>Ga0123354_10010154_pt1 | contig 14480 bp, 6 predicted proteins | sample TergutLab28metaG_2_FD_97872 | JGI IMG/M metagenome (GOLD analysis project Ga0123354, IMG submission 97872) | Labiotermes labralis P4 segment gut microbial communities from Petit-Saut dam, French Guiana - Lab288 P4 | ecosystem: Host-associated > Arthropoda: Insects > Digestive system > Gut ... | reverse complement strand
TGTAAATACTATGGGATCCCAAAGTGGGCAAAGCATCTGGTAACGAAAATGTTGTAAGGGCCTGAAGATGACTAACTTCTAGTCGAAACATGTAGCCTTGCTTAAGAATAAAAAATATTGTGCTGACGTATCCTGCGTAACGTTAATTGAATCTCAACTACGTGTTTCGACCCTTATGGCCATCGTCAGGTTGGTTACAGTATCAGAGGAAAAAACTACATAACGAGATCTCGTCCCCCAGTTACACCGCACTAATATTTGTACTGTACCATATCATATTATGTAGTTTTTTCCTCTGATACTGTAACCAACCTGACGATGGCATAAGGGCAGAAACATGTAGTTAAGATATTTATATGTATCTCACAATATAGTCGTGTTAAGACGGTAATAACTTTGCATATTGCTTACCTTTGATTAACCAACACAACGAGGATGACTCACCTTGAAAATACACTTGGATTTATGTATGTAATTTTATAACATAGTAATCACCGACATGTTTCGGCCAATCACGTGGCCATCTTGAGGGTGATGGGAACAAGAATAGAAATACAATGATGTGTCGAAATCACACCACAGTTTAAGAAACCTTATGATTTTTGGTTAAAAATTACGGTTTAAATAGTAGTCATTTCGCTAAAATTTAAGCCTATTTAAACCGAAAATTTTAACGAAAAAGTATATAATCTTTTCGCTGTGGAGTGATTTCGACATATTATAACTGTATTTGTATCCTTGTTCTCACCCTCTGAAGATGGCTGTATAAGTGGCCGAAATATTTCGGTGATTATTATGTAATAAAATTATATTCATAAAACCAAAGTCCATCAGTTGGTGCCTTTAAAAATTTATACATCTGATTAATGCACGGACAATGGAACATACTAAACACGTGACAATGTTGAGGTCTTTTATCTCACGTGATACTGCGCAGCGTCATGTACAGTATGGTGCTGCTATGAAGCCCTCCAATTTTTCGACTAAAATTTTGAACGTGCTTACGGCCGCTTTCATAACTTGCCACATTCCCTGCTCTTCTCATCCGCCTTAGACTTAAATAATAATAATAACAATAATAATAATAATAATAATTACTATTGTTACTTATTTTACAGCAACATCATCTACATTATAATAATATAAACAACCAACTAGATGCAACAATAACAATTTATTGATGATTTCAATCAGCGCAACATGTTTCGGGCGATAATTTCTTCCATTATCAGGAGTACTAGACTGTGTTTACAGCTTGTGGTACAATGCAGAGACGATGCTGCCGGAAACATGTTGAGCTGATTGAAATAATCAATAAATTGTTATTGTTGCGTCTAGTTGGTTGTTTAGATTATTATATCAGTGATGCACGGTCATACAAATATCAAATCAACTACATTATTCCTCGCTCTACAGGTCGGCAAATATAAATATTTTTAGAAAACTCCTATGGGCTACTTAGCAACGACTGAATTATATAGGGACAGTATGTTGTCTAACAACTGCTGATAGTCACTTCCCCTCTCTTCGCTCTACTCTTAACAGCTAGAGTCTGGGCATGTAACGAAGAACGTAGCTGTTAGGTGTTACGCGTTTATATGAGTCGATGGAAAATATTATTGGCACCGTCTTTAAATATGAGTAAAATCTTACTATTAACCGCAACGTACTGACCCAAATTCGTGGACCCCCTCTCACGGAAAACTGGAACAGTGGCGAACGCTGCGCTGCCTGTAATCACGCAAAAATATGTGAGCAACAGTGACGCGAGTTGTGAAATAACTATTTTCCCCTGTTCATTACGAAACTGTTTATGATCGGCTGACGTTTTGTACACGATATTCAGGGGGGGGGGGGGATGAAGTTACGTTCACTGCGTAACAGATGGTGCTGGGGCATCGGAACGGATGTACATACTTCGTATATCAGAGACTCTTCAGTGGATGACGGATGGCATTAATAATTAAAATGCCTCGACGTATACATACCTTCCTCCAGAAGACGTTTCCAGTTATATTTTGAATGGACATTGGTCACTAGTTAGGAAGAATAAAGACTGAAATGTCACGTCAGATGTGTACGAATGTGTTTCATAGTTTGTGTTCTAGTATTCAAAGTATTTTAATAATCTTGAATTGTAGATTGAGACTGATGATTACAGAACTATTTCAGTAAATTCATGCCGAATGTGTATAATCCACATGCAGTAAAATCAGACAAAAATATCTATCAGGCCGGTTGGTTTAAGATTAAAAATGATGACGTGATCAGTTGTATTCCCACCGTGGGGTATGATTTTGCATTTATAATCATAGGATAAGTTAATGTTAATTATTCAAAATCACAACATATAAAGTCAGCAAATGTTTCACTTTCCATTTACACCTCCCTCTAACTGTTAATTAACTTGACTCAATTACAAAGTCAATTTTCAGAAACGTACTCACTGAGCCCGCAAATTGGTTTCGTTGTAAGCTACACCTGAATGGGCATTATGCCAAAGGTAAACACAGAGAGAATATATACATAATTTAATAACGCACTGTACTGCTCATACACAGCCTAGAGATATACCCACTAGCAGGCATTCGTTTTTGCTGAAATATCCGTATCATTGGTTTGATATATTCATTACATTTATATACAACCACTTTCCTTAAAAATTTATGCTTTCCGGGTAAATGAACGCAATGAAGCTCTGTCAGGCTGCCATTAGCATCAGGTAGTTCAAGGACGCTAATGTTTCGAGAAATATTTCGGTTCAGTTCTCTGATGACGTGGACAGACATGATAATGAAAACGACTGTTTATTCAACCTTCAGCCACCTGAACACGACTGGAAGCCTGACATAGTTTTATTAAATTCTCTCTCTTGTTTTTTCTTGTGGTTTTGATTTTAAATTGAATTTAATTATGTTGTTCAGATTTTCTAACTTTTGTTGTGGCTCGTGTCTTGTTTTCTTCGTTTGTAGTTTCTTTTTACGTATTCTGTCATTGCAGTCAACCATTCTTTTGTTCAGATAGCGAGGAAATCAATAAAGAAGTGAACTTAATTCATCTCATTTCAGTACTGGCACATTCACACCATATTGCGAGGTGTCCTGTACATGAGCCACACCAACCATAAGACTCATGACGCGAGTGCTTTATGGTACATACGTTTGACACCTAAGTAAGTGCTACGTGGCGAGATTTTACGTTCACACTGCGGCGATAATGAAGATTCGAGTCTTTTGGGATACGAAGCCGTACTTGTTGATAAGTATTAACAGAGAATTCGGCCGAGATGCTTGCTGCCTCCACATACAACGGCTAAATAATCTAAAAATACTTCTTCTTCGACTACTTAAGCACTGAAGATGGAAGCAGCAATCTGCTCCGATATGTACGTAATTATTTATGAATCTACATCGCAACATGTCCAGCAAGTCTGGTATCTTCAGATTCTACGTCATTATGTTCCTCAAAATGTAAGAAATTCCGTATTGTAGTGTTTGTGGTAGCATTGTTTCCTACATTGTTGTCGTTGTTGTTCGTCTTCTCCTTCTTCTTCCCATTCTTCTTGTATTATTTAAATTTTCCTTGTTGGCTACTACGTCGTCATCATCATTTTTAATAGTTTGCCCTTAGAAATTAAGAATGTTGCTGATAACCACAAAAAATTTTTAATTGTTCTGAAAAAATGTATACACACTCATTTTACACAGTTGAAGATTACCTTAGTCAATCGTGAATTAAGAACTGTATCACAAGATTTTATTAGAGTAGTATGTTGATTTAAGGTTTCTGTATATGTGCATTATGTAAGTACTCTTGAATTGTTTTGAAGTTCTGTCTAGTTACATTATGTAAGTACTTCACTGATTGTATATTCTGAACTGATCACATTTCCTTGTATAAATTTGATTTGTTACTTATGTAGTACAATCACAAATCACTATCATATGTGTCTTATTGTCAAGACTCATTTTGTACTGTGCCTGTTGTTATCTAATGACAAGTTCTATATCCACTCTGATGGATCTCTGGAATACTAAATAAATAAATAAAAATCGTCGTCATCAACAGTTTAGTACACTGCATTTACGTCTATTAAAAGACAACAAATGAGCAGCAACAGATCTTCCCTTTTCTGAACAGGAAGAGAATCTCTGCAACTGTGGACCTCTGAAGGCAGATTCTACATCCTATATATTGATATGCTATATTTTAAAAGTAGGCCGGGATAGCGTAGTCGATATAGCAACTAGCTACGGGCTGGACGGTCTGGGATCGAATGCCGGTGGGGGCGTGATTTTCCACACCCATCCAGTCCGGCCTTGGGGCACAGAAGCCTTCTATAAATTGGATACCGGGTCTCTTTCCTGGGGATAAAGCAGTCAGGGAATGTCGTTAACCACCCATTCCATTTACTGCCAAGGTTAAAGAAAGAGTAGAGCTATACCTGTATTCCCACTCTGTGCCTTCGTGGCCTGTTACAGGTTAACATTTACCTTTACCATTACATTTTAAACACACTGCTTACAGTGCAAGGTCGATGCCGGTGGCCTTGCCCTTTAAGGCGTAGGACTGAAGTCGCTTCACTGCTGGGATCGCGGATTCGAATCCCGCTAGGGGCGTGGATGTTCTACTGTTACATTTGTTGTGTGTTGTGTAGATAGCGGTCTCTGTGACGAGCTGATCGCTCGATCGGAGGAGTCCTACCAGATGTATGCGGGCGTCTAAATGTCTATGATCTATGAACTTCCAAAATGAAGCTGCCTGGGCTCGACTCGGTCTGTCGCGCCACAGAAAGCGATGTAAATTGCAATTACATGCATACCGTTTCTACACTGACCTGCTATGACCCCACCACCACAACGTACGTCTATATATAAAACATCACACGTGCCTATCAGTTGCTCTATATTCGTGATTTTGTGTGTAAACAGACTTACCTGGAGGTATCCTCTGTGACCACCTGCTCCCTCTTCGGGCAGCAGTACTTGAAAGTAGCTGTGCCGCAACAGAACTGCTCTTCTGTCGACTCCCCAGGACAGTAGAAGCCATTGTTCCACTTACCCATGCTGTCCATGTACCCGGAGCAAAATTCACTTCCCAGGGCTGCAAAGCACAATGACGTGTCATGAGAGTTTGGATTTTGGTTTTAGTGAATATTAAGATGACAGCCTTCTTGTATGGAACTACATGTGTCTACGTGAGGTCCGGTAGATGGGTATGTATCTATATACATCTGCAACATAAGCATGTATCTACATACAGTCTGGTAGATCGGTATATATCTGCGTGTAGTCCGGTAGATAGGTGTGTATCTATATGCATCTGGTATATAAGTATGTGTCTACATACAGTCTGGTAGATCGGTATATATCTACGTGTAGTCCGGTAGATAGGTGTGTATCTATATGCATCTGGTAGATATGTATTTATCTACATACAGTCTGGTAGATCGGTATATATCTACGTGTAGTCCGGTAGATAGGTGTATATCTATACACGTCTGGTAGATAAGTATGTAACTACATACAGTATGGTAGATCGGTATATATCTGCGTGTAGTCCGGTAGATAGGTGTGTATCTATATGCATCTGGTAGATATGTATTTATCTACGTGCAGTCCGGTAGACAGGTGTGTATGTGCAAACTGTTAGACAGATTATTTATCTACCAGCAGCCTGCATCAGTCACACCGCAAAGTACCGATCTTAGCACGGCCATGCGTTGCAGAATTGTAATAGCTAGGATCCGCCGGTCACTGCCGGCACAGTGTCCAGCAAACTGCAATAACATAATACAGCTGAATACAGTAGGACCGCGACTGCCTCGGATAAACGAAATCCAGTTTGTTAGTCATTATTCTAGTGGTTCGGTAAAGCTTTAAAAATATCACAAAAGGCACATAAAACAAAATTGTATAAAGTTGCTATTGAAAACAACGCGGTAGAGCGTTACAGATCGGCCTATAAATTATGTTTACATGGTGACTGTAATTCCGCGGAGAAAAGGTCGTTATTGAGAAGCCTGTAGTTACTCAGAGAACCAATAAATTCCCGACCTGTTATAAAACCCTTGATTCATTAGTTTGTCCAAAAAACAGTGCACGAAGCACAGTGGCTACTATACGTATAACCATATCAATATCTAAAACTTACATTTTTCACTCATGACATATTTACATATTTCATACTATGCTCACAAAAACAACAATCCATTCATTTGCCTTAAAAAAATATACAAAATGATGGGACATTGTAATGGGGAAAGATTGTGTTTTCTTTGATGTATAAACTGCAATTTACTCGTATATATATATATATATATATGCATTAATTTTAGTCTTTTTGGTAATTTTGTTCCTCTCATGTCGCACGAAAAGTATTCAAAAGGCAAATTACTAATAAGTTGAATTCAGTTTTATAATATATTTTAGGCCTTCTAACGAAGGTAAAAAAGAAGAAAACTGCTTATGTGAAATTTCTGTCCCTCAGTCGGTCTGCGACTTAGCATCAGCGAGTAAAGTGTCTTTCGGATTTTCATGAAATTCGATACCGGACTTTTATTTAAAAAAAGGTTGGCTATGCAAGTGTGAGTTTCGTGAAAACCGGCTCAGTGTCATTCATACTACAACGAAAGGCGTAAATGAATTTCTATATTAGTCGACCGATTTGTGTAAAATTTGGTAGCTGAAATGTGAGGCCCGTGATAATCGGTGCAGTGACATTTAACTACTACCGCGGTAGCACAGTAGTTAAGGCACTGTGCTACAAATCGGAAGTTCGCTGGTTCGATTCCAGCTGGTGTCAGTGGAATTTTTCATTGACATAATCCTTCCGATCGCACCATAGTCCGGGGGTCGACTCAGCCTCTAACAGAAATGAGTACCAGGAGTATTTCCCGGGGGTAAAAACGGCCTAGGGCTGACAATCTTACCACCATCCTGGGCCATTGTTACGTAATCTGGAAAACTTAACTTCTTGGAACCCTCTGGGCACCTCAGGCCTGTAATGGGACTGATTTACCTCTTTTTAACCTTTTACTACTAACGTGCATAACTAATTTACTTCCCCCTTAATTCGATATTTCTTGACAAATTCAAGTAAACATAAACATAAAAACAATACATTTTGCTGTTCAACTGTTATGAATTTCGCGAAAGTTTCCCTTTAGAGCGTAAATGGAAATTTGCCCCAGTTTTCTACATTTTTCGCCTGACATTCAGCAGTTGCGAGTTTAATGACAATCAGCTCGGTAGTAGCCGTAATTGGGAGTATAAATGAACTTTTATCCCTAAATTCCATATTTATCGTCCAATTTGACCAAAAATTCGGCATAACAGGTACGCATATAATGATGTTAAACGCTTGTGCACTGCATAAAAATCACACGTTTCTTAATGGGCCGCAATGGGAAAAAGTTTAGGTGCACCATGAAAATTTACACGATTTTAATATCAATAACTCTTTGGTTATATTTGTGTACTGCGTCGCAGATATATCCTGCTAATTCTTCGCCTCGCGTAAGAGAGGCCTTGGCTACCAGAAGCCCCAGTAACTGAATCACAACATCAGTTTTATTACGTTTATTATGTATGTCCGTCTGTCCGTCCGTCTGACTCTAACAACTCGGCTCCGACTGGAAGGATTTTTCTAAAATTTGGTACTGGGGAATTTACAAAAATCTCTCAAGAAAATTCGAATTTTTTTTAAATCGGACAAAAAATATCAGGCACTTCACATGAAGACCTAAGTATGTTTATGTTGTTAACAGTTAAGTAATTTCTTATTCATGTTGATTCCTACTTGTAATAAAAATTAAGGACACTGCAAATAATGAACACTGAGCGGCGCTAGTGTCGATCTGCACTAGTACAGTATTAAAAAATTCTCATACACTTCTTAGTTACTCTCTGTTAAATGTAAGGCTTACATGCTGTCAGGCCAGGAAAAGCGTTGGGTAGAATGTGAGGCTGGATGATGAACTCTACTTCAAAGCACTATATTTACAAATCTGATATATGGTTGACCGTGCATCGTAATTCAGTGTGGATAATAAACCAACTAGATGTCATTTTTGTGTTATCCTTTATTTCTCCTTTACAAGTTTCTCCTCAATGGACACACTACCTGCTAACCGGTTCTGACAGCCTTCCTACAGCCACGGCACAATACCAACACGTGGCGATAACACTAATCAGTCGTCAGCTCCTGAAGATGGGCACATGGTTGTCCGAAACATGTTGAGTAACTTGTAAAGGAAAAATAAAGGATAAAACAAAACTGACATCTAGTTGGTCTCTTATCCACACTTCATTTACAGTTTAATATGGAAGCAATCAGGAGATCCGGCTTCATACGACAGACACTGCTTTGTTACAACGAACAGTATTATCCTCATTTAGGATACATTCTCATAGAGACAACTCCGTCCATTAAAGATCTGGCGATTCAGAAAAGGCAGTTCCTACTTCTTGATAAATTCAATAATCCCAAAAGCTATCATTCAGAAATAGTATTCGAGAGATATCTCTCAACAAAAGGATGCCAGCCTACGCACACCGATGTGCTCCACTTACCATCACGTAACATAAAACACATGCAAATTTCTGTCTTCGATATGTGTAACATGCAGTGACAACATCAGTGTTCAGTATTCCACTTTACACTTCAATATCTACAGAAAAATTACGGGCAGCAGAAGAGAATATTGACGAATAAATTTAAACTATTTTCCACTCGTCACCTACTAACAGAGGAGTGAGTTGTGTGTGACAGTGTGGGAACCTTGAAGATGAACGAAACTGGTTTAAAAAGACAACGTTTCAGAATAAATTTTAATTTCATATTATTGTTAAACTCGTATTCACATACAGCTGGAGGGGGATACAGCACACAATTCAACGAAAGTCCGAATTTGGGCAAAAGAATATTTTTCGAATATATTACAAGTATTTTGTTCGTTTTTTATGTTCAACTCTTTTAAACTGTTGTCTCAGTGTGCAGTGACTAAACGATAGCAGCTTTCTGTGGCCCCCAAGCCATTAACATGTGAAGTAACATTAAAATGAACATTATAAGCATAGTTTCGTATGGTACTGAAACATGACACTTCGGGGAAACAGATCAGAAAGAACTTGGAAGTTTTTAAACATGATGCTGGAGAAGGATGTAAAAAATCATTAGGACCGATCATGTGAAAAATGAAGAAGCGGTCAATTTTAAAGAGTCGAAGAGGAGGGAACATCCTACACACAATAGAACAAAGGAAGGCAGAGTGTATTGGTCACATTTTCCATAGGAACTGCCTTCTAAAACACGTTATTGACAAATAGATGTAAGGAACGATAATAAGGGCCAGAATATGAAGAAGAAGAAGAAGACATATGCAGCTGCTGGAAGACAGTAAGGAAAAGATATTGGAATTTCGCAGAGGCAGCACTAGATCACACTCCCTGGAACACTCGCTTTGGAAAAGGATATGAACCTGTCATAAGACAGACCACAAACTTTGTAAACCTCCGCCTATGACGTACTTGGCCGTATTACGGTTGAATTTCTGTAAGTGTGAATGTGGAGCTTGCAAAAACTGTGTGACGTAAATCCGGTTAGGTGGTGCAATTTAGTCAAAGTTTCTGACTAAAATGCACGCTTCTCCGGATCTGTCACTGACATCTAATTGCTATTCATTCACATTCCCCATCTACTTATCATAATTCATACATAATTTATGTACGCTCCTATAGCGTCTCTAATATAATAAAGGAAAGTACATTTGTCCCTGAACACGCCATGAAACTAATGGAGGACCAGAAGTGTAGTTCCAGTCATTATCAACCTCGGCCATGTGTGGAGGTGAGTGGCCAGCTTCACGACCCGGCCGCTTTACCCACGGGGGCGGAGCTTCCGGTAACAACTGAACAGGAAATTAGGTGGGTTCCAGAGTCGGTCTGGAGGTATTAGGGAACAGAAAGGCTCCGGTCTCCTGCCGGGAATTGAATACTGGATCGGCCAGACCGTAGCCCACTTTCCGTACAGTCAGCACCACACCGGCTCCTCTTTAATATGACATTTCTGTGTAATATTCCGTTTCATTTTAGAAATTGTTTCAAACTTTTATTGTTTACGGCTTCAGTGGCCCTTGCACATTATAACTATGGAATTAATTTGTTCAAGACACTCCAACACAGAATTAGATTCTCGCGCCGTGGAGTATGGTAGTTTGTTTTTTCGTTTTTGGCGCAACAGCCCCCAGTGGGCCAGGGACTCCTCATTCACGAGGTTTCTATACCAGAGACAACGACGCACCACAGTCGGTAGGACTCCTCTGGACAATTGATCAGCTATTCGCAGAGACCTCTACCTAACAACACACACACACACAACACTCACAACAGACAAAAGTTCATGCCCCTGGTGGGATTCGAAACCACACTCTCAGCGGAAGAGCGGCCGCAGACCTACGCCTTAGACCGCGCTGCCACCGGGACCGGCGGAGTTTGGTAGCAAACAATATTTCGGAGAAACCTACTGCCTCTAGCTTCAGACTGCATCAGCGACACATCCCTCAAGAACATTATGTTAACAGTATTCGTCATGGAAACCACAGACCTCACAAAATCTCATAAATGTCTTTGGAAAGAACTCAAACAAACTATCACTGAGATGAAAGTTTGAAATATGAAAGTCTGAGTTTTTTTTTATTACAAATTCTAAACCAAAGGAAACGTCACGTCCGGTAGCAATGACCCCGAGCACGAGGTCAAATTTTCATGGTCTGTTTTCGTAAGGAATAATAAAACCTGTTCTCACAAATATAACATTTGCTTTCGTCTTCTACTCGTTTTAGTCTACAGCACAGCGATTCTGCACGGATAATCCGAGGCAGCAAAATTTACTGCTCTTTCGTCGAAAAACAGGCGTAGAAGGAACACATATACAGAAATAAAAGGCAAGCAGTAAGCGACAGAGGAAGAAACGACAGTAGCAGATAATTCTAAAATATAAAGGATACATAATTATATATAAAGGAGTGCGCGCTTTGTACACCTACGTCAGCCAGTTTGGGCGATCTGCATTCACTTCACATCAGGCACACAAAACCCCGCGAAATCTCGGTCGGTATAGTGACTAGGCGAAGGGCTGTACAACCGACGAACTCCGGTTCGATTCCTTGTAACGTACAGAAAATAATCTTCAATCGAAAGCGTCCAGACCGAATAATTCAGCCCACACAGCTACTTGGGTAAGAGGGGGGAAGCTTGAAGCTGTTTTTGGAACATTTAGTAATGACGTTACGAATAAAAGTTGCAATACCTCCACTCCCATACGCCCTTATGGCGTCATATTTACAAACAGAGATAACTCTACCTTCGCCTTTAGCTTTAAACAGAGCAAAGTGTAAAGCAAACAAAATATCTATAAATGTGTACACAAGTAGCCATAAAGTGTTGTGAAAGACGGCATTTCAGTCAAATGCAGATATGTGCGTTCCATTACGAATACTTCGTATTTTTTATAGCCCTAAATAGAAATAAAACTTATTCCTCTGGATTTTCGGGATGTCAAAACAATACAACTCCTATTGCACATTTTAATGACAAGTTCCGAATTGGATTTACCCTGCTTCTTTCGCTGAAGCAACTTCCTACAGTAAAAACTTCCGTTGGAATTAATTTTGTTCGCCGTAAGGAATTAATTTAACGTAAAAAAGCCTCATCCGTTGTGATATGAACATTGTAATTTGCAATTTCTAATTACTTATTGAGATTCGTATTATGTCGTTCTTTATTTTGAATGTCTCTGCCTCCACTCTCCGTTCGTCATCCAATTTCTTTTACGTCCCCTTCATATTAACGCTGTTATTGCTTTCATCAGCAACTGCGTCGTTTTGTCTAGCCTACATGTACTATTACTGAACTTGGAGGGACCGCAAAACGAAGCAGCTTGTCAAGGAAAATAAACGGTCACAACACTGTGTACATTTCCTCAACGAAGCTTGTTTTAATTCTGTTTCCCTCATTCACTCCCATCTGTTTGTAGATAATCATACGCAAGCTTGATCTATTGTTTTGCGCGTTACGTCAATTTACCAGCAACAAAAAAAAGAACTATAAGGATAAACGATTTGTAGGGGTTATCATTGTATTATAACGTACACACATACATCATACATAGCAGCTAGGGACTGGCGCAATGACGTCAGCACCATGGGCTCTGTAATAATAATTTGCCACAAAACAAGAACCATTTTCCTTCCTGGCAACGCACTGACATTGAACTGTGAGATCTGCAGTTCACACGACGGTGACTGTCTTCTGGGAGGCGTATCGATGTTTCCGAGAAGCATGCTACCTCAATTTGCTGCGATAGAGAAGCCAACGAGTCCCTCTGAAATAGGTGCCTATCAACTGCGGTACATGGTGTCACATACCAAAATAGTGTAATCTTAACAGTGGATGATACTCGACGCACACAGCGCAGTCACGATTCTTCGAAGTTCCATTTCGTCCGGGCCAATGCGCTGTAGTCAAGGCCGTACATAATTTAGCTGAAGAGACGCCTCTACATAAACAGGCAATTCCGGCAGTTGTTCTGCTCCTCAAATATGTCGTGCTTTTGCAGCAAAGCAGTGATCACACTTTCAACGGTAAACTAGTCTTAAAGACTAATTTCCATTTTCAGTGATAGGGAAGGTTTCGATTTCTTTACAGTGTAACTTAATACGGTATAATCCATTATTGTTCTCGTTCATATAACACCATGTTTAATGGCTTATTAGGTTTCACCCTTTTTACAGGCCACGAGGGCCGTTTGGGTGAGTAGAGGTATAGCTCTATTCTTTCTAGGACCTCGGCACTAGATGGGGGTGAGGGGTCAGCCCCACGACCCGGCCGCCTCTACCCCCGGGAAAGACCCAGTACCCATTTTACAGGAGGCTGGGTGTGCCCCAGGGCCGGTGTGGACGGGCGGAAAATTTTGTCCTCACCGGGATTCGATCCCGGACCGTCCAGCCCGTAGTCAGTCGCTAAGCCGACTGAGCTACCCGGCCCACTATTGGCTTATTATAAATATATTTATTTTTTCAGATAATTTCAAATTAAGATTAAGTTGTCCTTTAATAGAACAAAATCCAGGGTTGTTATTAGCCTCCTTACTGGACATGACACCTTGAGAAGACATTTATACGTAATGGTGCTGAGTAATAACCCAACTTGTAGGAAATGTGGTACTGAGGAGGAAAACTCAGTCCACATTTTGTGTGAGTGTGAGGTCTTGGCTTCACTCAGACGTGCACAACTGGGTTCCTTCTTTTTGGACCCTGAGGATATCAAAAAACGAAATACAGAGGCCATCTGGAACTTTGCTAAAGGAACAGGGCTCCTCTAGTTTAGAACAGAACATGGGGCACAAAGGGCCTGTCCTAAGGCCTAGGCGTATCGGGACCGGAAGGGCTCGAACCCAAATACCATCACTTCAATTCAATTCAAAGCAGTTTTCGGCCAAAGCCATGTTCGAAATTATGATAGTCATTAATAATTACGAAATACGTATCTGATGACTGGCAACTTAGTAATCTGAATATTTATTTTTTGCCCCGTTATGGCACAACAGCCCCAGTGGGCCAGGGCCTCCTCATTATCGAGGCTTCACTATCACACTCAAGACACACCACAGTCCGTAAGACTTCTCTGGACACGTGATCAGCCCGTCGCAGAGACCTCTACCTGACAACACACAACACTCAGAAACTACAGATATCCATGACCTCGGCGAGATTCGAACCCTCAGTTCCAGCAAGCGAGCGACGCCTTTGATCGCGCGGCCACCGGGATCGGCAAAGACACATTATACACCCATGGTATAAAAAAGACTTCAAAATATAAGATATGGTACTGTCCTTTCTCACAGTACGTAGCGTCGATGGCAGGTTGAATGGTGAATGACGAATAGGAAAGTATCTCCGAAGAAAGCGGTTGTAGTATAATCGAGGGACTGTTCGGTTTTGCTTGGAGAACTGAAGCAAATCACAAACGCCTGTCAAAATGGCCGGTGCCTAGGCCAAGAACCGAGGCGAAAAATGTTCAGACTCTTAGCGCTGTAACAACATGCTGGGTGTTACAGGAAATATCAGTAGTAAATATACAATGAAGTATTAGTCAAACACAACAAAACTTTATTATGTATATTATTGTAGTATAAAGCTTTGTTGTGTTTGACTGATACTCATTGTATATTTATATATGTGTTAAACACTTCGGGATGGCAAACATTAAAAAATATCAGTAGAGCAGCACACATTGCCACAGGGATATTGGTTGGGCGGAGAGCCTGTACCAGTTCGCATGCCCTGCAGAGAAAGCGCCAATGGTCTTAGTATATAATAATAATAATAATAATAATAATATATTTACTGCAATTGGGTTGTTACCCGGTGGCAGTGGTTATTTTACATGTAAACAAAACATGAAATTGGCTACTCCTAC
>Ga0123354_10010153_pt1 | contig 14480 bp, 11 predicted proteins | sample TergutLab28metaG_2_FD_97872 | JGI IMG/M metagenome (GOLD analysis project Ga0123354, IMG submission 97872) | Labiotermes labralis P4 segment gut microbial communities from Petit-Saut dam, French Guiana - Lab288 P4 | ecosystem: Host-associated > Arthropoda: Insects > Digestive system > Gut ... | reverse complement strand
TCAAGTCAGCACAATACAGCCTACACAATAATGCACCAAGTAGTCGCAAGCTCCTGAAGATGGATGTATTAACATCCGAAACATGTTGAGCAGTAAATTGACATAATAAAGCAAGTGTCATCAGGTTGGTTTACCTTTATTCAAATAGCAATCTGCAACTCTTTCATACCAACACCAATTGTACTGGGTGTTACATTTATTGTGGATATCAAGAATGTGCCTGAAGAGGAAACAATTTCCATCCCTTTCGCCAGTCAGCCTATATGCTCTTAGCCAGGGCCAGGCCGAGACATGTGGGTGCCCACGCAGTCTGAATCATTTCACACTCCTTAAAAAACCGATATTTTTTAAAGTGTTTGGCCTAGGACAAGGATGGCAAAACTTTTTGAGGGACCACACCCAAATTACATATAATTTTCAGAGAAATTCTTTTGCATGTGGGAACTTGAGTTTACCAGCACTGTATTTCCAACTATTCCAGTGATGTCTTAGTGCCCCTTAAAGGCTGGCATCCCGGCCAGCTGCCTGGCTGGTCCACTCCTTAGTCTGGACTTGCTCTTCACATTAGGCTGCATATTCTCACTGCTCATCCCATCTAGGAAGTTGCTGTTTAGCAAATTCCTTAGAGGATTCCAGAGAAACATGCTGCTCAAACTGAACTACATACAAACCAAAGTGTTTACTTTCCCACTGAGTCATTGTTTACTTCTCATCATTAAGCTTCACAGAGAGCATAAAACTCATTACTCAGGATGTTCTTGGCCTTGTCAACACATCATCTACAGCCGTCTGTGTGTACAGGAGGTTGATGTTTTAAAGTAGTCCATTCTGTGCATTTTCATATTGGCATACACCATTTGTCATACCAATTAAATGCACATTCTTAATTAGCACAAACATTAAGTGAGGTGCTCCAACATGTTTTGGCACACATGTACCATCTTCAGGGAGAATGCAATGCTATTTCTTAAAAACCAATGCTACTGTGAAGTTGTTACCGAACTAGATAAACCAACTGTGGACAACAAGCATATTGATCAGGTTGGATCATTCAGCTACCTTGGTACTATTGTGAATGGGAGTAACATCCTGGAAGAAGAAATTAAGAATTGCTAAAGGGAATAAAGCATTCTATGCAAACAAAACACTTTTTAAAAGTAATCTGGTGTCCAGGAAATCAAAACTGAAGTTATATTGGCCAGTAATTAGACCAATTGCAGTTTATGGCTGTGAAACATGTGTCCTCAAAAAAAGTATTATACAAAAACTCTCTGTGTTTGAGAGGGAAATATTAAGGAAAATATTTGGGCCAACTAAGGAAGCCACAGTATTTGGAGAATTGAAACAAATAAAAGTAGTTGGATGAATTAATTAAACACCAGAACATAATTAATTATGCTAAAGCCCAATGATTGAGTTGGTTTGGAAACATAAATAGAATGCCCAAAACTAGCACAGTAACAAGAATACACAAATGGAAACCATTCACAAGAAGACCAGCAGGAAGGCCCAAGTCTCAATGGGAAGATGATGTCAGGGATGATCTGAAGAAGATGAAGCTTGTGAAGTGGGCAGAACAAGTACAGGACCGCCCTAAATTGAAGGCTAATGTTGAGAAGGCCAAGACTCTATCACTGTTATAGCACCATAGAAGAGAAGAAGACTGTGAAGTTGTTATTTATTAGTTTGCTTGGTCTGTAGCAGCTTTGTCACTGATGATGATTACTTGTGACAGGTACAACTGTACATATTTTGAAACATTATCATTACACTATGGTTACAAACATGTCTTGTCATTAAATAAGATGTATACATAGTGGAAATATTAATGTTGTGTTTCGCTGTGGACGCTGCTGATAGTTTGGAAATATACTTTCTGTTTGGCAGTATATGTATCAAAATCCGAAGTGGACTGGGTCCCTTTGTTTGTGACGTGTCTGGTATCAGAGCCAGTAAGACATGCCCCTACTGGCTATGATTCCAGACACAAGTTGCTCGTCACTGACCAACGTGCTGCTCGCTCAAGGAACACAACATTTCTCAAAAACCTAATGGTTGTGTTTTTCTCAGTGAACCATGCCAGCCAGCTATAGTCTTTACATTTGGGAATTATCTGTGCACTCACATGCAATTATAGAATGAGGTTCAGTATGTATAAGAAACCAACTAGATGTCACTTTTGTGTTATCCTTTATTTCTCCTTTACAAGTTGCTCAACATGTTTCGGGCAACCATGTGCCCATCTTCAGGAGATGACGACTGCGTACTGTTATCGCCACATGTTGGTGTTGTGCCGTGGCTGCAGGAAGGCTGTCAGAACCGGTTGGCAGGTAGTGTGTCCATTGAAGAGTTTGTAGCACATCCTCAATAGACACACTACCTGCCAACCGGTTCTGACAGCCTTCCTGCAGCCAGGGCACAATACCAACATGTGGCGATAACAGTACACAGTCGTCAGCTCCTGAAGATGGGCACATGGTTGCCCGAAACATGTTGAGCAACTTGTAAAGGAGAAATAAAGGATAACACAAAAGTGACATCTAGTTAGTTTCTTATACATACTGAATTACGGTGCATGGTCAACCACACATAAGAAAGAGGTTCATTTCAAAGACTTTCACATGATACATGGAAAAACTGCTCCAAGATGCTTCATGTATAAAGTTGTATGTGTTGCCTGGTGTGTATTTCACAGCAGAATCCTAGAAGATGATAACTCAAAACTACTATCAAGAACTGTTTTGCAAAGTGTGGTATTCCAGCTGATAATGTCTACAGAAGTGACGAAAATGAACTGAAACTTACTGATGGTGAAGAAAATGACCGGCAAAGTTTGAAACCTCTTCAAGTACAGTCTGGGGACTCACAAAATTTGACAGTGCAACAAAGGTTTGTGGAGTTCACAGTGTCAATCAGGTGTTGGACCAGTGGTTGGCAAGACCAGAAGAAGAACCAGAAGAGGAGGTGGCCGAAGAAGGTAATGTTATTGGATGCACTTAAAGGATCATCTGTCACCAGGAAGTATGAGTGCCAATCTGATATCAAGGCCAATGTTATTATAATGTGCAAAAGACTTGAAAATTAAATATGCAGGTTGAGAGCTAAAGGAAAACTATCAAACAACACATATTGACTGGTTAAATAAATAAATATAGCAGATCACTTAGCTTCCTCCCATCATTATCAAAATATGTCACACTTTGTGAGCAGTACCTCCTCCCCTCACTCGTTGTTCTCAGTTTACAATGTGTGAGGATATCCGATGTGAGTAACCAGCTATCATGTTGTCATGTGACATCACATTGTCATAATACTATGAAGATGCTGTTTCCAATTTCCACATATGTACCATGCTGTACATATAACATAAATGTTTAAAAGTTTGTATTTTAAATGGCATGCCAAAGTTTTGTTATACAGCAAACCACATTTTTTTGTAGTGCATAATTTTTATTCCCTGGATTTTGCATTTTCCTCGATTATATATTCAATTTGGGGTGCTTCCTAGAGAGTTCTAAAATAGGGGTTTCACGGTATTTTGGTTGCCAGAAAAAGGTGCATCAATATTTCCTGGCACACTGCTGTAGCTCTGACCCCTTGTTGACATATTACATACATTTCTATCTGTTGTACTGTTTATCCTAACACGGTAACAACAAGCATAAGATAACACTTTCATTGTTGCACCGTGCATTTGACTTAAATTCACTCTTTATTTCACCAACATATGCACTTGTAAATCGATCAATATTAACGCTAACACATTAAAACATTAAAAGATGAAAATTATGATATTAAAACTCCAACATGTTTCGGTTTTTTATCCATAAAACCATCATCAGGGAGCAAGTTCGTACACACGCTCAGATACAAGAAGCCAGAGCAAGGAAGAACAAGTAACAAGAAATCCAACCCCATCACATGTACAATATGACATGCTGCCAACATACTTCAAAAACAACTATAGACTAAAAGCAACTTTATTAGGTACGAACTTACTCCCTGATGATGGTTTTATATATAAAAAACCGAAACATGTTGGAATTTTAATATCATAATTTTTATCTTTTAATGTTTTAATGTGTTAGCATTAATATTGATCGATTTACATGAGCATATGTTGGTGAAATAAAAAGTGAAGCATAAGATAAGGACAAAATATATAAAATTTAAGCAGGATTGTTTTGATTTGCTAATTCTCTGATCTTTAAGTCTCTGAATGTGATTCACCACTTCTTCCACGCCAAAAGCAACCTTGTAAATTCTCCAGAACCCAACTCCCAAGTGCAAAGTAGGAAACAGTCGCCAAACAAACATATTGGTTTTCTGCTGGCAACTATATTTTTTTACCTCTGATCTTGGTAACAAATTTTTGCATTATCATTTCACTTTAATTTTGGTACTTATTCCAAGTATTTGCTATGGTCATGATGTAACAAATCACAGATTTACAGCAAGAGAAGAGAAGGGCAGATGTATGAATACTTACAGTAACAAACCACCATGAGTCTGGGCGGAAGATGATGCGAGACACAAAATTCATGCTACTAGCTGGAGATATAACATGTAGATGAAGGTGCTGAATTGAGGTGAATGGAGGATAATGGAAACCAAACCTGTCACAATTAAAAAATATATTAGTAAAGGAAGAAGAAATGTTTGGTCTTTCAAACTGCGTATGACTTTACTCATTTGTACTCCTCACCAAATGTCAGTAAAAAAAAAGGTAAAGTGATCCCGTTACAGGCCCGGTGTGGCCCAGAGGGTGGGTAGAGGTATAGCTCTACTCTTCTATGACCGCGGCACTAGAAGGGGGTGAGTGGTCAGCAGCATGCCCTGGCCGCACTTTACCCCCGGAAAAGACCCAGTACCCATTGCACAGGAGGCTGGGTGGGCCCCAGGGCCGGTCTGGATGGGCATAAAATCTCGTCCCCACCGGGATTCGATCCCGGACCGTCCAGCCCATAGTCAGTCGTTATACCGACTGAGCTACCCGGCCCACCACCAAATGTTAGTAGGGTGATGAAATCTTGGGTAAGACATGTGGTAAACGTGAGAAGGCAAAAACAAACACAGGTACAGGCACAAATTGTGAAGGAAAGAGACCACATGGAAAACACGGACAAAGATGTGAGGATATTACTAAAATACATGTTACAGGAATAAGATGGCAATGCATGGGGAGGATTCATCTGGCTTCTGACAAGGACAATTGGTGAGCTCTTGTGAGCATGGTAATAAACCTTAAAATTCCACAGAATACAGGGAACGTCTTGACTAGCTGAAGATGTAGCAGGTTTGCAAGAAGGACCCTGCTCCATGGAGGCAATCAGTTATGAGTTTGTTCTTTGGGACAGGAGCATAATTAATTTTCTCACCTGGGTAATGAGGGGGTATAGAACATTTTTAACAGTTTAGCTTATTCCACTGGGGTATGCAGCAGTGCAGTTGATAAAGGAACTGTGCTGCAAGCCAGGAGGTGGCAGGTTTGATTCCCAATGTGGCCAGTGGGATTTTTCTTTGACTTAATCTTTCCATACACACTATGGCCATGGGGTTGACTCAGCCTCTAACAGATATGAGTACCAGAAGTATCTCCTGGAGGGTACAGGTGGCTGATGCATAGGGCTGATAACCTTACCACCGACTGTCTAGAAATTCTAGGAGCTTCAACCTCTTAAAGCCTCTTATAGCCCTCAAGGCTTGTCCAGGCCCTTATAAAGATTGCTGTACCTTTAAATGCAATATATTTCAATTAGAGTGCAGTAGCATTGTAATTGAAATATATTGCCTCAAGAGAAACTATGAATAAGGCAGCACTCTGAAGCACAATCATGTTCTTAAAAAATGTTGCTAATGCATTATGTGTTCTGCAACAAGTTGGCCGGACTTAAGGAGTGTGTTCTGAAGGTCACCTGCAGCAAGAAATTTTCTATGAACTACATACTGATTTTGACACTGTCAAGTTAGGCAGGATGTAACCTAGTCAGGCTGACTGCTAGTGCAGTGATCTGTCATCACTGGAAACATTCAGTTCTCTGTCTGCTTGTAAGTCTCTGCAGCCAAACATTTCTTAGTCACTAGTCAAACAAGTTGTTTTCAATCCTTCTACAGACAATGAGATGTATGACGTACTACACATGTGTTTGAGCCCATTTATAGTGCCATAAAACTGGAAAGAGGGGTTTGATTTCAACAGAATGTTGCAGCAGGGCACAAACATATGTTCCAGATAACTGTAAGCTTCAATTCCTATTGTCAGGAAATGTAACACTTGATGAATTCCTGAAATTATTGGTGACAAGTTTTAAGTGACCATAATGTAATATATGGTATAAAGGCCATTTGCTGACATCACTAAACTCTAAGCCCAAGGGTCACATAAGACCAATGGGAGAGCTTGAACTTTCCCATCCACATGGATTCTTGCACAAAAATCAGAATAAGATTCATGTAAATATGTAAAGGAATCAATCAGAATCAGATGGGTTTATTTGAATATAACGGTGATGTATTCTGAGAATAATCTGGAAGGGTTCACTACTGACTAAGCTATCTAGAGGAGTTAACTACCAACTAAACTATTTAACAGTTACAATTTTTGACACTCAGCTGAATGACATGACTACAGTTCCAATCTTGGAAACATTTATTGGTTATAAATCTGAAGTTGTTTGTGTTATACTCACTGATTTGAAAGGAAAATTTTGAGAGCTATTTTTGGACCTACAAATGACAACAGATTGGAGAATAAAATACAACAATGAGTTATATACATTGTACAAGGAAAGTGATATAGTAACATACATTAAAATTAATCGATTAAAATGGGCAGGACATGTTATTCATATGGAGGAATAGAGCCCTATGAGAAGAGTTCTCATTGCAGTGGTAGAAGGAAGAAGACAGAGGGGCAGGCCGAAACTAAGATGGGAAGATGGTGTTATGGAAGATGCCAGGAAGTTGGAGGAGAGAAATTGGAGGAATGCTGCAAGGAATAGGGACAGCTGGCAGAAGCTTCTGAAGAAGGCCTTGGCTCAAAAGGGCCCGTTGTGCCAATGATGATGATGATAATGATACTCACTGAACTGGCAGTGGTGACTTTTAATATCAAACACATTAAGAGTGCTTATTGATTTTATTTATTCATTAAGTAGAAAGAAGATAAATTTAAGATAACTAATGCAATAAAATCAGGATTTCAAGTGTTTTATGAACTTTCACTCATATACATATCATCTCTACCAGAGCATCTGGCCACATTCTAAAGACATTAGTAGTGTCAATTAATTACAGTCAGATTAATGGTCATAATGACTTGGATTTAATGAATGCACCCATTTGTGGCAGAGTGCTTAATCACCAATGATGCCAGAACAGGCAAGAAGAAGGTGAAGCTAAAGAATAAGCATAGGTAAAGGGGGAAATAACATGTCTCTCTTTCTCTCTCTCTTGGTGTGGTTATGTTTTGATGTACAGAAGTGTCCAGTAAATGCCACTGGAGTTTACAAACAGTGAGTGTGAAAAAAATGCATTTTGTATACAGTAATTGCAATGGAAATGGTACAACTGATGCAATGGAATACCAATGACTATATGCAGCAGTTCCACATTTTAGAACATGAACAGAACATGAGGGAAACCGGTGCCTATGCATGCATGCATACAGAAAATGGACAATCACAGCCTGGAAAAGACATATTACGAACTGCAATGGAGTGCTGTGAAAGCCCACATGTGAGTATGCAGAATTTCCATGACAAATGGCACTGCCTCTCTAACAAGTATAAAACTTTACACAACTCCATATACATACCACATTGTGCAACCAGGGCTACAAATTCTACCCAACATACTGTGCATAGATAAGGCTCAGTTTACATTTCATGGTATACCAAGACAAGCAACTTTCACTCTTGGTAAAGGTAAAGCAATCCTTGTACAGGCCTGGACAGGCCCTGAGGGTTCAAGGTCGATGATGCTCCCAGATTTCACAAAAATCGGCACATGAAGGTGGTAAGGTTCTTAGCCTTAAGCACCAGATACCTTAACCCCCCAGGAAATATTCCTGGTACTAACTTCTTTTAGAGGCTGAGTTGACCCCAGGGCCATAGTGCAGCCAAAAGGATTATGTCAATGAAAAATTCCAATGACACCATCAGGAATCAAACCCGTGACGTTCCGGCTTGTGGCAGTGCCTCAACCAACTGGGCTACCATTTTCACCCTCTTTCACTCTTGGGCACAGCAAAATTCACAGGAAGGAGCATAAAGTAATTTTGAACAGCAGTTTTTGGATAACATAATGCTTGCAGTACTTTGGAAACTAACTACTCTGATCACATATTATCAAGGGACATTAAACTAGGAATTTTTGTTTGTGGGTACAGTAAAATCCACATGAAATGGTAGCATGTAATTTTCAACAGTGGTTTTTGGCTAACATACGGTTTTGAATACTTGGCAAATAACTACACCAACAATAGTTTACTAGGGAACATTAAAAAGCTGTTTGTTACAGGAATTTCTTTGGAAATAATCTACTGCTTTAGTTAGTAATGTGCCTATGGCAACAAAAGAACAAATACAAATACATGATGGAGTGCCTACACATGTTGACTATCGAGAGTTTGGAGTGCTGAATGAAAATTATCAAGCAAATTAGATAGAAGGAGGTGAACTAGTGCCATGGAAACTCAAACACCTGACTTTAAACCTGTTAGATTTCTTCCTCTGTAGCTAAAGGAAGTCCCATGGGTAACACATAGGTACACTGGAGACCAAGCTACAGCTGGGATGGTGCATAACTGATGCTGGAGCCAGCATAAGAAACAAAATAAAATATATTTAATGAAACAGTGAATTTAGTGATGCCTGTTGGAATGCATACAGTCGTAAGGTGGTCACTTAAAAAAATCTGTTAGTTGTAAACACTGAAGTTGATACTACTCCATATCAAACTGACCTATGGTTTATGGGACCACTTTACTACAAATGACCCCCAGTACATGCTCATGGAGTTTGTCCCAACTCACCGCAGAACACAATGCAAAATTCGTGTCAGTTTCATATTCTGGTTCTAACAGGTAAAGTGGTAAAGTGAAAATGGATGTGGCAGAGTAGTATTACTTTTGTTCAGGCACAGAAAACAAAAGTTTTTTACACCTCTGTTATATTTAACACTTGATAGACATATCAGACATAATGGGGAAGCCAAAACACCCAAGAACTGTCCAGAAATGAGGGCCACAGGATTGATTTTGGCATGTACTGAAATATTCTTATACCTGTTCCTCACACAAAGTGTGGGCCATACTCGCTAGTCTAGCAACCACAATGCTTTTTTAGATAAAAACCTCCCCCCTCTGTTATTTGTATTGATTTAAACATCCTCTCAGGCACATGCTGCAGTCCTCAAGAAATCTAAATTTACTGTGACAAATTATGTTACTTGTGGAAGGGTTACATTGATTTTGTGTCATACCTTACATCAGACAAGTCAGCACACTTTTCAGCAAGAATCTTCTTCCCTATTTCGACAAGCTTCTCCACTGAAAAAAAAAAAAGAAAGACTGAACATACAATGATATTCTGGATATGAAACTAACATGTAGTAGTATTCAGGGAAGGAAATAGTGTAAAAGCCTATAAAGTACTATTCTGGATAGGGAACACCACATACACAGTACCACTGCAAAGACAGGAAACGCTGTCTATATAGTGGTACTGTGGATAAGAAAAATAGTAGGGTCACGTTTTGCGACGGTTCGTTTTATGACGATTCACCTTTACGACCCTTTACGAGCTGGACCAAGCACTCCTGGCTTGTGATGCATTACTGTCACAAACTCAAACGTCCTTTCTCTTCTTAGAGTGCTTTCAGCTCTTTTCCGATGTGCATGTGTTTCTTCTTTTTCTATTTTAGTGCAGTTCTTTTAAGTTGATTGTGATTTTTCACCCATGACATCCATCAAAAAGACAGAAAAGAAGAAAAAATCAAAACAGCTGCTGTTGTATTCTTTCTTGATGTCTTCCGAACCACGGCCTAGGCCTTCTTCAACAAAATAAAAAGTGATTTGATTGCTATTTTTTTTAATTATCTATGTAATTTTTTATATACCTAATTCATTAAATTAAAATCGTATGTCATAATGTAAAGAAATATTGTAAATTATAAAATTATTTGACTAACTTGTTTGGCCCATGAATCTACCTCATTTTAAACCAAATAAATAGTACTCGTTTTATGACGATTCAATTTACAACCAAATATTCGAGAACATAACCCCATCATAAAACAAGACCCTACTGTATATATACACAGTATTCTGTACAGTAAATGCTGTATACACAGTACTATTCTTGGTAGGAAACACTGTACATACACTGAAATTCTGTACAGTCAAAACACTGTATACACTTTTTTATGTAGCTCATAACATGCATATTTTTACAATAAGTGTAACACCCAACAAATGCACTTCACAAAATACAGTTCATGACAAGTACCAAACTCTTATAACCTGGTACCAAAAATTGTAGGAGTTGGATACCTGTTATGAACTGCATTTTAGTACATGCGTTTGTTGGTTGATATATCGACCATGTACACAGCAGTATTCTGGATAGGAAACACTGTACATATAGCAATATTCTGTACAGTTAACCCTTTGGTGCCGGAATTTTATCTTTCGCGCCGTAATTAAATCCCCCCCCCCCGGCCACTTTAATGGCCGTTCGGCCATTTAAAGGGCTCACTGTACGACATATATTATATATATATATATATATATGTCGTTTGGCGCCAAAGGGTTACACTGTATAAGGTACAGATAAAGCATTCCCTGTACAGGCGTGGACAGGACCTGAGGGTTCCAAGGCAATCAGCACATGAAGGTGGTAAGGTTGTCAGCCCTATGCACCGGATGCCTTTACCCCCAGGAAACGTTCCTGGTACTCATTTCTGAGAGAGGCTGAGTTGATCCCAGGGCCATAGTGCAGACAGTGAGGCCGGAAGGATTATGTCAATGAAAAATTCCAATGACACCATTGGGAATCAAACCCACAACTTTCCAGCTTTTACCGCAGTGCCTCAACCAACTGTGTCACCACGAGACCCAGTTAAACACTGTATACACAGTAGAATTCTGGACAGAAAACACTACATACAGCAGTATTGCAGATGTCCTGTTTGAATTAAATAACCACAGTACCTGACTCAGTGAATGAAAATTCTACAAGAAAACAACACACCTTTAAAGACAAGCAAAATAATTGCATACTGTCCCGAACTAGGAAACAGTTGAGGTTTCAAGGGTGAAGAAGATTCATAACCTGGCTGTATGTTAGTCTTGTAGTAGGGGGAAGAGGGAGCCGTGTTTTGGTGGAACATATTACCTTCATCTTCAGGGTAAAAGCCAGCAGGATATTTCTCTGTAGTGTTGCATCTGCAGGTGGGTAACTAACAATTGATGCGTTCCCACCTGTACAGGTACTGTGGATGTGTTGCCAAGCAGGAGCAATACGTGTGACTCTTGGGGTAATAGTTAGTACAACAGTTGAGTCGAAACAAAAGAATTTATTAATTAGACTCCCTGGAGTACAGACGGGTCTGGTTGGTAGACTGTCCAGATTAAAAGTGTGCACAGCAACCTCCATATACTAATGGTTCAATAATCATTTGAATGTACAAGTGAGTAGTCCTATTGTGGAGACAAGTGCAGGAGTACCGCTAATTTCTATGAGGCCCTTCGCTGCTTCGAAGTGGTCGGCCTGGCTGGTGTCGAAAGAGTCCCCCCGTTTCACAGGCTCCTTGCCTAGTTATACTAAATCTGCAACATATCTTACTGCAACCCTGCCATCGTCTCCTTACAGAGAGCACACAAAAAATGCTCGGGTTACACAACCCTCTGTTCCCGATATTGTAAGACGACCAAACAAACATGCAGGAATGCATGCAGATGGTCAAGTTGGGAGTGCAACTTGTGGCCAGTGAGCCACCACGAGCCCCTGGATACTACAGTAGTGCTGGCAGCAACTTCACACAGTGGATGAATCACAACCCAAGAAACCTCATCTTCAAACAAAAATTTGTAGATAAAACATACAGTGTGTACTGTGACCATATTCCAAAGAAGGTGGATATGTAATTGAAGTTAACTAAATTTACTTAGAGTGCACATAAAATATGCAGAGTATTCAGACAAACATGCATGATTCACTGTACAACACATTATATTTTCTACGATACAAAAGCATATGATACACAAATGGGAGTCCACTTTCATGGTGAGGTTATGTGCATGTGAACATGTTCAATAATGAGATCCTCTGACCTCAATGACTTTTAAATAAATCACTAGCCTTCACTTACCTATAAGTTTATGTTCTGCAGTTAACACTTTTACATCTCTGATATGCTCACGTGTTACAATCAAATAATGATGTTTGGCAGCTGGCTTTATGTCTGGGAAGGCAACATACTCATCATCCTGAAACAAACAATAGAAGGTTATTAACATCTGTTGGTTGGAATACATTCACAATTTTAATCATTCATTCACTTTTTTTACAGCTATGAAGAACTGCTTCATCTGTTGCAAGAGGCAACACTATGCCTGGTTGTACACTTTGTGTCGGGAAAATTTCTTCACCAGCTGTAAATGTCTTGGCTGTACGACACATGTAACTTGAGGTTTAAAACACCTGATACATTTGTACAGTAAACCCTTGACTATTGTGGGGTTACATTCTTGAGGGGACACACACACACACACAAAATAAGATACAATGTTAACTAGTGGTTAATAGGCATAAAAAGATCCGTGTTCTGCTCACTGGAATGACATTGGTGTTCCTGGCTGAAATGTGCCAGGGTGATTGAATGATGCAGAGTTCATGGTGATATGGGAGACTGACAAATGAGTGACGCAAGTGGCGATCTTAAATTCCCTTGTTGTGTGCTTTCTCCTGGATAATTCCCCGGCATCTGAATTTTATATGCCGACATTTCGGAACACTCTGTCTGTTCCATCTTCATAGGCGGGTAGGTATGAAGAATGACTGGGTTTGAGAATGTTGGAGTATTTGTATGGGAAAAGGTTTGGCTTGAAAATAGCCTGAGCCAATAGGAAGGAGGGTGACAGGTTATGGGCGGGTCCGAGTATAGAAACAGGTTGTGGAGGGTAACGACCCACATGGAGGCCACAGGCGCATATGTGAAAGGAGACAGAGCACATGTCGGGGTGAGCCATGGGATGGTAGAGGTCAAAATATTGTGTTTTAGGTGGCTGTCTCCTTTGCTTAAGCTTGTGTAGAAGGGGTTTCCAAGATCTGCTTAAGGTCAGGCCATCTTCTCTGTTGATGTTGTGTGGGTGCCTTCTGTTGCAAATCCCTATACATCACCTTATATCATACCATGACAGCCTACATTTTGTGCTTACATTTCAGACCCCTATCCACTAAATAATAAACTTAAAGAAATGATGCATTAAGTCATCCACCATCTTGGGGCCTCTATTCAGAGCAATGGCAATCGGCTGAAGGCTCTCCAGGACCATGACAGAATATTTGCACTTTCTGGTTCAGTATGTGCTGTCACCTTTTCCATATCCTCCTCAGTTAACAGCAGGGTAAAACCGGGGAACTTCCTTCACCAAATATAGGTATCTTTCTACTGAAACCTTACAGGTAAAGAAGAGGATGTTAATTAAACTATTCTATTGGATGGTGAACCCCCAGAGTCATTAACCCCTTCATGCCAAAGATTTTTCTAGGAGCCACTCAGAGCCAGTGACACCAGCTCATCCATGGGCTCCTTTGTATTTAGTATGCAGTCGAATATGTTGTATGATTTGTAGCACGTTACCTTTCCCATTTGCACCCAAGATACTGCAAAGGGTGCAATGAATGTAATGGTTCTTGAACACTGTAATGGTTCCCTGGTTTAGTGGCTAAGGTGAGTAATGTGGTGGTATTAGACAGATATTGAAACTTGACAGTTAGGTAGTAACAAGATCCTGTGGATGCTCTGGGGTGTTATCAAAGACAAGAATCTTATATTCTAGATTAATGGACATTTTCAAACCAGCCTTCACTGGCAAGGCTTTCTCCCTTACCGCAACACCAATGACCAACAACCCTCTCTGAACTACATATTCTTGCCACATGAACAAAGACCCATCAATATTTTTGGGGAATGGATTTTGAAAACTACACAGACTTTAGCACCTGATGGAGCACTGGCCTCAGTGTTTTTCCTCTTCATTTTATTTTTGCTTGATGAATCACTTATTCACTCACACCCCAATTGTGTGTAACTGTAGCAATGTTCCTTACCCCCTCCAACTTATCCAACACAACTTTCTCTGCGGCAGACATCATGCTTTACTTTTATCCTTATAGCCAGCATGGACATTATACTTTCCTTACATAATTACAAATGGGCTGGGTAGCTCAGTCGGTATAGAGACTGACTACGGG
>Ga0123354_10010152_pt1 | contig 14481 bp, 10 predicted proteins | sample TergutLab28metaG_2_FD_97872 | JGI IMG/M metagenome (GOLD analysis project Ga0123354, IMG submission 97872) | Labiotermes labralis P4 segment gut microbial communities from Petit-Saut dam, French Guiana - Lab288 P4 | ecosystem: Host-associated > Arthropoda: Insects > Digestive system > Gut ... | reverse complement strand
ATTTATCTATTGATTAGCTCTTATATTTCTTTAATATAGACTATTTTTCTTATCTTCTATCTGTAAGGTCAGACTGTATATTCATTTCATTGTTCTTCCAAAATATATTTTGTATATACTTTTATTTAATTTTTCCCGACCAAGTTGCGATGATCAGTCTACACTACCCGACATGTTTCATATTCATCCGTCGATGGACGAATGTTGGATCAATTGAATGTATGTGTGTGTGTGTGTGTGTATGTATGTATCTATGTACGCACGTACTTACGTATATATGAATGTGCTAATGTTTATGTATGTATGTATGTATGTATGTATGTATGTATGTATGTATGTGTGTGTGTGTATTTGTGTTTGTGTGTATGTACGTAAGTACATATGTATGTACGTACTATGTACTCGTATGTATGTGTGTATGTAAGTATGTATGCATGTTTTATATATATATATATACATGTATTATGTACGTATGCATGCATGTATTATGTATGTATGTGTGTATGCATGTATGCATGTATTGTGTATATATGTATGTTTTTATGTGTGTATATATGTATGTTTGTTTGTATGTATGTATGTATGCATGCATGCATTATGTATGTATGCATGTATGTATGTACGTATGTATGTGTAAACTTTTCATCACGCAGTGTTTCCCATCCTTCCCTTAGATCAACTCTCCTAGGTCCCACTACAATCCTCGGCTTTCTGTTTCCAGTCATCCTTTAGGCCTACCTATTTACAAAGTCTCCTCTGAATTGACAACCTATGTCTTTTCCTTAGGTTGCGAGAGCAAGTTTCACTTCCATTATTGTATTTCCACCGACCTTCTGGAAGTACTCTTGCGTAAAAGATTAGCCTTCAAGGTACGGGATCCATTTGTTATTCTGTTACATACTTATCGATCGAATTCTTACTGTTCTTAGCAAGTAATTATATGTTAAATTTTCCTGAGTAACTTCTGTGTTTCCAACTCGTATGTTGTCTTATCCTTGACTCACACTACAACAGCTTCTGTTACGTAAGTCTTATTCCGTTCGATGTATAAGAAAGTAAAGCCAGGTCAAACTACACAATGATGTAATCAAGTTATATTCCTCTTTTTTACGTTGGCCTATACCTATTAGTCTTAAGAGTAATTGTAAAATTAAAAATGATGGCTATTTTGTGTTCCGTGTTTGTTATAATAATTTTTAATGACATACCTGCAAGGAACAGAATACGCTTTAGGCACTTGGTAGTCTCTCAGCCTTTAAAGAAATTCCCTACCATTTATGCAATCAGATGAATTTTCTATCCCATATTCCCCGAACACTCTCGTGAATCAGATAATTCCATTTCAAGAGATCCCGATATAGTTTTGAATTCCACTACAATATTAGGAAATTAACCTCCTATCGCTTAGGCCTTTCAAGAGGTCTCTTGCTTCACGACTTCGGAAAGGTATTGTTTTTTCTCTTATCTCTTTTTGCCTGTTACAGTTTCGTAACATTTATTATTTCTTTTCGCTTTTCCAATAAAATGTGGTTAAGGTTACAAATTTTACGTTGCTCCTCATTAGGCATTACTCTTCAGGCTTCTATCTCTGCCTCTGCCTTATCGTCCAATATTACACCCTACAAATTTCAAGTTGACCCAGTCTGCGCTTAAGTTGAAGCTCTTTGCAGAAATGCAATTTCTATAATAAATGTTTAGGACTAAGGCTCATTAGTGAAGTTGGCAACATGCGTTATGCTCGAAACTGCTTGATATGCACTTGAAACTTCTACTAGATTTCACTGCTTACGCTCCTCAGTTCATTTCTTTCTATGTGGCTTATATTATACAGATATTACAATTAACATTACTTCCTTAAACATAATAACTGGAAATACTCGTCAGATCATTAATAGAATTTATGTAAAGGAAAACGATGGAAATAGGTTGGAAAGAAAATCGTGGGATTCAAAACATGGCATTGAAAAATCTAAAGGGAATATAATTTTAGATAAGAAACAAGTACCGATAATTTGGGAGACTTTTATTACAGATATCTAAGGTTGACCTAACCTACCAGTAAACATAGAAGTCTAAACTGAAGTGGAAGTAGAGGGAGACGAGAAAGCCCTTATATTTTGCGAAGAAAAGTGGAAAGTGCTAGCAAGGGGTTGAGGGCTAAGAAGGCTACAGGAAACGAGGATGTATCCGAGGATGTACTCAAAGCGTTGGGAGAAGACGGTCTCAGAATAATGACACAACATATATGGAAATGGAGAGTGGCCCACATATATCAATGAATTTGCAATAATCGCATTAGAGAAGACAATGAAAGCTACAAACGGCAGCGAACATCGCACAGTCAGCTTCGTCGCACGTACTGAAAAGGTAGTAGAGAAGGTACTTAGAGGACGGATTGAGAGGAAAATCGAGGAAATACTTGGAGCAGAAGAGTCTGGATTTAGAAGAGGACAAAAAGAGGGTGCAATTGGGATGCTGAGTGTATTATCAGAAAGAACTTTGTACATAGACCAGAAAATTAGCACGTGCTTCATAGACTGGCAGAAGGCATTTGACCGTATCAATATATGACAAAATGAATGCAGATCCTCAAGGGAGTTGGCATCGATCAGCGCGAAAGGAAATTGATCAGAAAATAGTACATGGAGCGGAGTTTAAAATTAAATTGCAGCAGGAAGAGACAAGAATGTGAAGATGGGAAGAGGAGTTCGACAAGAATGTTGTATGTTGCCGATTCTATTCAACTTGTACAGCGAATACTTTACCAAGGAGACTTGAGGATTGTTTGACCGTGCATCTTCCTCTTGAAATAAAGTGAAATGCGAACTTGATGAAACTAGGTAATTTTATTGATGTATTCTTAGCTTGACATGTTTCGGGTGCATAGCCCATCTTCAGGAGCATTAGATGTTGAGTTGCAGCATATGGTTTTATGCACCGAGTTTTTGGGTGGGTGGTGGTCCTGAGAACCGCTGCGTAGGTTGTGTGTACGGTGCGGATGGTGCCGTGCACTGCACCATCCGCTGCAACTCAACATCTAATGTTCCTGATGATGGGTGTATGTACCCGAAAAATGTCGAGCTAAGAATATATCAATAAAATTACCTTGTTGCATCAAGTTGACATTCCACATTATTTCATTTTACCAAGGAGACTCTTCAAGGGTTTGGGGACTGCAAAGTAGGATAAGTATTTCGCAAAATGAATTGTGCAGATGACCTTGTGTTACTAGCTAAGGCAGGCGCTGTGCTACAGTGCATGTTGGAAAGACTAACTGAAACTGTAAGATACTATGGAATAGAAAAGAAATGAATGTAGTAAATCTAAGGTAATGAGAATCTCAAGACAACCATCCCAAGTTCAAATTATGATACTTCAGAAACAACCGGAAAATGAGAAATATTTCAACTATTCAGGTAACATTATAACAAACGATGCAAGATGTACACGTGAAATTAAATCCAGGATTGCCATGACAAACGCAGCCTTCAGCAAGAAGAAGACTCTTTTCAGCAGCAAATTTGACTTAAATTGAAGGAAGAAAATAGTAAAGGGCCACATTTGGAGTATTAATTTTGTATGTTGTTACAAATGGGACACTTCGAAAAGTAGATCAGATATACTTCGGAAAATCTGAAATATGTTTTTGGAGAAGGATGGAAAAGATCAGTTGGACTGATCACGTGAGAAATGAAGAAGTGTTAGGAAGGGTCATGGAGGAGAGGTATAACCTACAAACAAAAAATAAGGAAGGTTAACTGATTTGGTCAAATTTTGTGTAAGAACTGCCTTCTAAAACACGTTATTGAAGGAAAAATAGAGGTTGGAAGTAAAGGGGAGACGATGAAGACGACGTAATCAGCTACTGGATGACCTTAAGGAAAAGAGAGGATATTGGAAAGATCCCACTCTATGGAGGACTTGCTTTGGAGGAGGCTGTGAACCTGTCATAGGACAGACAACAGAATGAATGTGTTTCTTGAACTCACAGTAATCTACTGCTCTTAGCAGACAAATGTTTGAGTCTTCTAATTACTTTAAAAGCCTTATCATAATCCAAAATTTAACAAAGTTTTGGGATAGAGCGGCTGAAGCATGAAGCTGATCAAACACCTGTATAATGTCGAGGAGCCTCCACACCCAACTGCCCCATAAACATTTACAGTCCCTAACTGAATTTAGACCATTGACTTTTACTGTCTCACTGTAATTGCTGTTATGATTTCAGTTGTTTAATATGTTTCATGTGACCATTAGCAATCTAGTTTTCATAATGGTATGCGAGAGTGCATTGCTAATCTAGTTTTCTGAAAATGGGAAGTGTAAAACACATTTTCGTGACGAGCTATCTTTCCCAGTTTAAACAAAATCTGTAAAATAGTAACACGATTCAAGAAAACCTGTTAGCAGCTCATGTCAACTAGGCTTCCTTGTGGATCAATATTCGTCAGAATCGGATATCTAAAAGAAGGTCTTGCGGAATTCTTCAATATCGAATTTTCGTAACTGTAAAGTATCTTATGGCTTACATGAAGCCTAAAGCTTTATTTGAACCGGGCTTTGTTATGGCTTATTGTAGCCGAGAATCAGATTTGCACAGAATCTTTGTATCAGGAGTTCCCTAGTTTCAGTTGTTATGTACAGATCTGTCCAGAGGGTTATGAACTTATACTCGGTCATAGACTGACAAATAGGTCTACAGAAATAACTCGATGGCATATGAAGCTTTCATTTTTTTGCATTGTCAAGAAGCCTAATGATTAGAGAAAAATACAAATCATGAAGGTTCACGTTAAATATTTTCCACAATACTGGAGTTAGTTGTTACATTGTTCTTCTTCGACACAATGTTCTCCAAATCTTTTTGATATTTTCAGGTATTATTCTACATTCTGCACGTCGGTGGAGAGATTAAGCCTTTCATCACCATAAAAAAAATATTAATAATATTTTACAATGCTCTGTAATCTACCCTACCTTTATTTTACCGGTTAACATCTACGAAATTAAGACTTGCCTGGTCTTCCCTGATCTTTCTCGCGTCTCTCGATTTCTTTGCTGCCTGGTTGTTCCTCTTCCGCCTCTCATAGTATTTTTCATCTTTCTGGTCCTCCGGAATGGGCTTCTTTTCCCCTCGAGGTCTCTTTGGTGTGCCACACGCTCCGACTCCAGTCAGGGCTCGCGATAGTAGAGGATCTGCGGAATAATGATGAATGAGTGTCATGTACAGCCTAGGAATGCATACAAAGTTATCGTAGCAAAATCTGAAAGAAAGAAACTTCTTGACAGACCTGCGCATAAATAAAGATATTATTGAAGTGGATCGCCTAGTTAGAGAATGTTAGGATGCCGACGTGACACACGTGGCTAAGGACATTACCCAAAGAGAGGACCACATGAGTACAGTATTAAAATTTTGAGGTCAGTAGTAATAGGTGTTGACTTTTTGATGAAAAACGAATATTAGTTTTTCCAGAGAAGTTTGCTGCATTAGTGGATCACTCGATTAATAGTATTTTGGTAGGCAGGCGGTGGCGAATTTGGTTGATAAACTGCGCTACAAGTCGGAAGGTCGCGGATTCGATTCCCATTGGTATCATTGGAGTTTTCATTGACATAATCCATCTGGCCATACTGTGTCCCTAGGGCCGATTCAACCTTTAACAGAGATGAGTACCAGAAATATTTTCGGGGTAAAGGCGGCCGGCGCTTAAGGCTGACAATCTTAAAACCTTCATGTTCCAATTTTCTCGAAATCTTAGAGCCGCAACCTCCTGGAATTCTCAGGGTCTGTCCAGGAATTGTTACCGTTACCTGCTCTTTTAGCTGAGTTAGGGAAAGAAATGCTAGATATAGCTCCAATGTAATCTGTTTTCAGACTTTTAATCTACTGATTGGCTCTTTGCATTTCGATTTGATATTTTTTCTTTGTACAGTATAATTCATATTAACCACGTGACGACTGGTATCCGTCTAAGGTTCAGTTCTATATCACGAAAAATACAATCCATATGCCTTACAAAAGCTATTCCTTTCAAGCTGTAGAGAAAGATAATCGGTAGTCACTGTTCGATTTGTTCCAAACAAAAATACACAGTATGAAAAAAATGGAAATGTCTCGAGTATAATGGTAAGTGGTATTTGTAATTACCACTGGTACACAAGTGGTCAAAATATACACGTCTAGATCACAATGCATACATTTAAACTACAACTTCTTACTGGATTTGGATTCCGCCATCATAGGCAAGAGAGGCGAGTATGGTTGGAAGGCGCCCAGGATACTTGGTGAGGCCATGAATGCTGCCGCCGGAGGCGCCAAAGCAATAGAAGGGATGCCGCCTGAAGAAGGTAAATCTGTATTGTGACCTCCCGGTGACAGCTCGGACAGGCGCGGGGACAGAAGCTGATGGTACGGATGGGCCATCTCGGCTGTTAACAGAAAGAGAGATTCCTTGCCAAGAACAAGATTCTGAATAAATCACCCATTGTTATCGTACTCTTCTTTGCTTACAAATTTGACAACAATTCTCTGCACGCACCTTAAGACTGCTCTATCAGAAAACTGGAAATTAAAACACAACTCACGCCACAACACGACCCTGGGTCAGTTCCATTCATTCTATATTATCACAATCTCTCCATAAGACGTCTCTGCACATTTTTCTCGCAGTCACTGCTTGTTCTTTAAAGTGGTTGTTTTCAAGTGGTTTCTCCAATACAACCTATATACATTCTTTATTATTCTTATTCTAGCTGAACACTAAATCTATCCTAACCTTCTGTGATAATAAAAAATCCCCACAAATCATTCAGTTCCTCATTATGTTCGCTTGCTTCATCCCTAAGTCCAAATATTTCCTAACTCTTGCATTTCGAACGGCTTCTAAATTACGCTTTTCTTTTAAAGTAAAACATCCGGACTCACACCCGTAAAAACACGGAAAATTGTTGTTTTGGGAAGTAGATTGGAAGATAAAAGGTTTGGAATTGAATAGTAGGGGGTAATTCCAGAAATTATTTTTCTCTTTCGACTCTCAAAACTCTCATACCTCTTTGTTAGGGTATTCAAGCAGCATGCAATGAAATATATTAGATTCAACTGGCTCATGATATTATATAATATTTGTATTTGCAAACACGGAAATTAATTTTAGGATTCCGTAAAGATCCACTAAATTCTCCATCATCTGAAACACAATCATGTATTCAGGAAGGTTCTGCTCCTTAGGGCTGACCGGCTTTCGGTTTTAAAAAGAATATGCATTTCTCTTTTGATCATGAAATTACCTACATGTTTTCGGGAGTAAACGTATTTCAAACTAGGGACTTCGAAATCGGAGTGTTGTGTCTGTCCAAGTAATAACTGAACGGACTGTAGGACTGCTCTCCATGTAAGTGTCACTGAAATCCAGAACCAGTAACCTACCATTACTGTCATTGTGTTCTAAATGTAGCAGAAGGCAATAAAGGATAGGAATGCGTTTGCTTTTCATTCCATACAGTCAAATTTCTGTGATGTGTAATTGTAATTCGTTAAGACACGTCATTAACGTGAAATTTATTAAATATAGATATCATCATGAAATACATTTTACAACCCATCCGACGGCCCTAGTCGTGTCGTGACTGTGTGTGTCTCCGCGGTGCTGTAAAGGCTTCATACATTTGATCACTCTATTCATGTAAAAAGGGCATAAATTCTCTACACGCTTTCACAGCCCGGACTTCTAGCTGGCTGTCAACTAAATATTCTGAAAAGAGCGGGCTAATATAATTTAACGAATTTAGAAGTAATTTCAGTTGAAATAAGAAGGTCGTGGGAACCATGGCCCGAAATCGGGCCGAAGCCTCATAGAAGAATAGGGAGAACAAGAAGGAGAAGGAAAGTAAAAAGAAATGGCGTATTCACGCCGAAACTACAGTGATGTCACTTTCATTTCCCCCGCTCTTCCTGGTTATGTTATTTTATTTTCGAATACAAAAATTACTTCCTATCGCTCCGGGAAAACCCAACATATATTTGAAATCTTGCCTACAATTATCATCTTAAGACTGAAACTAAACTTTTTCCTCTCTGGTGATATGAAGGGGCCGCCCTGTGCAGTAAGTGTAAGGAATGGACCTCAAAGCTCAAAACTTGATGATAAAATTTGAATATGGTGTTTGATATGGGTGTGAAACTTGATTTTACGCCTAAAGCAAAGAATAAAGATTACGAGTGTTCGAGACAGGATCATGATGAGGGAATCTTTTCTGGACCTTAGTGAGGTTCAGTAACAGGAGAACGGAAAAAATTACATAACGCGAACTATATAATTTATAATATTTTAAGATATCGGAACTGTGATAAAGAACTGCTGAATGAGCGGGGTAGAGCAAGGAAAAGAGAAATGTTTACATACATTTTACCAGAAAACCTGAAAGGCAATCACTTGCAGAGACTAGAAGCAGGTAGGAAACATTTATAAAAAAATATTTTTGAGAGTGCGACAATAGACTGGATTTATCTGGTTCTTGTGGGGAAACCTGAGGGATGGAGACCACTTGGAAGATCTAGGAGTCGATGAGAACATAAAATTAGAAAGGATCTTAAAACGACTAGGAGGGTGTGGACTGGATTGATCTGGCTTAGGATAGGGAAATGTCTGAATTTTGTAATCAAGTTAATGAACTTTCGGGTTCGTGTTTCGTAAAATGTGAGAATTTCTTTTCTAGGGAACTTTAGTCGTCTCAAGAAAGACGCTATTCCATGGACTTATTGCATGTGGCGCAGGTTAGACTCCACTGACAGCGTGATCTGAACACGGGAATGAAAGTTCAGGTTTCATAAGACATAGGGATATAAACGCTGTCCCGATTACTGTTGGATTCTCACGGATCTGCTCTGCAGACTTTGGGATAACTTAAAAGATACGAAGTTCAGAAAAGCATTTTACGCCTGACAGCAGTAGTCAGTAGTAGAGTGAAGGTCAGAGTTAACAGCTGTTACTGGTATTGTTGCATTGTGAATGACAGGTCACCGCATAGCGACACAGCATTAGAGGCTACTTGTATGTAGACTAGTGTTGACTCTAGTCTTATCTGATCACATCGTAAGATAAAACGAGGCACGAAACCACAAATCAAGCTGAAGAATAATGTACTAACACAACGTATGTGTATTCAAGCCATGTTTAACTGTCATATCAAACACTGTTGTGTCAACACGTCCTTCAGTTGAAGTACGTGAAACCAAATGATTGTCTTTGACGAAATACAATGTGTGTAAATATGCAATAGGTTTATGTTATAATCTCTCACATGAAACACAGAACCGGATGTCAGTTGAAGGTATGGTGAAGGAATAATTGTAAAGTATTTATCGATTTACTCATTTTCAAATTAAGATTTTCTACGAAAAGATTTCGCTTATTCCTTAATAGCCTGAACGTTATTAGTCTTCCTGTTATTGTTTTTAATATTCTTATTATTGTAAACCCATCTGTAAGGAAACTGGTATTCGGGAAAATATTGGTTTTCCTGAAAGGTTTTCCAACTTCAGCGTGATAATTTTAAGCTAAAAAAGACTTTGTCTTTGTCTTATTGTTTTGTTCCTCATTTCGAGGTTACATTTCAGTTGCGTGTCTATTATAATTATTTTGTTATCATTATTATTTTCATCATCATCATTATCATCTTCTCGCTTTTTTATATCGGAATTTTATCACAACCTGTAAATATTTAAGTAGGTTACTGTTTTAGTTCTTGCACTAATCCTTTCTGTTATTTTTACTTTTTTTTGGGGGGGGGGTTATTTTGTGATTTTGTCGTGCCTGCTTATAAGCCTGCAAGTTACTAAACCGAATTATTATTTCATACTTTCACCCCTTAAAGAAGGGTATGCAGTCCATGAGCCTAGGTCATATTGTGGCGCCATGAGTTATTATCATCATTCCCACTAATATATTCATCGTTGTTGTCATTAATATATTTATAGAATTATGTGTTTTATCACCAGTAATATTTATTGTTGTTAAATATCCTCACCAAAGGTTACAAAGTACAACTAAGGTCATGTATATTTCTTTTTTTCTTTTCGATTTAACTTTTAACTTCTCACTAAATTAGTTTCAGTGTTTGATTTCATTTACTTTTCCTAGTTTTTTTGTGTTGGTTATTGTGACGTCGTCTTCTCATGCCTATGCTCTCTCTGCAATTGTCAGCTAGGCTGTTGAGTCAGTACTTAAATCAATAAAAATTAATCTCAAATAGTGCTGTCTTCCTGATCGCCATCGTTTTCACCATCGTTGTTGATACAATCTTGGAGGACGGATTTTCTGAGCCTCTCGATAAACCTGCGGCCTCAAATTGGCTTTGGTGTGGGTTTTGTTTAAAAGCTGAACATACAGTTCAGCACGACAGATATCTAAATTATAGAAATGAACGAACTCTCAGAATTTGTTACTGCCAAATCTTCTGAAATTTGCCAAGTTTTTTAAACTGAGAAGACTTAATTTAAAATTCCACGAATTCTGGTACATCAAATTTTTATTTTCCAGCTTCATAAAGCTCACTTGTACAAAAACGGCGTAAAGTTAGTGTAAAACACAATTAAAATCTGCAAAACACAAGCTGAGTTTTTGGACCAACATTTTATCACAAATTTTCCCTTAATAAAATTCTAGTGGCATTAAATGACGGACTCCTTTCAACTGTTTTCGGAGTCTATTGACCAAACATTCTGCAACTCCCAAACTAAAGTATTATTTTTCCTGTGCAATATCATGAAGCCGTATGGGAGGTAGAAGTGTAGTTACACTCATCTTAATCTCTGCACTAAATGGAATTTAGTAATCAGCTTCATAAAACAGGCCGTTTACCTCCGGAAAAGATGTCGGTGCCTTTTGAGTAGCGGGCTGTATGTGCTGCAGACCCGTTACAGACGCTCTGGCCCAGGAAAAAACTCTTATCCAAGCTGCGAATCGAAACACAAGCAAGCTACCGTATCCTACTCGCCATACTGAATGAGCCATCTCGGGTCCCCCTTTCCACAATTCGAAAATCTGATTGTGAATTTTCGACGACTTTATTCTTTTCAATATTCTGAATCTCAGTGTGTCGTTATGATGCACTGCACTTGGGTGTTGGCAGGCATTTCGTTTCGCTTTCTTATCGACGGGTCTGCGGTAGACATATCGTCTTGAAAAGAAAGGTAGAGTCTCAGTTCCTATTTCTTGTTTATTTATAGAGGAATAAAGGTCACATACGTATTATGAACTTAGCTTTAATTTCAACAAATAATGATTCTAAGAAAGGTTCCCTTATAAATATTTTAAACTTACGACTAATTGAATTACATTGTTAAAATGTAAGCACATTCATGACCCAAATGTTTAAAAGCTATATCTTTTGCCAAAATAATATTTCACCTAAGGCAAGTTAAGATTTTCAGGACGACTTTTTCGCGCTTGAGCAACAGACGTTTAAACTAAATTTATTTTTGTCAAATGTTGCCGTTTCAGAACTTCTAGCTACGCTCTACAGCAGTTTGATTTGAAACGCCTCAAGATTACCCAAAATATTTCTGCTTCTCGCTGTCCTGGTGCCCATTGAAATGGGAAGTTGTTGAAGGATTAGCGTAATAAATACAATTGTAAGGCTCTTTAGTACCTACGAATTTTTAGCAGTAAGTCAGTTATAGAAAAGTGACGACAAATAAATATTGCAATCATGAACACAGAATCATAAGCTTATAATGGCATGAAAGATTAAGATATTAGACGCAGAGGGAGTTACCTGCTTTCGTCGACACAATTCGAAATATAAAATAGAAAAATACCGCTCAACTTCTGTAATAATTTAATGTAAAACTGTACTGCATATTTTGACCTTGCATAACAGTCATAAGGTACTTGCATTTTTAGGAATATTTAGAAACGCGTGTGTAACACAATGGAATTTGTGAGTAAGATGGAAGTCTCGTTCTTTTTACAAAGATGTGTGTGGAGTTTGAAAATTCTTTCAATGTTTTTATTCGAATGCTTGTAGAACCGTGACAACTTGTTGTTACAATACGTAAACTATTGTTTTAAAAGTGTCATTTCTTTTTTTAATTTCTTTTTTAAATTTTAACTTCTACTTCGTAGACGTAAATAAATTTTCATCTTCTGTTGGCGGGATCGAAAAACATCTTCGATTATCTAAGTTAGCTTTTTAATATTCTTATATTGTTTTATGTGAAAAGCTTCCAATGTCTGTCTCTCACCTTAAGTAGAACTGCCTACGGAATGACATGTGTTAAGATTATCTTTATCCCGGACCTCAAACAGCTAAAATTGTATGCAATATCTTCACCTAAACTAAGACCACAGGTTGCATGCGTTCTGCAGAACGTGACAGACAGGCGACTATAAAGAAATGTTCCTCCATTTATGACGTATTGTGTCTTCAAGAACTCCAATAGCCCATAATCTGAGTCACTTAAATTCTGTCCACAACCTAACATCTCGCATCTAAAATTCAGTTCAGTATTTTACTCTCATCTGATTCTGCATCTTTAATTGGGTGTATCTGCAGTTAATTCACCCTCCTTACTACAGGGCAAGTTTGACCATCAGTTACGTGTTCCTAGTTATAATGAACAAGTTCTTTGCTCAGTTTTGGGCCAGGATATCAACTATACTAGCTGAAGTGTCTCGCGGTTTTCCTCAGTTCCCGAGGAAAATATCGAGATATTATTTTGCAATAGGCCTTGAAAACGTATTTTCATGTCGTCCTCAGTTCACCATACAATCACTTAATGCTCAGAAAACCTTAGATACTTATAGCTCTTTAAATACACTACTCATAAATGAAATGATAAAGAGCATTACCAGCAAATGATAAGTTCTTTGTTTCTATCTATGCTATTTATGCCTTTTCCCATTACGTAAAACGCCACCACAATAGGTATGTGACATGCTACGAAAATAAAACAGACTCTGGTGTTTTCTACCATTTTCAGGGAACGAATCTGCAGTTTATACTAATGGTTGCTCTTTCTTTTACAGAACTGAGTGAATAGATTTTCTATACTCTTTAAAGCTTACATTATCAACTGTCTTACCTGCTAAGATAATGTGAAACCACTTCCAGCCAACGATATTTTTATATTTTCCATACAGTTACACAAAAAAAATTATTAGGTCATCTATGTAATTTATTAAGTTCATTCTTTGTTCAATACTGCGCACTCTTTATTGATTTTTCATAAAACTAATTCACGGGCAAAAGGCAATCCAATGTTTACGAGGGGCGGTTATATCTAGAAAAGAGAACACAAGGAAAATGGGACTCGTGATGATGCGTGTTTTTATTGTAGTATATAAAAACAGGACATTTATATTAACATGCAACAAAAAATCTCAGTAAGTTAAATATTAAAGTGAAAAATATGGAAATGTAAATATGAATCCATGTGATAAGCGTGCTGATTACTGCCTTCCTTGAAAATGCGCACGGAATATAGCATTAATATGCATGGCATAGGAACCTCAACAGCCTGAAGGTTTTGGCATTTTGATGATCGTGCATCTCAGTATAATTATCTCAGAAATTAACCAAATTGACGCACAAAATCTGGTATCATCACACCTATAGGTGTGATGATACCAGAGACTGTATAATACAATTTTGACCTCCTGATGATGAGCACATGTGCTCGAAAAATGTAGAGGCATTAAATAAAACTTATTGTAAAACAAAAATTTTGTGCATCATGTTGGTTAATTACTGAGATAAATAGCCTGAAGTTTGTTTCCAAAGTGTCTACATTTCATGTTTCAATTTTATATGTTACAAGTAAAGGCCAGTTTGTCTCTCCACACATTCTTAAGCTCAACAGTAGATACAGTTGAGCGGCCAGTCTCCGGCTTCTGCCGTTTTCCTGCTGCCCCTGTAAGGAAAACCCGCGGAGCCCACTGAAAGGAAAACTGGGCCGGCCCCACAGCCAGTCTGAAAATTCTGGAGAAAGAAAAACTTCCAATACCTGTCTATTCGGTGATTATATATGTTGCAATATACAGACTGCAGCCTACAGAATGCAGCATGAAGACCGCACTATCGCAACATTCTCTTGTAAGATAGAGAAACGTTCTATAATTTAAAAACGCTCTAAATTGCCAAGGTTAAGTGAATGTGTGTTCGAATGTATATGTCTGGAGGATGAATATGGATTACTGATGAAATGAAGCTATCAGGAGGACACCAAAGTAGTAAGAAGGTTCGCTTTCAAATTCGAACAAGAGGAAGTTGTTTCCACCAAAACGTTCAGGCCTGTTCTGGAATTAAACGGACCTCATCATCTCCAGATACGGCTGATAAAGCAGGCAGACGGTGAAAATATTCATTGCGCAGTGCAGTGCTCAGTTAATACGCTGTGGATACTGTACAGATGTGTGTAGTTACGTGTAGACCTCTCTCTCTGTCTCTCTCCCTCTCTCTCTCTCTCTCTCTCTCTCT
>Ga0123354_10010146_pt1 | contig 14484 bp, 12 predicted proteins | sample TergutLab28metaG_2_FD_97872 | JGI IMG/M metagenome (GOLD analysis project Ga0123354, IMG submission 97872) | Labiotermes labralis P4 segment gut microbial communities from Petit-Saut dam, French Guiana - Lab288 P4 | ecosystem: Host-associated > Arthropoda: Insects > Digestive system > Gut ... | reverse complement strand
TGGTAATTCAACAGCACAGTCGCAAGCTCCTGATGATGGATATATTAATGTCCGAAACATGTTGAGTACATAAGAAGTGAAATAAAATAGCAAGTGACATCAAGTTGGTCTTTTATTCTTCAAAGTGGAGAAAGTTTAGGTACGTATTAGATATGTTTCATATTAATCTAGTACATTAGCTATATAATTTCTATGTATCCTTACGCAGATATTACAGAAACTTTCATGAAACTTCATATTGGAGGTTCTTACCCAAATTTGTTGAAACTTTTCGATTTTGATTACAATCGGATAAAACTTAACGTGCACTTTACATGAATACCTACGTACATGTATCATCTCTTAGAATTGCTGATCTTTATAATTGACGGGGACTGTGTTCTCCGTGAGGTAGGTGCTGAGGTTCAAGAAACGTTTCAGCATCGAGCATTTACGATTGTAAAATTCGAGTATCGACGTTTAATACTTGCCGATTGTAAAGTCGCCGCTTACGATAATAAGATGATGATCGATTGTGATTGTTTAGAAGATACGGAGATATAATGCGCGTTAAAGCACGGGCGAGACTATGGAAACTATGCATGAATTTAGCGTCTGGGTGGAATAACGTAGTAGTGTTACGCTCTGCCGACATTTCTTAACTTGTTTGTCCCTTCCTCATGCTGCCGTGTTTTCCACGTCGTCTGTCTTTATCACCAAACCTTCTCTAAATGTATTTGATAAAAACTGTATTATCTACGAATCTCGATTAACTTATGTTAGTTTTCTCTCAGTTTATTTAATGACGCTTTCCAAGCTGCATGATTAAAAAACAACGAATGGGAAGAAAATTATGAAAGATAAATCGGATGGAAGAGAGCATGGACTGTTTAAGTACCAACTTTGCATTCACTTTAATAGACTGAGTAGAACAACGGAAAGCGCCATATTAACCTGTCTCGAAATTTTGAGAGTGAGAAAAGTTCCAAACTCGAAATTTTACGAAGCAGTGACAGCCTCCACAGTTTTATATGGAGATAAAACTTGTGTAAGAAAAGCGAACATTTTGAAAAATTTGAAATAAACATGCAAATTTTAAGCGGTGTAACCACCAAATATCATTGGAGTGATCAGCAGAAGGAGAAGAGAAATTCATACAAGGTTTTAGTGGGAAACTCCAAAGGAGGGAGACTACTTGGTAGATCTTTGCATATACAGGGAGAAGTATTGAAATGGATCTTGAGACACAAGATGGGAGAGCGCGGTCTGCTTTTGTTTGGTTCAGGCTGTTGTGAGGGCGGTAATGAACTATCGGGGTCCCATAAAATTTGTGGAATTTCGTAATTAACTGAGGAACTGTTTCCTAGAAGGACTCTGTCCTGAGTAGTTTGTTTGTTTGTCACAGAATGGCTTATTCTTTGAACTTAAGGCAGGTATATTCAAAATAGGGCTGTGAAGTCGAAAGAGCCTTGAGATGAATTTGGCGGGGCGGAGTGAAAGATGGAGAGGAAGAAGGCAATATTTACTGTCACATACGAGTATATCCAAAAGTATGGAACAGCCAGTCCAGGCCAACAGTTGTCGCATTGCCGGAAGTGAGCTTTGTTGGAGTTGCCCACTGGCCTGTTTGAGAAGATTGCCTGTGGAAGGAAATGATAACTGGCATTTTCATCATATGTGTGAGCCCCTGCCTCACTCTCTGTCATATGCAGACGCGTCAGAGAAAATTTCCATTAGGGATGTTGCTCTTTAACAAAACTTGCTTCTTCGGAAACAAGAATGTTCCCTTCATTTTAACAGGCGTGTCAGAAATGAGCACTTCTGAAAGTCACCACACGTTCTGTCTCGATTTCCAAAACTCTTCGTATTATAATGGTTCAGAAATATTCGCAGAATGGACGATTTGTCTATAGCTGAGCTGTGGATGGCAGTAGCCTATATGAAAATCCTTCTACTTTCGGTTTATTTTTGTTACTATTTTATGGTGGCTCTGAAACCACTTATTGCTTCGTTTTAGTGATAAAAGCTAAGCTCGAATGACGGCCTTCTCTGGAACCATAAATTTATGGGTGCTTGTAGGGGTAAATTGGCCATATGCTTGAGTACCATGCCATGAAGACGTGTGGATGAGAGGAAGTTCTGAGCTCCACACACACACACACACACACACACACACACACTGAAAACTGTACCGAACTTGAATGTTCTTTATATCCCTATGTAGATGACACCCACGTAGATTCCATATTATTATGTACGAGTATCAAGTGCGAACAAGGCTAATGTTATCCATAAAGGGTCTGAACAGGTTTGTACAATGGCGTGTACTTGAAATTATAGCCAGTTTATTATTGTCATTTCTAGACCGCAAAGTACCGAAATTGTCATTGTCCGTGTCTGGGATATGGTTGAGGAGCTTTTGTTTGGAAACTAAGTTAAGTAGTACCTGTGCTGAATTAAGTACCATGCCATGAAGATTTTCCGTGGGAATGCAGTTATGTATCTCCCATACTCGTAATCCCTGTACTAAACGGAGGCGAGTAGTTAGATTCATGCCCCGGCCGCTTTGTCCCCCTGAAAAGCGCGACCGACACCATGCGATATTTTAGATTCTCAAAGCTCTCATCTTCTTGGATACGACAGCGTGTCGAATTAAATATTTATCGACGTTGCAGAAGAGGACGATGCTTCACTCTCAGAATGTAACCAGTCCAAAAATACACCGATGTCCTGTGGACAGGAGGCGCAATGAGCCTCCAAGCCATTTCGCAAGCTTTAGAGAAGAAAATTATTTCTTGACACCTGGCAGAAATTGAACCCCGATACTCAGTAAAGCAACCCATTGCCTAGCCACTGTACTGCCTGATTTATCCTGCCTACAGGAGTTGAACTCACATTATAATGTAATAATTGGTGTGAGTCATATTTGTAACGAGAACTTGTTGCCTACAGAGTAAAGGTTATGAACATGAACGACCGTAGCTCATACTGCTCTAATAAGCTTACCGAAAGTCGCAGTGTTTTTATTTTTAGAATTTTTTACTGACATTATTTACACTTATATTTAAATCCACTTCTGTTTCACTTGTGTCGTTCTGTAAATATTTACTCAAATTGGTTAAGGGAACAATTTTGTAACTTGACATTGAACATCCTGTACATACTTTCTTTGCAATAAAACTTAAAAAGAGTAACGGTAAACCACTGGTTGTTAACATTGGAGGACATAATGCAAAACATTAGGTGGAAACGAAACACATCATTCATATTATGTCATTGTACATAGAATGGAAACATTTCTGAGTATGTAAAAGTCCGAAAGTTTTCCTTCGTTTCTCTTCAATATTTTGCTTCTTGTTTGTTACAGTGCGTAATACTTTTTGCAAACTGCGTTAAAAAAAATGTTTTACACGGTCGGTCAGCGATGAACGTTTGGGGACCCTTTTAAGTGGGAATTCCTTGACTAATTGAGCAAACCACCTCCTTTCAAAGAAGACTATGCATCTTACAGTCTGCTAGTTATCACGTTTACGTGTCCTCGTGAATGATATTCATATGATTAATGTTTGTGACTACAACAAAGCTGCGTGCTTAGTGTTGCGCGATTGACAGCAAGAATTCATAACGAACATTTGTACATGGGACTTTCGTACAATTGAATATTTAAATATGAAAAGAAGGATGAATGCAATTACATAGCGACGATCGTTATGATCTGTGGCCTTCATTATTACGTTTATCATATTAAGCAGACTGAAAATGGCAGAAATTAATAAGTAGCACAGCTGGACAGATGGGATATACGTAATGAATTTGATTCTGCAAACCTGAAGTGAAGAAATTATTCTCAAAACCTAGGCTGTGAAACACGCGTGTGTTTACAGAATAATGCAATTACATAGCGACGATCGTTATGGTCTGTGCCCTTCTTTATTAAGTTTATCGTATTAAGCAGACTGAAAATGGCAGAACTTAATAAGTAGCACAGCTGGACAGATGGGATATACGTAATGAATTTGATTCTGCAAACCTGAAGTGAAGAAATTATTCTCAAAACCTAGGCTGTGAAACATGCGTGTGTTTACAGAATAGTTTCAACTGGCTCTTAACAACGGTCTTTCAGCCTTCAGAGGCCTGAAGATGAAAGTGATAACAGTGAATGCCTTCATAGGAACAAGACGAATACGGCCGTATTTATAGGTCTACATATGGAAGTTGTGTGTAACTCATTGTAGGCCTGCTCGTAGGTGTGTGTGTGTGCAGGGGGAGGGGGAGCTATCTCTGTATTTAAACGCTATGCTACTGTGTATTTTAGGGTGGGTGGAGATAAACATTAAATCGTTCTTATCTTGGCACTAGTCGAAGGTGTGGTCAGCTTTACTCGTCCACCACCTTAACTATTAGAGAAGCCCCATGGCAGTGTTTGAATTGGAGAGTGGGTGGACCTCGAGTGGGTGTAATGAGGTGCCTAAGAACAAATGCCGCTGCTCCTGGTCGTCCAGCTCTTAGCTACTCACTCTGGTTACTTCCCTGCCAAGGTCCTCACTACCACTGCCGCATAACCTTCAAGCTGTTTCTTTATATGAGTGTATAATATGTGAAAGACCAATAAATAGTACACGTACTCTTCGGCGGATGTAGTATTACGTAGAACCAAAAGCTACTGCTCTTGGAGAAATACAGGTTCGTAATAAGCAGAACCCCCGGAGAGACCACTGCCATGCTTAAAAAAGACAGCAAAAAGACTCAAGACATCAAAGTTCTGTATGTAGCGACCGTACAGTGTTATTGGGAGGGTATTCAGTGGGCAGAAGACCGATTTACATTACCACAGAGACCAAATATCCAAATATTACTTTCAACATCGAATATTATGTATAGGGTGGTCTATACGTATTTCCCAGTTCTGTGTGCTCATTTCTCTGTTCCTTCTTCAGTTTCTATTTTGTTGCATAAACTAGCCGTAATGAAGTGTCAAAAATAATTGTAATTTATTCTGTTTAAAACATCTGTTAATATCGTTACTTGTTATCTGTATAAATGCCACTGGTCGTACGCAGGCCTATGGACCGTTCATACCACTGGATAATTAAAAGCTCCTAAAGGCCTGTGGGCCATTCGTAACCAAAGGGATAATGTATACAAAATTAAAGCATAATTGCGATGTCATGTGCACTCGCTTGTATTATTTTTATTATTATTATTTTATTGTGTTTTATCTCCGAAAATATTCGACATGTTTCTGTTAAATTCGGTGTCTCGGTGCCTAAACGTAGATATACGAATTTTTATTTTAGTCTTCATCAGTCGAATGTAGCCCCTGCTTCATACGATAGCTAAATGTAGCTTCATGTTTCACAAACCGCTCCTTGGACAGGGTCCTTCAGAATATAGTCAAGAAATTCCCTGAATTTTATGGAAACCGGAGGTGCCTGACCGTATTCATAAAAGCCCGCTACTTATCCCTGCCTCGAGCCAGATCAACCCACTCCACACTATCACCTCATTTCCCCTTTCCTTTAATAATCATTTTAATCCCCCCCCCACCATCCGCGCCAGGGTCTTCGCGGTGGTCTGTTTCAGGTTTCCCAACAAAATCCCTGTATGCATTTCCCTTCTCCCCCATGTATCATACGTTCCGCCCACCTCATCCTCTCTGATTTTATCACCCTAGTAATATTTGGTGAGGAGTACAAATCATTAGAGTCCACATTAAGCAATTTTTACAATCTTCCTGTTACGTTCTACTTCTTATGCCTGGGTATGTACCGCAGCACTCTCTTTTTGAAAGTCCTCTGCCTACGGATGCGTGTTATGAAATACGTATATTTTACATATTTCAAGCGGAACATTTCTGTTGTATTCCTGTGACGAAATTCCCAGTATTAACAAACATTATTCTGTACCGAGCAGCATACAGGCCTAAACTAAAATACTCTATTCATCATCGGTAACTCTTCCTTCAAGTAACTGCCAGAGTAAATAAAACTCCCCTTTCAGTGGTGTGACTTTCAAGATAAGTGATCAGGAATAATTACCGAATGTGTGACTGCATTTGTAAAGAAGCTACAAAAAATAAATATATTTATTAAACACAAAAAAAATAATCTGATGTTTATTGGACCGTGCTTCATTGTGATAACTAAAGAATAAAAAACCAACTAGATGCCACTTATTATTTTATTGTACTTCTTATAGGCTCAACATGTTTCGGGCATTACTATACCCATCATCAGGAGCTCGCGACTATGATGTTGACTACCACATTGGTCATATCGTTCTTGGTTTGCTGTATGTTGGAGGTTAGGTGCGGTTAGGCTGGAGTAGTGTCCGGACTGCAGGCCTATAAGAAGTACAATAAAATAACAAGTGGCATCTAGTTGGTTTTTTATTCTTCAGTTATAAAAAAAATAAGTTTCATTAAGTGAAAATTCAGCCAATCACATCCACGCATTTTTTTAGTTCTGTTTATCAAATGAAAGGGCAAAAGAGGGGATATTTGTTATGTTAAACAATGGGTAGAAAAACGTAATAAAATTTGGGGTAAAGTTTCATGAGAGTATTGAAAATTGTCATGGTAATGTGAAATTGTAAAATGATAATTTTTATAGCCCAAGGATTATAAAACTACTTAAACCCAGAATATGGAAGCAGCAGGCACCTCCAAAACGTTAGTAAGTACCAGTCAACATGGCAACACACCCCAAAGTATTATTTTTTAACTTTCCAAAAGAGGAGTGCTGTAATGACATTTACATATTTTTCGAAGGTCTGTTACCATGCAAACTTTTAGAACCAACATTCAGTGGCATGAGTTTTGCTTCCCCATTACATATTTTTATGACAGCCATTTCGGTGCTGTTAATCACAGGAAATTAAAAAGTAACCAAAAGCGGAGCTATCCAGTGGCTTGAACTTTGTACAGTGTTTCAAAAAAGTGACCTAAGTACTGCTGAATTTTCTAGTGAACTCTAAATAACAGACTTGATGTATTAAGAAATGGAAATAAATTTCACACTATCCAGTCACTATGTGCTCACGAAATATACCATTGTCTTGAGTGTCAGAGTGTATAGTTGGGAGTTTATAAAACAGTGCTCAACTTTTACAGCCTGCAAAATTATTGAAAGAAAAAAATCTTCTCTTGGCTCACATCATATTACTTACAAGACAAATTGAAACTGATGAATGATGAGTTTAAGAAGCAGTGATATAGCATAAACACATTTGCCTATAATGAATTAGGTAAATGAAGAAGTAAAGTGGATGGTAAAAAAATATTTAAAAATTCATTTTTTTATTGAGGGATTCTCACCTGTTACAGCCAGAGTGGTTACATGTGTATGGTGCTCATAGCTGTTGCAGCCAGGGTTGTGATGGTGTTCATACTTATCATGGTCAGGATAGTCAAGTTTGTATGGTGTTCATACCTCTTACAGCCAGGACGTTTATGTCTGTGTGGTTTGCATACTGTTACAGGCAGGATATTTAAGTCTGTATGGTGTTTGTACTGTTACAGCCAGGACAATTATGTCTGCATTTTGTTCTTATCTGTTACAGCCGGAGCAGTTATGTCTGTATGGTATTCTACAAGAGGGATGGGCATGTAATTGAGCTGCAGCAGGATGGTAAGTACTGCCTATTATTCACGAATTGAAGTTGCATTTACATTTACATTTACATTTACATTTACATTTACATAATTCACATTTCACAGATCCATTATTCGGACTGAGTTGAACTGAATATGAAATTGGTCAATATACACAACACAATAAAAAATTCGATTGTAAAATACAATCTTGTCATAGTCCAAGAGCTATGTACAGTTTACTATATGAGTATTACAAATTATTACAAATTATTGCATCAAAAAATTTTGCAAATATACATAATATGAAGTAGACATATTGTGCCGTTGTTCATGATCTTTCCATTCTTAAAATTTGAACTGTTCCTCATTGTTATTACCTGACATAAATACATTCATTGAATAAAAGGCATTTTTTATGAGAAATTTTTTTAGTGTTCTTGAAGGCCATTGTATTTTCACACAGTTGTACAATGTGTGGTGGAAGATTATTAAATATCCTTATTGAGGAATAGCAGACAACCTTTTGGACTGAGGATAGTCTTACTGATTTTTAAATGAAGTTGGTTTCTTTGTCTCATATCTTCACCACGAATTGCAACATTAGGTTGATACTTGTCAGGATTTTTAATGACAAACATCATCATTTCAAGGATATATAAATTTCTTAAATTTCTCTTTACAAAATATTGTATGTGTTAATCCCCACATCACTCTTTATTCTCTTTAGCATTGTAAGTGCCTTATGTGGATTTGTACTGGAGCCCCAGAAAAGTATCCCAAATTGCAACAATGACTGAAAGTATGCAAAATAAACTGTCTAGATTCAGATAGTAATATAAATTCCTAATCATATAGCATGCTATACTCAGTTTCTTCAATAATTTTTCCATGTGGGATGTCCATGATACGTTGCTAACTAAATGTATACCCAAGAATTTAATTGAATCTGTAAGAGTAAGATTTCGATTATCAAGTATTATATTTAGGGTATTAGTCAATGTTTTAGCCAATGAAAAGTTAATTCCAAATATTTTATTCTTATTCGATACACATCTGTTTATTTGAAACCATTCAGTAATAAGTTGAATTGTTATGTTTACTTTTTCTGTAGTCATTATAATTAGTAGGTGTTACTATAACGTTAGTGTCATCTGCATATGTGAGAGTTTACCCATAATTTTTGGGAGCTCATTTATATGCATCTTAAACAGCACTGGGCCCAGGATGGAACCTTGAGGAACTCCACACTTCATCAACTCACAGTCTGACTGACAGCAATGGGTTGCTCTGTATTCTAAGGATACTCTCTGTCTTCTAGTGTTCCAAATAGTCGTGTCACAGAAAATATAAGCCATGTATTATTTGTTATTTCATGCTTCATAAACAGAATTAATAAGTTTATAAATGGCGTCACTGGTTGATACTCCAACTCGGAAACCATATTGTTCTGAAGTTAATATATTACACATCCCTAGATGTTGCTTTAATCTTTGAGATATTACAATTTCCATGAATTTTTAGAATGCCCTGAGTAGAGAAATAGATCTATAATTCGAAATTTGTGCTTTATCTCCATTTTTATAAATTGGTTTAATGATGAAACATTTCAACCGGTCTGGGAATATGCCTTGTGTCAGTGAAATATTAAGAATGTAGGCAAGGGGTTTATTAATATTATCACAATTTGCTTGTATTATTTTATTAGATAATTTTATTAGATATTCCATCTTACATACACGTCTGACGTTAAGAAATCTGATTATGAATTAAGGAATGTACGGTTGTCATTGTATTTATTTACTACATAACAAAGTCAAATGTTCACAATGAAATTATCACAACCAATGAACATTCATGTCATAAATCAAATTTTTGCCTGACAAGACATTTCTGGGAAAATTGGTACAGTTGGTTAAAGACTTACATAGAGTACCAGTCAAGCTGTACCATCAGCATGAAATGCACCTGACAACTATCGGTGTAGTAGACATACAGCACCAAATTCTACCAAGAAATACTGTGTAATTTTGGAAAATGAATGGCACTTGGACAGCCTAAATGATGGCACTATACACTTTGTGCGAGAATACACAATGATACAATTTTCGACAGCTAAGAATGACTCCCTGAATGGCAAGTAGTAGTTCTCTTATTGAAATTTTTGGTTAATAATTTAATCATCATTCTTTATATTAAAAGCAATATGTGAATTACTAGGAATTTATTACTTTACAAATGAATTATGTTGGACACTTGTGAGTGCGGTAATGAACCTTTGGGTTCCGTGAAATGCGGGGAATTTCTTGACTAGCTGCAAACCAGTTAGCTTCTCAAGAAGGACTCTGCACCATGGAGTAAATAAGAATTAATTATGACACAAGCATTGCTAACTGACACTTTGTACTGCCAGCTTTACATGTTTATTGCAATTATAGATTCCTGCAACTTTGCTTTGACTTTCAGATTCAGGGGCTCTCGTTCCTGAAGAAGCCTGCCAGTCTCGAAATTTCAATCCAACCGTGTTGCCTTTTATAACACTCATCAGTAAGTTAAGAAGATGACAACAATACTATAAAAAGTAGTTGTATGTCTATAAACATAATTTTCCTCATTTTTCCAATTATGAACTATACGATTAAGGGGGGAAAAGTACATGAATATTTCATACTGTGGAGTTCTTGTACATTAATGTTTAAAAAAAACATTCTTAGGTTAATGTAATGAATGAAATATAAGAAATGTAAATGTAAATAACTACCTTTGCTAATAAAATTCAGTAACATTTGTAATGAAATAATTTTATTAGAAAGAAACTTAATAATAGTGTGATGTTTGAAATTCTCACAGCAAAGGTGGTGAAGATTCAAGTCTCCTGTAATATTACTCCGCATTGATTGGTCACCATTGTTTTGAAGGAATAAAAGCCGTCATTTTCGAGGTCCAAAGCACTATGGTACTTCAAAATAATGATGGCTATTTACCAGTCGACATGGTGTAGTATTCCACAAGACATGAAACTTCCAGTGTATTGTGGATAAGATATTATTAAAAACGGATTCAGTGTATGTTCCATTGTTGGGAACATTTGAACATGGCAATAAACCCAGAAGTTTTACAAAAGGCTGGGAATTTCTTGATTATTTGAGGTATATTTAAAACATTAAATTAAGGATCCAAAATTGATATCCTTTGCACTGCATTACACACTAAAATGAGACCATACTCTAGTCATGTCCTTGACCATTAAAAGCTAGACTAATGGAAATAGCGTATTTTAAGATTTACATTTTTTTCAGCAGTGAAAGTTTACATTGTAGTTTTTTGGATTGTGATGTATATACGCAGAGGTGGCTCAGAGGTGGATACCACTACTCTTGAGGAATGTGCTGCTTCATATTTAGGATAAATATTCCTGAAGTTGGAGGCAACACTATCCTCAGAGACATTGGTAGCTACTTATATGGCTATACAGTGCAGCAACCCAAACAAAAATCTAAATACTCTATTTTAATTTCACTTTCTGTATTAACACTTGTGACTCTTTAAGACAGTAGAATGGGTTGATATACCTTTTTAATTCCTATCACAAAATATTAGAAGGTAAAACTGATTCCAATAACTACTTATATTAAACATAGTAACAAAGCATGATCCAGATGTCATGTCTTGTGGAAGGGTACACAACTGAAGCATTGTACCATTCCACAAGACTTGACCCCCAGATCAGAGTTCACCAATGATAAAACAGACAAATTCTTGTCACTGTTTACAGCTGCAAAACCACACTTACGCCCATGTCCATACCTTGGTCGATATATTGTGACGGGACTGTCCCAGGAAAGGCATGCTAATTCTAGGCCAAATGGAGGTGCCCATGTTGTCTCTGACACTGAAACCAGCATTACCCAATGCAATGACCTACAGTTCCAGAGCTTGACTGTTGGATGCACTGAAGTCAACACCATGCAGTTTCATTCCTCTTGTAGTGTTGCTGAAACATCGAGTAAGTTCTCATAGCCATTGTTGTTGGTTAAGTCCTTTGAATTTTTGTACTGTCAGGCCAAGAATATTAGACAGTGTATTATGTGTTAGTTTTCTGCATGGAATTGAGTGACAACAGACACCGACAGTGTCTGGACTGACTGTTTGTTTGTTCTTTCTTTCATTTGATGTTTTTGCTGATATTTGTGAGCTATTGTTTTTTTACTTTCCCATAGTCTTGTGTTTCCGTTGAACTCTGTAAGCTTTCACCAACAGTTGTCTGTATTCACCAAACAATAGTGTATAGATTTATTTTATATCAAAAGCTTTCACAGTCTCAGAATTTGTTCCCAGAAATAAATGCCATTGTTTGTTATTTTGTGGTCATAAAAGGATGGTGTGACCCAAGCTGATGGACTCCTCTCTGGTCATTTACAGCTTACTCCTGTCATGGCAATTGGGAAGATAATGGTATAAATTATTTAATTGCATCTCCCACAAGTCGAAAATCAGTGGGAGCTCGTCGATTTTGCTTCATATACATGGCAACAGATACCACGACTGCCTCTGTTGGTGAAGGTGGAGGGGGAGGAGGTCCCCTACAGGTTGCAAGTGTTGCTGAGAGCTGTAAGCGAAATATTAATCCACCATCCTCAGTAGAGTGGGCCTTCAACCTCACATTAAATGGTATGTAATAAACAACATGACTGATAACAAACACTGAATAAAAAGGAAATTTTCTAAAATTTAAAAAATTCATGTGACAACTTCTAGAAAATTAGGCTCTCATTTATGTCAAATTAAAATTAAAAGAACGTCCATTTTATAAATAATAATGATACTAAAAGTTGTATTTATATTATGACTGTCAGATCCAAGTAAGATAAGCCATCTTCAATAGTGAATGCTCCATTCTAATAGTGGTGTACCAGTAGACCACTAAAATTGGAGGAATACTAAAACATAATGTTTGTCTCTTCATTCAATACAAGCTCTGATTTTTTCCTGGGAATCTGCTATATTTAGTAGCTTATACATCACCACTGTACCGCTGTATATTCACCAGGCCAGTGGTGTATGTGTAGATTCACTGCAGAATAGTGGTCCCAAAACTGTCCTTGATGTTATGTGTCACAATGCAATAGAGAGTGAACATGGTTTTTGGACCTGTCAAGTCTTGCATTTTCATTTGCACATCACATAACACCTATATCAGGATTCACAACTGGCCATTCAGTGCCACTGAACCCTGCATCAAGCAAGGTTTCATAAACTTTGCACAAGTTCATGGGAACTTTGTCAACCATCGGCACTTTCATTCCAAGGATATTTGTGTTAGAACTGTCCTGATATTTGTATTTGTCATACTCAATTGTGAAGATATGTTTTCATATCTGTATATTGTAGCAAGTGACAAAGCTCACACAATGTACATTTCAACATTTGTAAAATGTGTAACAGATTACTTCAGAAATTAAACTTTGAAAGTTCAGTGACCCATTGATTTGGCACTGACAGTGAATGTTAATGAGGCTGTGCAGTTTGCACTGCTAAGCTCTGTTGGCTTCATTGATATAAGACACAGAAAATTTATACCACTTTCAGGACAATCAACCTAAGCATGGTCAATATTAATGAGCTTAGTTCTTTATAATGCAAATACAAAACAAGATATCCTTTTAATGTTCACAGTTGTCTATGGTAAAATGCCAATACAGTTAGTATGACTTACACTTTTTTATTTTCTGTAGAATTGAAGCTTCAAGAATGTTCTGTGGGGTAAAAATTCACCTTTGGAATTTGTAGTTTTATTATAAAATTATTTTAATGTTGTATTCCAGAAACAAAAAACTATATCTGTGTAGCACAGTTTTGGAATACCATGTTCAGTGTTTTACATGTTGCATTATTTTTACACTTCACATATGCAAAAGCACAGTTGTGCTCAAACTGGTTTGGTATCCCAATGTTATAATTTATCTCAAACAACCTTTAATTTGCATCATTATTTTCCTCACTGTTCTCTTTGTACCATCACAAGAGCCTCAAGAATAATGTAATTTAATCTCAGTCTGCCCAGCTTGAATATACTTTGATGAAATTGAATTGTAAGTATAAAATATGGCTTCCAACTTCTGTTCTAATGAAATGTTTTCTTAAAGCAACTTTTCACCTTATTTCCAGCCACTGTAAGTAATTTTTTATGCATTTTATGATATGTAAGTGTGTTATTTGAATGTTGTCTTTTATTTCTGCAGGACAGTGTGATGAAAAGTCACATGCAGCTGGCACAGCAACAACATTACTTCCCTTTTTTGTATTTGTAGGAAGTTTCATAATCACGCTCAACTCCAGATGATGCTAGATTGACAGCATAACCATTCAGTATTCTAATTTTTAGGGAAATTTTAAATTTTATAACAAAACATGCTGAAATGTTGGACAACCATATTCCAAGATGGAAGTGATAAAATATTGAAATAATCATTATATCACTGTAAGGAGTGGAAAACTAATGGAGCTAGTGCCTACCTTGTGAATTTGCGACTGAGAACGAAATTCTTAGCTTATATCTGGTTCGTCTGTGTCCAGGGTTCCTGAAGAGGAATGGGTAAGAACTGAGGTTCCAGTCAGTTTAATTTTGCTCATGAAAAGTTCTATAATGTAAATATATAAATATTGAAATAACTGTCTTGGAGATAACAACAAAACAGTGCTGATAAACCTTTTAGAGGCACGAATGACGTTTTGTATTTTCCTCCACAATTGCATAGATACTCTTTGGGTAAAATATGTTGCTAGGAGATGAGGCTTGTACTGATGTTGGTGTGTTGGAAAATTGTGATAAATTTCTTCAAGAAAATTAGAAGAAAAGTACATGAAAATTACCTACAAGATGCTGTCCTGATAATTTCGTACAGGGACAAAGA
>Ga0123354_10010143_pt1 | contig 14487 bp, 13 predicted proteins | sample TergutLab28metaG_2_FD_97872 | JGI IMG/M metagenome (GOLD analysis project Ga0123354, IMG submission 97872) | Labiotermes labralis P4 segment gut microbial communities from Petit-Saut dam, French Guiana - Lab288 P4 | ecosystem: Host-associated > Arthropoda: Insects > Digestive system > Gut ... | reverse complement strand
TTAAAACTCACGATAAGATAGTCACGTATAAAATGACATGGAGTGTCACTGTGTTTGTTACCTGAAATTTAAAGGTCGAGTACCCTCGTTCGCAATATACCGGTTTTCATTTAGCTTGCTCACAATAAAGAAAAGGAAAAGAAATATGAAATGAAGAAATGGGAGTGTCTGCTTTGCACGTATGAGGAAGGATGGCATCAGGAATTAATATTTCGGATAACATAAAAAATTAATTAATACATTTTTGTACGTACGTTTTTTAATCCGTCATTCCTGAAGTAAAATCTGTCCTAGTGTAATTTGTAAAAGCGCAACAAGGAGACGGGTGGTTGGTAAAGTTATAAACAACGTACATAGAAAGGAAACCTGTTATGATCCCTTAATGAGCACCCTGCAGGGGTCTGACGTTGAAGTAAGCAAAACTTGACTAAATTGATTTTTTTTGACGTTTTGCTGACCGTGCATCTCTGTGTATTTATCTCAGTAATTAACCAACTTGATGCACAAAATTTGTTTCACAGTAAGTTTTATTTCGTGCCTCTACATGTTTCGAGCACATGTGCTCATCATCAGGAGGTCAAAATTGTATTATACAGCATCTGGTATGATCACACCTATAGGTGTGATCATACCAGATGCTGTGTAATGCAATTTTGACCTCCTGATGATGAGCATATGTGCTCGAAACATGTAGAGGCATGAAATAAACATATTGTAAAACAAAAATTTTGTGCATCAAGTTGGTTAATTACTGAGATAAGTAAATTGATATTGTTAGTCTTGCATACTGTCCGTATCGTACTGTAAAACTAATGAAGCAAGGGCAAGTAGTAATTCATTTTAAACTCGTCTAAAAATCTGGAACATAAACAAGTGGACTCCGCCCGGTAAACTGGGCTGTACGTTATTAGGGCAACTGAAGGCAAATCCAGTTTTTATTAATCTCTTCATAATTAAATACCTAAAGTCCGTTATAATTATTTTAATGAAGACGTGTGCCAGATTGACTTTCAAACTTGCACTTGATATGATGCAGAGCTTCGGGCGGGGGAGGGTATTGAAAACTGTGATAGGAAGAGAATACTCGTATGCCTGTGTGACGCATTGGTAATTTATTTTGACAAAAAGGAGCTGAAAAATAACAGAGGCTGTGTGTTGGTACTCACTCGTGAATGCAGTACACGGAAGACGTACGAATGAAGCTCTCCCTGTGCACGAACTGAAGACATACATACTTACTTACTTACTTACTTACTTACTCCGTGGTGCAGAATCCTTCTTGAGCAGCGAACTGGTTTGCAGCTAGTCAAGAAATTCCCCGCATTTCACGGAACCCGAATGTTCATTACCGCACTCACAAGCGTTTGCCACCTGTCTCTATCCTGGGCCAGCCCAATCCAGTCCATATACCCACATCCCACCTCCTGGAGATCCATCCTAATATTATCCACCCATGTACTCCTAGGTCTCCCCAGTGGGCTCTTTCCCTCCGGTTTCCCCACCAAGACCCCATACGCCCCCCTCTCCTCACTCATACGCGCCACATGCCCAGCCCATCTCATTCTTCTAGATTTTATCACCCGCACAATATTGGGTGAGGAGTACAAATCATTTAGCACCTCGTCGAACTAAACACATAGACTACAAAAATAAAGACTTTAGAAAATGCTTATATAATGTTATAATTCTGGGGGCTGGGCTCCATGTCGGGTAATTAACTTGGAAACCTTAAAACATTTTGTAAAATGTGTACTGCACATAGAATAAGTAGTTCTGTAGCATTTAAATAGCGCGCTCTTAAGGCGAGTTCGAAAAACTGCGAAAAGCGACTATTATATTCGTCACGTCCGTCTGTCCGTCCGCATGGGACAACTGAGCTCCCACAGGAAGGAATTTTATGAAATTTGATATTCGAATATTTTTCAGAAATCTTTCAAGAAAATTCAAGATTTATTAAAATCTGGTTAGAATGAGGGGAACCTTACATGAAGTTCAATGTGCATTTATGAAAATATATTGCTGAATTTTTCTTAGAATGATTTTATGTTCAGTACTTTTTTACGGGGCACATGGTGGTGCAGTTGGTTGAGACAATGTGCTACAAGCCGGAGAGTCGCGGGTTCGATTCCCGATGGTGTCAATGAAATTTTTTATTGACATAATCCTTCCGGCCGCTTCTGTGTTTCTGCAGTCGACTCAACCCATAACAGAAATGAGTACCAGGAATATAGCTTTGGGTAAAGACGGCCGGTGTTTAAGGCTGACAGCGTTACGACCTTCGTGTGCCGATTGTCTCGAAAGCTGGGAGCCTCAATCTCCTGGAAAGCCTAGGGCCTGTGCAGGTCAGTTACAGGAATTACATTAACTTTATCTTTTACACTTTTTTCGAAGAGAGATCTCGTGTAAAATATGGTACAGCCGTGCAGGACACAGATGACAATGTAATACAGTGCATGCGCTTTGCATGCCTGAGAACTGAGGCTAAAGAAGACAAACAGAATGTGTAATACTAATTACTTTTCCACGGCAACATTTGTTACGAGAGCCCGTCTCATTGTTACGGTTGTGCGTACATTGCCTGCTATCGAGATGCTCGCAGGCATGTGAGCAGGGCTTCTTGTGAAATGGGAGGTATTTTCGTCCTGTTTTAAAGCATAGTACTGAAAAATATGAACTACATTTATTCAAAGTCCTCGGTACGAAATTTCATGAAAATCCGTCAAGCTCTTCTCGCGTTATATGCCAACACATCACGAAGCTAATTCTCGTTTTCAGGTTTAACATCTCTTTGTGAGCGCCCAAACAGTAAAGTTCCTATGTGATGTTTCAAACGGCCAGGTACCAAAATCACCAATATTGAACATTAATTTTTTTTTGTCCGGTCATAAGTTTGGAGACCTTAGAAATCGGAGAGGAAAAAAGAAGGAAAGAAATTATTTATCTGCTCCTATGAAGGAGGGAGAAGGTTCTTCTGAAACGTCGGTACCATTCTAGTAATATCCTAGACTAGAGCAGTCTTCATGGCCTCTGCTCTGAGTATCTCACTTGTCACTCAGAAATTATGTGGTTGCTTCTGGGAAGGAAAGATGGAAAAATGCATTTGTGCGTACAGCACTGACAATTCGTAAGTAACGGCTAGGAGCAGAGTCCTTTCTAAGAAGCTGACATTCGCTCATGTGTTTTAAAAAAGTTCTGTTTTTTTAATGGAATCGAAAGCTTCAACCCGTAAAATTTCAATTTTGTTTGAATAATATGTCGTGTAGATTAGTACGTAAGTACCGACTTCCATGATAGCCTGAGAAGCAGTAATTAACAGCAAGCCCATCCGTAACATTGGTACCTGTTCACCAGCCTACATGGCTACATTACATGCAAGAAGAATGGAATGCTATTAATACCGCTGTGAGAACCTCAAATCTCGCTTTCTCAACACCTCGTCTACGAAATCTCACCATTTGACCTTAGCTCGAGATATAAATTCATTCTGATCTCTTACATGCTCGGTAATGGAATGTTTAGTGTATTAGCCACAAATTCAAAGGTCTTCAATATTGATACCTGTCTGTACAGTGATTGCAGACAAATTATATAGTAATATCTGGAGGGTAAAGATAACAAACCCGCAAAATGTTACGTGCATTTCTAATGAATATTCTCCAAACAACACACGGCGTTCAACACAGTGCTGTTGTAAAATATTGTGTAAGAATAGTTGTGCTACGATCTGGAGGGTCCGGAGATCGAATCCCAATGGGAGTGAGATTTTCCGCACTCGTCCAGTCCAGCCTTTGGAGCCTACCCAGCCTCGTATAAAATGGGTACCGTGTCTCTTCCCCGGCGTTAAGCGTCCGATGCTTGGCGTTGACCATCAACCCCCATCTAGGGCCGAAGTTGAAGAAAGAGTAGACCTATACCTCTTCTACCCCCTAGGCTTTCATAACCTATTCTAGGATGAAATTTGCCTTTGTCTTTTAAGAAAATTAGGATTTTGAGAGAAAATAATTGTGTTATATTTAGATTTTTTATGTTTCTTGTCAAGTAAATATAAACAATATGTTTCACGAGTGCTGTTTGTTAGAGATGTGACAGTTGTAACTTAACAACGATTTCTATCGAAAGAAACACAGTTTTTCTCAAGATCTATTCGACAAACAAGAGCACAATTAAAATTATCCAGAAACATTTTACGTTAGACTTCGTGTACGATATTGTTCAAAATTGTCTTTTACCTAAGCCATTGGAAAGAAGACGAAGCAGCAGAATAAACGATCATATAAAAAAGTAATGAAATGAATAAGGAGTGGAAATAATTAGGAAGTACTGAAATATATAAGATGAGCCTTGTTGAGTAATTAAATCGATACTAAACAACGCAAAAGGTTAATGGACGTAAGCGCAATGCGACAGAAATGTCTGAGGAACTTCTTTGAAAACTGGACCTGCATACGTCTAATTGTAATTATTGTTTGAATCAACAATCCATATAATGATTTGCTGTTTAAGAAATGGTATGAATTTTTAGAATAAAAGAACTGGGTAGCCATAAGTGGTGTAATGACCGTCTCTTGCACTCAGGTGTCGTCTCTAACGCCAAGCCTGCTGCTAGGCTTTAGAAGACTAATCAGGAAGGCCCTGTGCGGTGGTTGCTGGGCGAGGAAGCAGAAACTGGATGTGACTACGTCATAGCTGCTACAAGTACCATTGTTTTAAGGTAAAGTGAGACAGCGCAACTTTATGAACAACAGCCCGGCATTGGTCACTTTGCTGCAATGTAAATTAACTCCTATGAGAAGAACATTTCTTGAGAAGCTAACAGTTGCCTTGTTGGTCGAAAAATTTCCGCATTTTTTGAAGCTCAAAATCCATTACAATTTTTACACCTTGCCACCCTATCCTAAGGCAGATTAATCCGTCCAATTTTTCATAGACTAATTTCTTTGCTACCTTTAAGTACTATCTTCCCACATACGACCCCATCTCTTAATTAGGCTCTTCTTTCTAGATTTTTCCAAGTAAATATTTGTGTATTTTTATATATCCGGTGCTTACTACATGCTGTCCAGTCTCGTCATTCAAGATTGGAATATCTCAAAAATATTTAAAAAAGTGAAGTATGTCTTTCTGCGGGAATTGGTCGAATATACGATTTTTCTCCTAACAAAATTTCTTGTTGTACCAAATTTTATACCTCCGTATAAAATGTTATGTTTTAATTCAGTGGCTTTAACTAACTTTTAGAACTTTGTCAAGTAAACATTATTAGCTTCCGACTTACTGGTTTATGGTGTCACACAAATACGAAGCACTGCGAGGGCTTTCCGGGCCTTTTTGGATTGTCTCTCTTTGTCCCTGCAGTGTATCAGAATATTGTTTTATCGTAAAATGCCTCACAAGCAGAAGGAATGACACTAGTCTTACGTTAAAGGCGCTCTGTCAAATTTATTAGCAAAAGATGATGAATCATTTCCATATTGACCATGGCTGGAAGTCGTTTTAGTAACACCGTGACAATTTTTCGTAAAGCTGGTTCGTAGAGCTTAGAAGTTGTTATGGTACCAGAGAGATCTGATGGTGACATCTAGATATTGAAGGCAATAGCAATTCGGGCCAGGTAATAGAAGTCAATGTTTCGGTAACGAAGAAGTTCCATTGGCAGTCAGGGGAGTCCTTGCAGAGAGGACCGATCAGTTAACCTTTGAAAGCCTAAGACTTGCTTTATGTACCACCAGCTTTAACGTTCAGAAATTCTGTGTTCCGCTCACAAAACATTTATGTGCTTTGTGTGGATCTCAGAACAAGCAGCGATTATTTCTTTATAGAGCATTATCTTGTTGGTTTTTATAACCGAGGCAGATAGTGTTTACTGCGCGGTACGAACTGGGTCTTTAAATCAAACTGATAGAGTTTCTGACGTTTTGCTGACCGTGCATCTCAGTATATTTACCTGAGTATTTGACCAACTTGATGCACAAAATTTGTTTCACAATAGGTTTTATTTCATGCCTCTACATGTTTCGAGCACATGTGCTGGAAACATGTACAGGCACGAAATAAAAACTTATTGTGAAACAAATTTTGTGCATCAAGTTGGTTAAATACTGAGGTAAAAGACACAGTTTCGTCCTTAAAGTGTTAATGTGGCAAGAGTAACGTGGACAATTCCGGAACGGGCTTCATTTGAACATCAATATAATATTAAACTTTGCTGATACATGTGTTTTTTAATTATATATTTATAAGATAATATGGACTTTAATGATGATAATTTATTTATCGTCTTTTATACCTGCCCGTTTTTCGGCGGCTTTCGGGAATAAGTTCAGCAGCCGCTAATACGAGAGACGCTTATCTTTGGCGACGGGGATCGTCAGCCTTAAGGACGACTGCACCTGCTACAAATACGCACAGTGGCCCAGGTGCTAGGACCGCATTTCTTGCCGCCACTTGTCTGAGCGGGGGAGACGGCCTGAACTCAAATCTCATATAAATTATAAAACACAAGCCCGAAACTCCCCACCTACCGCAACATCTCTTACCCTTAAAAGGAAGAGAAAGAAAGTAACCAGTACCAATTTGGTTGGGTCACTGAACGACATTGAGTCTTCCTTAGCTTGTGTAACGACTTGTGGGGAGGAATGGCGCATGGACATGCCTCCTGGGGTTTTGTAAATATCATTTATACTTTAACGTCATCTACATTACATATTTTTCTTCTGCGCTTTATGTAGTGGACATTGTTATCGGTCATTGTTGGTTTAAAACTTTAAGGCCAAGTAGAAACGAAAAGGTTACCCCTTTCCACGCCTATGCAGGCACAGGATGGAGACGGAGCTATAGATCCAACTCTTTCGCAATACGGCACTATAAGGAGGTGGGTGGTCGGTATCACCCCCCGGCCGCCTTACCCCCAGGAAAGTCACGGCACCCATTGTACAGAAAGCTGGGTGGAACTTGGGATCGGTCTGAATGGGTGCAGAAAATCTCGCCGCCACAAGGATTCTATCCCCGAACTGCCCAGCCCATAGGTAGCAGCTCTACTAACTACGTTATCCCGACCGCCTTTAGACCCTTGTAGTTTCCACAATAAACCGCGATTGCTTCCCCATACACAATACACAGTTTCTCTTCACAGTGGAGACAGAGTGTGTTTTCTGTGACGTACGATTTTAGTATTTGTGTATAATGTACATTAATTTATATTTTTACTTACGGCATGTAACAAAAACTATTTCGGCGCTACTTACCGGTAGATACTCGTGGTTGTTGACTGAGAAATCGAAGCATTCGACGCTGCGACCACACATTGTGGCGGCGTCTTCGAAAATTTTCCAGTTTTGAATAAGTCACTGTCGACTGATAATTCGTAAACTGTTACACACGAAAATTCTGTGCATATTTTTCAACAACCATTAATTAAATAGCAATAAGCTACCAGCTCCAGTATAGGTACGTATAGAATATACAAATATTTCATGTTTCAAGGAATCTAACTAGTCTGTAAATATGACAAGTGTACAGTATTCTGTGCTTACAAATACTAAGCTCATTTTTCGTGTGGATATAGAAGGCAATAATAATAATAATAATAATACAAGTCTCGAAAACAATCAACCAACAAGAACTGAGCAATTTTAGCAGCAGCTAAGACTACAGAACAATTAAACAACTCAAATGAGAACATTGACACAGAAGGAATGCATTAAACACACAACAGCAATATTATGAGATTCCTGAAAGGAAAAATTGGAAAGCGAGGTAATACTTGGCGAGTGTGTTAGACGTATGGATAGACAGCTTGTTAGCGAAGATGACACGTTCCTGTGGCTGTAAAGGAGAGTTCTGAAAGGAGAAACTGAAGGTGAAATAATAGCAGCACAAGATCAGGCACTACAAACCAAATATCATGCGACAAAAATGTTACACATAGAAATAGATAGCAAATGCAGACTCTATAAACAATTTGATGATACAGTAGAAGGCATCATATTGGCATGCCCAATACTGGCAAAAGAACAGTACATAAAGAAACGTGATAGAATGTGTGTTTAACTACACTTTAGCATATACAAGGCAAGAGGGGTAAAATTAGACAATGAACAGTGGTATACGACCACGTGCCAAAATCATTCGAAACGAGTCATGAAGGTAAGGTTACCAGATTGTGGAATTAACAAGTGGGAACCGACAGAACTATTCCTAACACTAAACCGGACATAATAATCCGTGATAATGAAAAAGGAACATGTATGTTAATAGATGTTACAATTTCAGGTGAGAGAATTTGTTTAAGAGAGTAACTGAGAAAATTGTTAAATATAAAGACCTTATAAGAGAAATTCAGCTCATGAGGAATGTGGAAGCAAAAGTGATACCAGTAATAACAGGGGTAAATGGAACCAACTCAGAATCACTTAGAAAATACCTGAGCAACCTACCAGGAAAGCACGAAATCAAGAAATTACAGAATGCAGACATACCGAAAACTGCACACATACTGCGGAAAGTAAGAATGTATAAGTACAAAACATATTTCACATGCGAAATAACAATACATGTAACTCAAATTGCCAGTACAGAATAGCTACAACACTATACGCCCTACAAACATGGTTTGTTTGTGGTGTATAGTTGTAAATATCCTGCATAACGGTGTTAACAAATATACAAATAATATTGTCACTTTGAAAATTGATTAAGATTTCTTCGAGTCTTTAGTTTGTGATGTTCTGCGGTTCTGACTTATTTATTCACAGCCATCTCTGGCATTATTTATTGCCTGAAGTATGCCTAACATACAGGACGTTTCGGGGGATTCCTATATTTCCGTCTTTGGACAATTGTCAAATATATCATAAAACTTTAAACCATACGCTTTTCTCTGAGATAAGTGATAAAGTGGGTATCGAAAGAGGAACGCCTCGCACAGTGTCCTTGTGTGACTGGAGTCTTTGGTCTAATAGTTGCTACACAAGTTTCTTGTTCGTAATATCTCAGATCCCATCATATGAATGGAAACTGCAATAATAGCAGTAATACAATCAGTAGTATACTGAATTATAACTAGACGGAATTCATCCGGCTGTGTTTGCAACTTAACAATAACAACACTTGTAATGGTCAGGCAAACACAACTATATTTGACATTCAGAGGACTGTGAATCGTGATATATTCTTATAATAAAAGCCAAAGAGATGCACTATTTCTCAAATTTATATGATAAAGTACTCTACATGTTTCGGACAGGTCCACTGACCATCATCAAGAGTATCTCAACATTGTATACACGCAATAGGTATTTGTCAGCTAATTCTGTTGGCTGTCTGCTGCAGACAGCCAACAGAACTAGCATGACAAATATCTATTGCTTGTATACAATCAAATAAATTTGAAATATAGTTCACCTCGTTGGATTTTATTATGAGAATACAACAGCTATATGTTTCGATCAGTAAAATAATAACTTGCTTGCTAATTGTCGATTATTGACCGAAAAATGTAGTCATCGTTAAAAATATAGTTTTATTTGAAGCTTAAAAGTGTTATTATACGTCGTTATGTTTCATGGTTCAATCATAGAAGGGGAGTGAAACTATCTCCCGAAACAAAATGTCAGATAAACTTCGGACACGATATTTTAATTTTAGTCGAATAGGAAGGTCATAACTTTGTGGGATGTGCCAGTGCACCACACAATACCCCCCTGTCCCACGCCTTTCCAAACAATCAAAAACTTTGTGGTTGTTTTATGGCCCACCGTCTACCCTTGGTTAGTTTGCAGTTTCAGTTCTTACCAACTCTCCTTGCATAAGTGACTTGTTTCACAGCACATTCTGACCTTCCATCCTGAAAATGAAGTTGCAAATTCTTCTGCAAATTTGGTACCTACCTACAGTACGTCACACCGACGGATCGGTAACTTTTTTATGCTTTTTTAATTGATTGCTTGCAACACAGAAGTACTGAGGCGTCACTTCCTCTCCGTTAGGTCAGAGCCTGCCACATCTCTCTCATTCAAATGGAATACTTAGAAGGCAGCGTAGGACCGACGGGGATTATTTGCTGTTGTCACTAATCCTCCAGTAGCATGTCTCTGTGTAATAAGCGTAGCTTGAATTAAAGTCATGGACGGACCCCAACATGGGACTTGTGAAACACATACATTCAGTAATACAGACAGGCGAAAATTTGGTGGGTGGGCTTACTAACTCCTCAGTAAAAACTGCTCTTTTACTTTTGAACACTCACAAGCATGTCATTACCCAGAACTTGACTACGAAAGGAATGCAAAAAGAGCATAAGTAATGATGTTATATAGATATACAGGAGAGAAAAACTAAGCAGACAGGGTAATAAGATTCCTTTTTATTTTTTCGTTATGTGTAGCTATACCTTCGGACCCTTGAAATGTATCTGACGGACCTCCAAAACAACAAAAGCCCAACCCCTTTCTTAGAATCATGTTAACATTAGACTTTTTAAAGTTCTTCGTACTTAAGGATTCAGATTATAAACGAAACATAACCACAGCACGTAGGCGGTTTGTTGCCACGATTTGTGAAGATAAAGAAACAAAGTGGAGAAAAATTGACTCCAGATCGTCTTTACGTAAAGCAGAGGACCAGAGACCGACGTCAGTGTCTATATTTAACTTGTTATTATGTTCCTAGAAGAACTATTGAACATCCTGGTGTTCCTTTTTAAGGATACAAATAAGAAAAGTTAAATTAAGTAATCTTAATTAGACAGTGCGATGGGTGGGGGGCAAGTGGCACGTATGGGGGACAGAGAAGGAGCATACATGGTTTTGGTGGAGGGATCTAAGAAAAGTAAATCGTTTGTAAAACCTAGGCGTAGATTGGAGGATGATATTAAAATGGATCTTCAGGAAGTGGAATGAAGAGGCCCGCACTGGATTGCACTGGCTCCGAATTTGGCAGGTGGTTGACCCTTGTGAATGCCACAGTAAACCTTCAGCTTGCAGGATATGCGGAGAATTTCTTGACAGTCTGAGGACTTGTTAGTTTCTCAGGAAGGACTCTGCTCCATGGAGTTAGTCTTAGTTGGTTAGTTAGTTAGTCAGTTAGTTAGCTAGCTAGTTAGTGAGTCAGTCAGTCAGTGAGCAGTATATTGTGTGTTACGTCTGGAGCGAAACAAGGAAAATACAGCACTTGAATGTACCGAAAACACAAACATATGTATGAGTCATCATTGTCATAAGGTAAATCGCTTCTATTGTTAGCGTCACAGTCGCGACTATTGGTACGTCTTAACTTTTCTTCACTGTCCCTTCCCTTTAATTACTGCACCCTCTTGTTTATTGTCATTCCATACTTCTACAATTAATTGAATTCTTTTAATTTATCACAACGTGTGTTTTGTTGTTACGATCTCTTGAAGACAGAGGCAACAAGTTTCTCCGTAACATCGCTAACCGCCCACCAAACTACACGACATCACAAGCTGGAATCACAACCTGATTCTTTACTGCCATGTAAAAGGTCTCGTATATTTTCACATATTATTACTATACACTCCATAATACAAATATCACATTGCCTTGAATTGTGGAAGAAAATGGCTTTTTGCCAGTACCTGCGTTAAATTGCTTTATTGTAAACTTAAAGTGTTGTTTTATCTTAATGCACATTACCCTATTACGTCTTTCTGTCAATTATTATTGCTGCTTCAGTGATTAAAGGAACGAGTTGGATGATGGAGGCGTGGAGGGATTTAGAGCTATTGAGGGAGCGGCATTGCGTGATGCCGGAAGAGATGTGTCGGATTTTGAAATGTGGTGGTAGAAGAAAGAGGAAGGGAGGGACACTGGGTGGGAGAATGTTGGGACAAAACCGTAGGTGGTGACACAAAATAGCTAACTGACAGATTAGAAAAGAAAGGAAAAATACACTTGAATATTTTCGTAAGTAGATAAGCTGTTAGATGAGAAAGATTATTTGTAACAATAAGTATAGGGCACTGTTTCCTGTAAGTAAGAGGTCTGGGGAAAGTGCATCAGATTAATGGGGGAAGTGCATAAGATTAATGGGGAAAGTACAGAAGATTAATGGGGGAAGTGCATAAGATTAATGGGGGAAGTAAGTAAGATTAATGGGGACAGTGCATAAGAATAATGAGGAAAGTGGATAAGATTAATGGAGAAAGTGCATAAGATTAATGGGGAAAGTGCATAAGATTAATGGGGGAAGTGCATAAGATTAATGGGGAAAGTGCATAAGATTAGTGGGGAAAGTACATAAGATTAATGTGGAAAGTGCATAAGATTAATGGGGGAAGTAAATAAGATTAATGGGGAAAGTGCATAAGATTAATGGGGAAAGTGCATAAGATTAGTGGGGAAGTACATAAGATTAATGGGGAAGTGCATAAGATTAATGGAGAAAGTGCATAAGATTAATGAGGAAAGTGCATAAGATTAATGGGCGAAAGTAAATAAGATTAATGGGGGAAGTGCATAAGATTAATGGAGGAAGTGCATAAGATTAATGGGGAAAGTACACAAGATTAATGTGGAAAGTGCAAAAGATTAATAGGGGAAGTGCATAAGATTAATGGGGGAAGTGCATAAGATTAACGGGGAAAGTGCATAAGATTAATGGGTAAAGTGCATAAGATTAATGGAGGAAGTGTATAAGATTAATGGTGGAAGTGCATAAGATTAATGGGCAAGTGCACACGATTAATGGAGAAAGTGCATAAGATTAATGGGGGAAGTGCATAAGGTTAATGGGGGAAGTGCATAAGATTAAAGGGGAAAGTGCATAAGATTAATGGGGGAAGTGCATAAGATTGATGGGGAAGTGCATAAGTTTAATGGGGAAAGTGCATAAGATTAATGGAGAAAGTGCATAATATTAATGGGGAAGTGCATAATATTAATGGAGTAAGTGCATAAGATTAATGGGGAAGTACATAAGATTAATGGGGAAGTGCATAAGATTAATGGGAAAGTGCATAAGATTAATGGGGAAAGTGCATAAGATTAATGGGGAAAGTGCATAAGATTAACGGGGGAAGTGCATAAGATTAATGGTGAAAGTGCATAAGATTAGTGTGGAAGTGCATAAGAATAATGGAGTAAGTGCATAAGATTAATGGGGAAGTGCATAAGATTAATGGGGACCGTCATGGTTTTTGTTCCTCATCGATATTTTTCAGGCGACTAAATCAATGCACATGTCATGGGCAGGCGTGTAGCATAAGTGGGACAGAAGACTAGTTCATATAGGGTTTTGTCGAATATTCTGAAGGAGAAAGACCACGTGGAATATCTAGGCGCACATGGTAGTTGTCCTTCAAAAATGATGTGCAAATCTGTGGAATTGTTTCATCTGAAATATTTGGTTCTATACAATACAGGGAATTTCTTGGTCATTTCTGGACCTTTTGTCTTCTTAAGAAGGATTGTGCTCCACCGAGTCGTTTACTTACAGAAAATAAAGTTTTCCTGAGGAAAGTTCCCACAAAGTCATGTGGTTGAAACATCTGTGAACGCCCACTTTCATTTTCGTATCGTACACCAGACGATTATTTACAACCTTGAGTTTATTCAGACATTATAACATAACTTTATACAGAATATTCAGAACTCCAGTGATTAGACTAATATTACAGATGCATAATGATAATTCCGAACATCTTCATTAAAGAAGATTGGTATCAAATTGCCTATTTAATGAATGAACAGGGAAGTGGAGGGGGAAAGATACAGTGTTCTTTGTATTGCTGCGAACTATGTTCTGTTTTCAGTAAGAACAGAAAAGGAGGTTTTTGTGATGCCTTCATTAAATAAAACTAATGGTCATGTGTGTTATCACGAACAGTAACCTGTAATGTATGTGCATTCATTTCGAGTAGCCTTCGGTACTAGGAACAATAACATCTGCAGCTGGAAGACACAATCATATATACATATCCAACAACAACAAAATCCTGATTTTTGCGTCGGCGAGACATTTTAGGTCGGTCCAAGTGGACGCGCGGTCTAAGGCGTGAGTCTGCCTCTCCTCGCTTGCTGGGATTGTGAGTTCGAATTTTGCAGGGGGCATGGCTCTCTGTCTCTTACGAGTGGTATGTGTTGTCAGGAACAGGGGTCTGCGATGGGCCTATCCCTTTTCCGGAGGATCCTTACAGAGTGTGTTGTGTCTGAGTGTGATCAGGTGCAAAAATAACCCTCTGGAATTTCATTTCATAGGTCGGACTAAAAAAGAAAGAAAGAAAGAAAGAAATTTTAGTCATAAGTGTTATATCTGAATCGAGCCTCGAAAGTTATCTGGAGTGAAGACGTCATGGTTTCTACAGATTCCGTCTTGGCTTCTAGCAATTTTCAAAGAATGTCTTTTGTTTTTGAATAATGATTGACCAACTAGATGACACTTGCTTTATTATCTACTGCTCAACATGTTTCAGACGTTAATACGTCCATCTTCAGGAGCTAGCGAGTACTTGTTGTGTTGTGTAGGCTGACT
>Ga0123354_10010142_pt1 | contig 14488 bp, 7 predicted proteins | sample TergutLab28metaG_2_FD_97872 | JGI IMG/M metagenome (GOLD analysis project Ga0123354, IMG submission 97872) | Labiotermes labralis P4 segment gut microbial communities from Petit-Saut dam, French Guiana - Lab288 P4 | ecosystem: Host-associated > Arthropoda: Insects > Digestive system > Gut ... | reverse complement strand
GACCTAGCTCCCTCGGATTATTTTCTATTCCGAGTTATGAAAAAATTTCTTCGGGGTAAACGATTTTCAAGCGATGAAGAAGTCAAGGAGGCAGTCACGACCTGGTTTGAAGAGCAGTCAAAAAGATTTTTTTTTGCAGGGGGATAAAGTCGTTGTAACAAAAGTGGGCGAAGTTTACTGAGTTATTAGGGGACTACATTGAAAAATAAAAAATATTTTTTTTTGTGATACGTTGTTTCTTTCTTACTCAGGTAGATAAATTATTGAACACCCCTCGTACTATAGCGTTGTTCTTTGTCACTCCGTGGGTCAGTTCTACGTATTGTTTTTAGTTGTATGTCTGCTTATCTGAAAATTTATTAATGCTTTTATTACTGTTTGAAATTTCTTTTTCCATTTCTTTTCAGTTAGTACCCTAGCGGTACAGAGGGAGTCGCTTTATGTTTGGAACCGCTTTACTCGTACATTGGGGTTTACACAGTAATTTTGTTCTCCATATTGCACGTATTCTGACATTTCGCTGGTTATTTTCTTGTGCAGCGGCCTTGTAAGGTTTTATGTAAACCCACTATTCTGTGAATTCGTGAGTTTTTTGCTCACCCACTTACTTACTTAGTCCATGGAGCTGATTCCTTTTTCAGGAGCTAACCTGCTCTCAGCCAATCAAGAGCTTACCCGCATTTTATAGAACCCGAAGGTTCATTACCGCATTCACAAGCTCACGCCACCGGTCCCTATTCTGAGCCAGATAAATCCAGTGCATTCCCCCATCCCACTCCCTGAAGATCTTTCTTAATATTATCCACCCATCTAAGGTTGGGTCTTCCAAGTGGTCTCTTTCCCTCAGTTTTCCCCACCAAAACCCTGTATACACTGCTGCTCTCCCCATACTTGTTACGTGCCCCGCTCATCTCTATCTTCTCGATATGCTCGCCCGGATAGTATTTGGTGAGGAGTACAGATCATTACGCTCTTCAATATGTAGTTCTCTCCACTCCCTTGTCCCTATTAGGTACAAATATTCTCCTCAACACCTCATTCTCAAAGACTATCAGCCTACTTTCTTCCCTCAATGTAAGCGACCAAGTTTCATACACATATAAAACAACAGGCCAAAGTTTATTTCTGTATATCTTTATGTTTATATTTTTGGATTTTTTGCTGTGACACATAAATTGAACATATATCGATTGAAGTGCGAGTGTATGTGCATATTCTCTGTATATCAATACTGATACGGCCATTCTTCTGTTCGACCTGTACTGCGACACGCAAGCTATGATGAATACGCCTACTGTTGCCCTACACGTTATCTTGGAAGATTTTGTTAGATGTGCCAAGGCTGTCGTGGACGTGAAATGACATCCGTCTTGACATTCAATTTCGTGGTGATGCAGATGCTGTTTATAAAATTCTAGATCTGTAATTGTGTTCATTACCCTACAGACTTTCTCCATCTTGGCGCCCAGTCCATGAAATTACTGCTGTGCTTATGTGGTTTGGTGTCTGCTGCTGCCCCAAAGTAATTTTCAGTTGGGCTGAGCAATTTAATTGGTCATGACGGTTGAGCTGTGAGAATCCGCCTGAGAATTATACATTTAAAAATCGTTTTTCAGCAGTATACCAGAAATATAGATGTAACAGTGACACTGTGGGCTCGTATGAGGGACGGGCCCGGTTCGATTTCTGCCTGGTTACTGTTTATCGTAAGTGGAAATTCTGGTGGTGTTTATGGGTTTCGACGTTCCCAGAGGCAGCACTGTCTAAAGCCGCTCGTTTGCTGGGATTGCGGGTTCGATTCCCGCCGGGGACGTGGATTTCTGTCTCTTGTGAGTGTTGCGTGTTGTCAGGTGGAAATCTGTGCGACGGACTGATCACTCGTACAGGGGAGTCCTGCCGATTGAGGTGTGTTGTCTGGTTTTGATCGTGAAACCTCGACAGTGAGGGGGCTGTGGCCCACTGGGGGCTGTCGAGCCATGGAAAATATTTATGGATCTCTGCAGGCATATGACGGACTGGAACCTTAAAATAGGCCACAATAGTGGTCCGCATAAACGTTACATGCTTATATTGTATGATTATTTTCCTGCATAATTCAAATCTGCGCACTATGTTTCAAGTAGCATCATAAAAATTTAAAATGAATGAAACACATTGTAGAGCAAGCAAATTCAACGGTAATATGACTGAATATCTTTCGAAATTTACTCGATTCGAATCCCGGCTGGTCCGATTCTCGTGACTGATATTTTTTTTTAAATGACACTCATAAATGCTGTGAGTTTTTTCCACCCCGTCTTTAGGTGGGGTGAAAATGGTAGTTTGTATGTCGTCGTAATTGAAGATCTGCAAGTATAAGGGACCGGAAGGTACAGCTTAAGGCATTCTAATTTCAGCAGTAGATAGAGGGGAGTGAGGCCATTTGACTCCTACAGAAGGAAAGCCAAGCACCCCATGAATAGAATATCGGCTGGCTCTAGAGACATTCTTTCTATACCGGTGACCGAACCATACCATCCCCTCCTTACCTCCTTAGTTACCGTCTGAGCTAACACGGCCCACAAGAATTATTGACCTTGATGGATAGGACAATCGCGGGATTAGAATTAAGGACCTGCGAGATTAATTTCCGAAAAAAGGGCGGAGTCAATCATAAAGTATGAAATGATCTTCCAGTTATGATTGATATAGAATGCTGGTGGCTTGCGTAATTACGTCTGACACTGGTCACTGGAGAGAAAATGCGTTTTTTTTAAAAAAAAAAGTAAGGTAATTTGCGGAAGACAGTTATTGTGATTGATGATACTCTGAATTTGTGGAGGAGTACCTCCATTAAGAGTTGCTCTCATTCATTAATAAGTGACAAGGAAATGCGGTTTTTTAATTTCACACATTTTCGAAACGGAGAAACGGAATACGTGATATCTGCGTGTGTGGCGCACACATACACACGCACAGGCACGCGCACAAATCGTACCACATATAATGACTGTGTTGCAGCATAACAAATATGTATGTCTAAGTACCTGCGTTAAGGGAAATATATGGCATGGCATGAAGCGTTGTGTCTCTAAACATCTTGAAATGTTTTGCATAACATGTACATGTAAACTGCCCTTTCACTCGGCACCAATAAACTGTACTGCTGTCTACTGAGAGTTCTGTTTTCAATAAACCGACCAATCAACAAATACAGTAGCGTTTTCATACAGCAGGGCCTTTCTTGAAAGACTGTTACTCGATTCGTTGATGAAGAAGTTACCTGCTTTTATGTTATTCGAAGGTTTACTGTCATATTCGCAAAATCTTACCATTAGGCCATATTGTAAGCCAGCTGAATCAAGTCCACTACCTCACACCATAATTCAGTACAGTATCTTTTATTATTGTTTTAGAGCGTACCACATTTTTTATAGTTTTAAGTTATTGATTATTTGGTGAGGAAAACAAATTGCAGATGCTTTATTTTTTTTTTGACATTCAGAGGACCGTGCATAGTGATATATTCTTCTAATAAAACCGAGATGCCCTGATTTCTCAAATTTATTTTCGGAATAAAACTCTACATGTTTCGCACAGTTCCTCTGTCCATCATCAGGAGTCTAGCACTGTACACACAGCAATACATACAGGTTATACAGCTTATGCTGACTGCTTGCTAGCAAGCAGTCAGCATAAGCTGTATGACATATACCTATTGCTGTGTGTACAGTGCTAGACTCCTGAGATACTGTCCGAAACATGTAGAGTTTTATTCCAAAAATAAATTTGAGCAATTAGTGCATCTCGTTGGTTTTATTATAAGAATGCAAATAATTTATTTTATCTTTTCATTTAGCGTTATTTTGTGAGTGGTTTCTCCTGTTCTGTAATTGCAATTTAATACATGTGAAAGTGTGTGACTGTGGTGCCACACAGCGGGCCATTTCGAAAGCACTACTTTAACCACTGTAAATTCTCCCTGATGATGGCACCTATGGAGTACCAAAACATGTAGAAGGAGATTTTGTGCACGTGTAATGTATATATTCCCGTGCATGTAAAGTTGGTTTTATGAGTTCCAGTTTATTTAGTTGTGCAGAATGTTTAGAAACCGTCAACGTCATGTGTATTACAAGCAATATTTCACATAAAACTTACTGGGAAAGGGCAGTGGCGGGAAGGGTTGTGTTGTAACCATTCTACAGGCTGGACGTTTGAGGAACCTGAGCTTTATTTCTGAAAATGACAAGAGATTTTCTTTTTTCTACAACATCCAGGACGTCTCTGGGGCCCATCAAATTTCCTATTCAACGTGTACCACGACTTATTTTCCCGGGGATAAAGTTGCAGGAGCGTGAAACTGACTACTCACTTTCATCTAATGTCGAAGTTAAGAATGCTTGAAGCTATTCCACCTCCGCCCCCCCCCCCACTCCCACGTCTTTCTGGTGTGGTATTGAATTTAAGAAGAGGAACTGTACCTTCACTTCTGAGGATTACAGGCGGGTAGAACTAACGTGATGTTTCCAGTAACGGTCTTTGATATTAGTGATGTTTAATTTTTGGGTATGGGCCGGGTGGCTCAGTCGGTATAGCGACTCACTAAGGACTGGGCGGTCCGGGATCGAATCCCGGTGTGGATGAAATTTTCCGCCCGTCCAGACCGGCTCTGGGGCCCACCCAGCCTCCTGTACAATGGGTACCGAGTCTTTCCCGGGGGTACAGGCGGCCAGGGCGTGGGGCTGACCCCCACCTCCATCTAGTTCCGAGGTCCTGGAAAGAGTAGAGCTATACCTCTACTCACCCTAAGGGCCTTCGTGGCCTAAAAAGATGGTGAAAACCTACCTAATTTTTGGGTCACTCTGTCGCAGTCGTTTCTTAGACGACTATTTAGTTACATTAAACTCGTAAGGCCGGTATTGCTACAGAGGAAACTTTTCACTTTTGTATCATGCAGGACTCTTTACAGTCTGCAAGAGGATTACAGGCGGCTTTTGAAGACTAAGTAAGAATAAGGGTAAAGGTAAAGTAATCCATATACAGGCCTGGAGAGACCCTTAGGTTTCCAAGATGTTGAGGCTTCCCGAATTTCTAGACGGTCGGCATATGAAGGTGTCAAGGTTGTTAGCCCTATTCACCGGCCGTCTTTATCCCCAGGTGAAACACCTGGTACTCATTTCTGTCAAACGCTGAGTCTACCCCAGGACCACAGTGTGGCCGGAAGGATTAATTTAAAAAATCCAAATGACCCCATCGGGAGTCGAACAGGCTACATTCAGGCGCGTAGCACAGTGCCGCAACCAAATGGGCCACCGCTCAGTAGTATGCTAAAACTATAGATTTGTACAAGACTTTTCTGTAACTTCCAAATATTTTGAAATAGTTTAAAATTAGAACCACATTTATCATATTGTCTTTAAGACTCAATAAACAATTACAACAAAAAGAAATGTGTTAAATAAACGTTTCATACCAGAATTTGATTCGCATTTCACTACTTAGGTCGGGTTTTTATTTTTGTGCGTTGAACAGTACTTAGGAAACTGCGCAAATAGATGTCTAGGATCATGAAAATGTAAGCTTTCATTGGACCGAAATGAACCACAAATATATTAGGCCATCGGTCGTGGATGCAGAGGGTTTTCACCTTCTTTATAGGCCACGCAGGTCCTTAGGGTGAGTAGAGGTATAGCTGTACTCTTTTCTAGGACCTTCGGCACTAGATGGGGGTGAGGGGGGTCAGCCCCCACTCCCCGGCCGCCTCTACTCCCGGGAAAGACCCGGTACCCATTGTACAGGAGGCTGGGTGGGCCCCAGGGACGGTCTGGACGGGCGGAAGATTTCGTCCCCAACGGGATTCGATCCCGGACTGTCCAGCCCGTAGTCAGTCGCTATACCGACTGAGCTACCCGGCCCACGGCCATGGATGTAACTGCTTTAATTTCAGATGCGAAGCTCACAGCCAGACACATCCTTCGCTTTATGCACTATGAGTGCAAAAGTTATGCAGTAAATGCATCCAATACATAATCTTTCCCTTGTGCCAGCATTTAGAAAGAATAAAAATTAAAAAAAAAAATCCTATGTGATAGCTCTGTTATGAGGGGATCTGAAGCAGTGTGTGCCTGTATAAAATAATACACTTATTCGAGATTTGAAGTCCTCACAGTGGTATTGCTGAAGATTGAATTCCTATGCGATATTAGTGTGTGTGTGTGTGTGTGTTTCTGTGTGTCTGTGTGGAATGGTAAAGAGTTACCGGCGTTCCGAAGAAACGTCCTGAAAAGCGTAACATTACAGACGACGTCAATGTTCATACACTTATATCTTCAATAAATGTAAACCAAAGCCCGTTGCAAAGGACACATTTGTTTAAATCTATGTACTGTAATTGCACAGCACGTATAGGCCCATATGCTTGCACAAAGTCCTGTTTCTTGCTCAGCTGTAGAATCGAGTGTAGAGTAGACTTCGCATAGCCCCGATATTTCATTGTCAGTAACCAATCTAGCATTGTGGGGATATCACTTCATCACCAGCGGCAACATGTAACATGTAACAAGTCTGTAAGTTTGACAAATTTGGAACATACGAAAGGAACAGGACCAAGTTTCTGGAATTGCGGTAGTCTAGCCTCTAACTTGCCATCAATCAAGAGTTCTCAGTAACAAACTTTCGATTTTCGTTCGTCAGCTGTCACAGAAATGTGCAACTAACAACGCTGTCTGCCGGTGGAAACCTTAATTAGAATCCGAAACTTTCAGAGAAATAAAGGTGCCCTCGAGACTGAAGAATTCAAACTCACAGGAAGGAAAACACTTTGCTTGTATTCATATAAGCACTTGCTGTTTTAGTTTTCGACCTGGGAGAGTATGAAATGAGTTACACAGAGAATTGGAAGTTTTTATTTATTTTCGGAGGTTATTCCTTTTTTTACTTCCGGCATTTTTTTTTGTTTCTGCCTTCAGTCATTTTAATCTATATTGTTTGACATTTTCAAACAAGAAGGACAACAAGAAAAATTTGTTGTTATTCGGTGCCCTAATGAATTACGTAGGCGTACTTTGGAAGAAGCATCCACCTCGGTATGAGTTCTCCATGTAAGCTGTAATATCTACCTGTTGTTGGGAAGAAAGGGCCGAAACAAGCAGTAGATGACAAATGAATGCAAAGTGAAGAATCAAAAACCAACTAGATGCCACTTGATATTTTATTGTACTTCTTATAGGCTTAACATGTTTCGAGCATTAATATGCCCATCATCAGGAGCTCGCGACTCTGATGTTGTTTACCACATTGGTCGTGTCATTCTTGGTTTACTGTATGTTGGAGGTTAGGTGCGGTTAGGCTGGATTAGTGTCCGGGCTGCAGGCTCAAGCACAACTCTTGTGAGTAGTGCTTGAGCCTGCAGCCCGGACACTACTCCAGCCTAACCGCACCTAACCTCCAACCTACAGCAAACCAAGAACGAAACGACCAATGTGGTAATCAACATCATAGTCGCGAGTTCCTGATGATGGGCATAGTAGTGGCCGAAACGTGTTGAGCCTATAAGAAGTACAATAAAATAATAAATGGCATCTAGTTGGTTTTTATTCTACAGTTATCACAATGATGTACGGTCCAATAAACATCAGAATGCAAAATGTTCTTAGTGTTGTGTTCGCTCTGAAAGTAAATACAGGATTTTAGCGTCATAAACAGTTTAGTGCACACTGGCTATCCAGTTCTTAATGTCAATTTCGCTCAATTCCCGAGGAAAAGCTCCTGATATCTGCTGCGTAAGAGGCTGGGTGGGTCTCAAAACATGCGTGGACAGATTCGAGGAGAGAAATTTGGCTTGTTCTTGTCGACAATCGAATACCGATTCCGGTCGTTTTATGTAGCATAGGCCCTATTCCGACTGAGAAATCTCGGCGCATTAACCCAAAACGAACTCACTTTACCAAACTGAGGTTCAGTCATTACACAGTCTGTCTTATGACAGGTCCACAGCGTCTTCCAGCGCGAGTTTTCCACAGATTGCGATCTAGTGCTTGCTCCTTCAACTATGGGTGCCTTATCCTTTCCTTGACGTCATACAGTATATGCTTACGCCCTCTTCCTCGTGTAAGCAGCTTATGTTTTTCCTCCTGTCTTTCCTTTCAAAACGTGATTTAGTAGGCAGTTCCTGCGCAAGATGTGACCAGTCCAGTTAGCCTCCCTTCTTTCTGTTGTATGTAGGATGCTCCTTTTCACGTTTACGCTATGTAATGCTACTTCATTCTTCTTACAATCGGTCTAACCGATCCCCATCCTTCTCCAACATCACATTTTGAAACTTTCAAGGTGCTCCTGATCTACTTTCCGAAGTTCAAAGTTTCAGCATAATACAAAGCTGTGTTCCAAATGTAGCACTCTAAATTTAAGTCCAATTTGCTGTTGAAAAGTGTTTTCTTCTTATTGAGTGCTTCTTTTTTGTGTATGAAATGTAAACTGAACGAAACCCGTACTTAAATCTCTCTATCCCTGTCTGTCTGTCTGTCTGTCTCTCTCTCTCTCTCACACACACACACACAGGACAGACGTGACACGACGTAATAAAACAGTAATATTACACACAAAATATGATAAGCTTATGGACATTGATTCCTGATAGGTCCTGAGGTCGGGCTCATTAAATGTGTAGTTCACACCGTTCATTTACTGTTTTGATGGACGTAACCTAATCCTATCAATTGTCATGCATTAAAACTCGCCTGCGACACTTCCGATTAGCTGTTTGACGCAGAACCTATTATTTAGTGCATATGCTACTGGCGTAGGAAGCGAGAAAATTCAGATAAGGCAAAACTGTTTTCGATTTTCAGTAGCTTTATGCGAATTACACTGAGATTATATTCAAAATATAAATTTGCCTCACATCACGAACTGAAATTAACAGTGCGTTTACCCTACTCACTTTTTAAATCACCTTAGTTTTAAGGAGGAAATAGAAGTTTGTGAGATCACTGTACTCTATGTTTACTCTCATGTCAACTTCTATTTCAAGATTTTTACAAAACTTGGTAGGAACGTCAGGCTGTTGGAAGGAGTCCGGCCTCCATATTGTCTCAAATTCCTGCAGAAAGTAATAACAACATTGCAAATGCGTAACATTTTATACTACCAGCAACATTAATGCCACTTACTTCTTTAGGGCCTGGAAATTATGTTTGGTAATACGTAGATGCTGAAAAATACACAGCTTTTCATAGGGTGAGGTTTGGCAACTCTCGAAAAAAAAGTTCAGGGTGAGAGAATATTCTTTCCTGTTTTTGTCTGGCAGCGGTAAGTACTGAATAATTGGGCTAAGCTTCTCATAAATATGCTTAAAGATTTTGTACGCAGTAGTGTCTGTAAATCAACAATTATAAATATGGCGACAATGCGAACCTTCGATTTTGTATTTCATACATATTTTACATACAAAGAATGTGTATTTAAATAAAAAATTCTTCATCAAAATAAACTAAGAGAATTATACGGCAGTAGATTCCTTTTACTAGAATTTTATGCGGCCGTACGTATAGCAGGATTCATGAGTTCTACTTGAAAATCGTTTTGAGAAGCCTTTATCTTATCCGGTATTTATGCTGCACCAAGTCGACAGTTGGTTTATTTAACGACTGCCTATCCACTGAAATGATTACATAGTGTCAAGTGAAAGGACAGTTGTCAATAATGAATAAATTAGGATTTGAAAGGGAGAAATCATGGCCTAAATTAAGATATCTGAAAACTTCCCAGTACTCAGCAAAGCCGCGATAAATGTTAAGAAAGCTGATATCACGGGGAGAATTCGAAACCAATTCGTCCCAAATACACAGCAGGAATAATAACCAGTCGAATGCGACAATATCATATGTCATTAGTGCCATCTTCATTCTAAAGGGGAAGTATAACTGTGTTATGTATCAATGTTTATACTGAAGTGCTTTAGTATATATTTAGTAGCAGCATTTTTGTATTGATTCCATGTTTATTCGTTGCTTTTGTCTTGATGTCGATATATTCAGTGTTATTTGATGGAATCTTCTCATCTTATTCTACGACATATCCTCGTTGGTCTTAACGTAGTTTTTCCTTCGTGTTCTTGTAGATAGACTTTGTGTTGAGAGTTCTTGTAAATTTTACGTGGCAACATTTTAATTGATAACAAGTTATTTTAACGTCAAATATACACATCTTGGACTGCACGTTTTATATCTGTGTTCCTTGGTACATGGCTTCCCTGAAGATGGCATATAGGGGCCGATAAATGTAGGAGGAGCATTACAAAATAATAAATATTCGTGGTTACACGTGCAGATTGTTGGATTTAATAATGTATGGTCAATCCATTGCAAGGAATATGGATAATTAAAAAAAAAGGAATGTTACTTTCGTTGCCAGTGTATTTCCGTGGCAAATCTGTGACGTTGATCTTTCTTGGCTGATTGAAAGTTTCAGCACACACTAATATCATACGAAAGGCACTTAAACGTATAAATATTTCACTAATGAGTTTACGTTAAGTATAATTTTTTTTGGTGAAATAAAGTGAAATGCCAACTTGATGCAACACGGTAATTTTATTGATGTATTCTTAGCTCGACATGTTTCGGGTACATACGCCCCTCATCAGGATCGTTAGATGTTTAGTTGCAGCACGGCATCATCCGCACCGTACACACGACCTACACAGCGGCTCTCAAGACCACCACCCATCCAAAAACTCGGTGCAGAAAACCATATGCTGCAAAGCAACATCTAACGCTCCTGATGAGGGACGTATGTACCCGAAACATGTCGAGCTAAGAACATCAATAAAATTACCTAGTTGCATCAAGTTGGCATTTCACTTTATTTCATGAGGAAGATGCACGGTCAAACAACCCTCAAGTATAATTCCTTGTTATCCATGTTCATAAAAAAGTGTTTATGAAATAATTAAGTTGGCGGGTGCTTTAACTTATTTTGTATGAAGAATAAACTCAGAAGATTCAACGCCGCTAACAGACTTAGCACCACCAGCTATTATGACAGATTATCAACCAATTGCATCCTCCTCTACCTACTGTTTTTATTGATCTACGCTACACATGTGTTATCCTCTCATGTCGCTCACTGTATTTAAGTAGCTGATGTCCTGTAAGTGTTCTCTTTGCGGTATATGTCAGTTCTACACATAGGTAATTAGCCGAGAATAAAATGACATTAAGCCAATGGAAAACTACTTACGCGTTTCCCTCTTGGTGTCTTTGTCTGCTTCGCTACTGTGTGGTAAGTTGCGCTACTCAGGTTATGGGGAAGACTTGCCGAACGTATGGCGCGCGTGACCAAAACGGCACGCAAAAGATGTCTTTGGCATTCGGCATTCATTGTTGTCCCATTTCGTTTTACATCTCTTGCCCCGCCATCTTCTCTGTATTGCGAATAACATGTGAATATATACACATGTCTGACTGCGTAGAGAATGTATATGAATTACCGTTGCTACCAAATAGTACTGCTAGTGAAACATCTTTATACCAATCGGGAGAAGTGCGCAGTATTGACTGGATATTTATCATTGAGTCGCCGGCCTGGCGGTGACTGGGAAACAACGTGATATTGGACAAAAGTTTTACAATCTTCTTTTGTAACACGAAGCAGTAGCAGCCTCAGTTACTGCCACAATTTCTTCCTTATCGAATTCCTCGATGAGGCCTTTATTAGAAATATTACATAACAATTATACTGCGCATTAATTATACAACATAATTATAATACATATTAATTACAACGCAGTAATTAATAATATTTTATATACATGTGTCCGTGCATAGTGAATCGAATTTAATAACTGTCCAACAAGATGGGACTTATTCAGTTTATTACATTTATATAGGCAGCTCTACATGTTTCGGGTGGTGACATCCATCATCAGGAGCTCGTGAAACTGTAAGTACAGCTTCTAGTATTGGTTAACCGGATCTACTATCATCCGCTCTCGTTGTTGAGTTCCAACTCAACAACGAGAGCGGATGGTAGTAGATCCGGTTAATCAATACCAGAAGCTGTAATTACAGTTGTACGAACTCCTGATGATGGGTGACAACACCCGAAACATGTAAAGCTGCCTACATAAATGTAATAAACAGAATAAGTCGCATCTTGTTGGACAGTTATTAAATTTAATTAATAATGATTATGGATGTGTCCAAGACCTAAGTGCACTCTTCAAAATGCACACGGGTATGCGAAAAAATTCTTCAAAATATATAGACAATTTGAGCACGCACCTTCAAAAACGTTCGCCAGCCCTGCTATAGTGTCAAATTTTGGTGCACAGCCGTAGGGTTAGTCGGGGTAAACATACATAAATCGTCTTTGCCGAAGCATAAGAACATCAAGACATTAAAGCTGTTCGTCTTCCCGCAACGCTAACTACAATTCTTCGTTCAGTGGGAAGTCCGTTGTAAATTGATAGCTGATTGTCGTGGTCCTATGGCAGACGTTTTGCCTATTAGCTTATACGAGAAAAATTGAAACTCGAAATATAAATAACTAGAGGTTTAACGTTTTAATGTCTGCAAAAGTTTTTATTTTGCATTTACAGGAACTGCTGTGATGGGGGTTTTGATTTAATTAAAGAATTTTAAGGCAGAAAATAAACCTATATAACAATGCAAGAAGTTGGTCTGAATTGTTTTTCTTTTGAAAACTGGCCATTTGCAGCGAAATAACGAAAACTTTTACGTTTGGTGTCTATCAGAAGGAACGTAGAAGAACGCTGGCCCAAGCGAAATCAATTTCATGCTGTCTTACTCCGGTTAAGAGATAAATCTGTCAAATTCAGCCACGCTGTTTAGGAAGGAAGGGAGTATTGCTGAGTCGTAGCCTTCAACGAGTCTGTTGAATTATTTTCACAGTGTGTAGAGGTTAATTGTGAAGCTGGTTTGAACACAATTAATTTTGCAGTCATTAGCAATTTATTGTACGGTTGTTATGAACTGATTTGTTTTTGCAATAATCAGAAATTTGTCACGATGATTTTGTAAAAAAAAAAAATGGTATTAGAACTTTGTGAAATTTACATCGAAGTTGTACCGAATAATAATTTTTAAAATATCCTAGAATTTACCACACCGGTGTATCTGAAAAAAAATTATTCTGAAATATTCTGGAATTTATTTTGAAGTTGTGAGATTTGTGGTTCATACTACTATGGCTGTGAATGTTACTGTAGTTTAGCTCTGGCGGTGAATGTTACTGTAGTTTTGCTCTGGCTGTGGATGTTACTGTAGTTTAGCCGTGGCTATGGATGTTACTGTAGTTATTCTCTGACTGTGGATGTTTCTGTAGTTTATCTCTGGCTGTGGATGTTACTGTAGTTTAGCTCTGGATGTGGATGTTCCTGTAGTTTAGCCGTGGCTGTGGATGTTACTGTAGTTTAGCTCTGGATGTGGATGTTATTGTAGTTTAGGCTATGAAACCGTTTTGTACCAGACTACACAGCGTAAAATCTCAGAAGACAGTAATAATAATACACTTGTTCTGAGAACAGATGGTTGATATGTTCAGAGACTTTTGCTTTGTTATTCTGAAGACGTTTTATTCTTGTAATGCAAAATTTGGGTTTCTCACAACGAAGATGGTGAGGATTCAGGTCTTCTGGGATGTAATATTTGTCGACTGATAAATAGGTCCCGCTCTTTTGAGGAGCTTAAGGCCTCCATCATCAGGGTAACGCAGTCCAAAAATAACTTCTCTTCATCGACTGCTCGATATCATAATGTGATACGTTTCACATTATTCACACCGTGAACAAAGCTTGGTCTGGGTGTAAGATTATATGCACATGTATTTGGTTCCTTCTGTTAAGCTGTAATAAGGACAGACCAGGTTTAATTATATTGCTATCCCACTAGTTATCCACGCATTCAGCCCCACGCTCGAGATATTTATCATACTGTGGCAGGAGCTGTTCTGTTCACTGTTGATACAAGTCCGTGTCATGTGTCAGAAATTGTACGAAATTTCAAAACTCTTTCCACCTCGTGATGATAATTTTTTGTCCACCCAAGATTTCCCTTCAGCGCCGGAAACAGATGGTAACCTCTCGGCGAAGAATTCCCTGATAGGCCTTATTGTCACAGTCACTTTGGGTTCTTTACTTACAAAATTGTATGCAACATACATTTATTTTGTGAGAGATCTTCTTACAATTTCTGTAATTTATGCCGAAGACATTAACTTTTTATCAGTATTATTTACTGTTATTAATTTTTAATACGTAATTCAGTATTTTTATTGTTACACCGTGCATGTTGTCGAGTTACTCAATTATTACACCAACCACTGCACATATATAAAATTTACACAAAAAACATTAAAAACGCTCCGACATGTTTCGGTCCTAAGACAATCATCAGGGAACTATATATTCCTTGCTAAAGTCATTATAAAAAGTCACATTAATTTCGCTGTACCAGTTGGGTATTGTGGCAGCAGGCCGTGTTGT
>Ga0123354_10010141_pt1 | contig 14489 bp, 9 predicted proteins | sample TergutLab28metaG_2_FD_97872 | JGI IMG/M metagenome (GOLD analysis project Ga0123354, IMG submission 97872) | Labiotermes labralis P4 segment gut microbial communities from Petit-Saut dam, French Guiana - Lab288 P4 | ecosystem: Host-associated > Arthropoda: Insects > Digestive system > Gut ... | reverse complement strand
AGGAAGATTGAGATGGCTGGGACATGTGGAGAGGATGAGTGAGGAAAGGGTGGTAAAGAGGTTATATCAGAACACTCCAAAAGGAAGTAGGAGTGTAGGAAGACCAAGGTTAAGGTGGATGGAGGACCTGAGGAGGATGGGTGTCACAAACTGGAGGATACGTGCACACAGAAGATATGACTGGAAGATGGTCGTGAAAGAGGCCAAGGTCCTACAAGGACTGTAGAGCCATGGAGTAGTAGTAGTAGTAGTAGTAGTAGTATCCTTTATGTTTCAGATATGGAAATAGTGGACATACTGAACTGTATATTTTATTTGTACATAAACATCTCATATTTTTCAGCAGATGCCACATGTCACACTAAATATGAGAAAAACCAAAACTTGTATGAACATTTTTCTGCCACTTCCCAGTTAAAAGTGTCTTACAATACTAAACAGATATAAATGTTCTCAACATTAATTTATTCCTCTTCAAATGTGAAAATAAATGTTACATAAACATGTATTTGAATACCATTACACATAAATTTAGGTCATATAAGAAAAGAACACCTAGATCGAAACTTACCTAAAATAAAAATGTGTGAGGACTGCTACTAATTACCATATTTGCCTGAATATAAGACAAGAATCTTTTCCCTAATTCATCATCTGAAAAATGTGGGTTACCATATACTCACACACAAAGTTAAATATACCCTATCTCCGTATTTCCCTGACAACTGAAGAATGTGAATAGGCATTACTCTATATACAAATTCATCTTACATTGAGGAAAATATAGTATTTTAAACTTAATTACATCAGAGGTGCACAAATACCAGATGTCAGGTCACCGTGATGGCACCTAATATTTCTATGCCCTCAGTATGAAGCTTTTTCAGATCACCCATTTTGAAAAAACACCTAAATATTTGTAAAATTTGTTCAAACCTGCATTACATGTAAAGAAAATGCTGTATATGCATGGCATACATTGTTTTCTATTTCTGTGTGTAAACCTAAACTGGAATTTTTGTAAACTTGCAGCACATTTCTTCCCAACAACACCAGCAACAATGTTTTCTGTAGCCCTGCGCATTCCAAATGCAAAGAGAAAAATTTTGAGAATTTATGGCTATTTAAATCTACTTTACTTAATTATATGAATATGTTATGAAATAAAAATTGCAACACAGCTGTAGTATAACAACAGTTACTAAATAATTTCAAAATATCTTAGAACAGATGCATCTCAGTACAATACCAAATATACATAAGAACATGGTAAAACTGAGAGACAGGACTAACTTCATGGTATGCTTGATACTGTTTAGTTCAGGAAAGTTACTGCCTTATGTCCAGATTATATCTACCATATTCCTTCAAATACTGCACTGGCCTACACCTCATTCACAATTTTTAACTCAGCATGCAACCTAATCAAGTTACATATTTCAGGTACTGTCAGTCTTTCTTAAATTAATACAGCAACTCCCCTATTACAAAAAGTTTTAATTTGTTGCTATAAACTTACATCAAATAAAGAAACTGGAAGATCCAACTGCTGATAGAGTGGTAGGGTTGCCAAACCATCTGCCAGCAAATCAACATCCAGTGAGAACAATTCTCCAGACAGAGATGTAATATTATCGTCCCATATTCTTTCAGACTTGAACTGAAAATGTCCTGAAATGCATGAATGTAGTGAAACTTATACATTAAACTTTTCCAGCCCTTGTTAAGTTGCAAAAAAACTTATTCAGTGCATACACTTTGCAGGCTCATTCTGATATACAGTGTTTCTAGCATAAGATTTTTTTAGCAGACAAGTAAAAAAGAACTTCTTAAAGGGGTCATCTTCTTATAATACAACTGTAAAAATTAAGTTTCTATTTTGGATAAACTTTCACATTTTGATCTCAAGCAATTATTGCACAATAGTTAAATTATAAGATCACTAATGTATATAAATAGGTCAACTTCAGCACACAGTTACTTAATATGAGAGAGAGATTCATAAAACACAAGTCATAATGGACACCTAAAACCACTTGCTGCTGGCGCAGGTGCATTGTCTTAATTTGTGTCATTCATCTTCAACATTCATTAAGTGACAACACATTATCATCAACTCCAACAAAAACTTAAAAACTACACTTGAAGTTCACATCTTGCAGCAAAATCTCTAATATACTTCAGTCAGTATGCAAGACTGCAAATGGTGTACATTATGGCATAGTACACAAACTTTGTGAAAGAACTCTTTACTCTAACCTTCAACAACTGTGCATTCTATACATAGGACATGCATACCACTACCCCTCAATGACCACAATTTACGTATTTAGTCAACAAATATATTTACTGAATTTTTTGATACAACAAGCTATATAATCAGTTTTTTTTCTCCAGAAAATGCTGTGTATTTTCTACTGTTATCATTTTTGGTTCATAAAATATTCACATTTACATAAAGGGTACACTAAAAGTTAAATGTCCAAATTTTTTAACAAAAAGTCAAAAAGTTACATAATTTCACAGCACACATGTAAATGTTACCCTCTGTTGCCATATGTCATGTCATAAAGTACACTATGATGCTCAAAACAGCAAACACTGGCTACTGCTGACAGCCAATTATGGCTACTATTATGCAGTTCTCTTTTAAATTCTGGTGCACTGCATATCACACTGGGCATTTAACCCCATCACCAGGCCCATAAGAAAAGTACAGCCTTCCCTGCCCCAACTTCCAAAAAACTCTGTTCAACAGCATTATGTGCAGATCTCTGTTACTGACTGAACCCAAATCAGACAATAAATGTGGGAAGTGGAGACAGAAATTCATTTACAACCCTCAGTAAAGTATGACCAACTCAGACATTTACACACAACCCATGCATGTTCAACAACTTTTTGTAAAAAAGAGTCCCATTCTGAATTTCATGAAAATTAGATACACAGTTCTGTCAATGATACTACGATACAGATAGATAAATGGACATGTCTCCACACATGGCATTCTTCTTTTACTTCGTAAAGCTCACCAAAAATAAATAAATAACAACTGTGGAACAGAAAAAAAAGAGATGATAGTTCATGCATAAGCAATGGATTGATCTGCAGTTGATTTTCAACTATGATACAGTTTGACAATCAAGAAACACATGATGATTGTAAAGCCTCCTATATATGTTAACCTTTTCAAGACCCCTAGTAAATCATTCGATATATTTAGGTAACAAGGAAATTTACTGCATTTTAAGACATGCTGCATAATATATGTTATATTTATGACATGTCATTTACTTCACAATTTTATCCTTTGCTGCTCAAATAATAGTCCCATTTTTCATAACATATGTGCTAAAATTTAAAAGCCCACCTTGGTTGGCTAAACCTTAAATGGAAACTTCTGCATAAAAATTTTAACAAGACAAACTTCTGAAATAGGAAAACTTTCACCTGAGCAATGTGTATATGTGAAAATCTAGTATTCTTATACAAGTTTTTGTGGGACTTCAAAAATCTTGGAACTTCTTATCTGACAAACACTATATACATATATATAGTATACAACTTATTCTCAATAAAACCAGCAATACATAAGCATATTCCATGAGGCAAGCACAGTACAAAAGTTCATGATTCAGGGGTGAATGTAAGAAACATTTTACATGTCCTATTACATTGTGTGTTGCAGAAAAATTGTAACATAAACAATTAACACTGGTCTGTACAGCTATTCAGTTGTTTTCAACGAGGCATCTTGTGTGTCTCCGTCTTCATGTGGTTTAGATGTGTTATATTTTTAAGGAACATGTTCCATCTGTAGGATTTATGTTGCACTGGGTGGTCAACAAGGAATTTTATGTTTGCTCTGCTGCTTGTATCTGTGTGTTACAAATTCAAAGCAGCATGCACAATTTAGAGAAGGAAGACTTTTACTGCAGAAGTAAAACATATGGAAAAATTCAAAGGATTATACATACAAAATTTTCCATGTAACATGCAATACAATAACCAATATAAACAAGCCTTTACCAGTAAAATACTTCAAATTACCTAACCTGCAATTGGAACCTTCAGAAGAGCTTCAAAATCAGCACCCTGCAATTCTGTTTCATGATCTGGGCCTGGTAAGGGTTCGTCATATCGCGCCCAGTTGCTGAAGATCTGTCGATGAATTTTCTTAGACTTCAAGGCTTTAATATCATCAGTTTCCCTCTTCAAGTTGGCAAACAATTCTGCTGTATTTGGTGGCTCTTAAAATACAAGACAGTATCACACCCATTGGGAATGATGTTGTTAGAGGCTGGCAAAACTCATGATTACAGTAATCCCTTACTCTAAAATAACATCCAGTATCTCAGGTACACTATTGAAAGGTACGTTGGCACTACAGCCTTGGCCTTCTTGCAGAGGTATGACTCCTGTCTTTATTAATCTTCAGCACTAGGTGGACTTAAATGGTTAGCATCACACTGCATCTGCTGTAACCCCAGAGGAAACTGATGACCCCTCCCCCACCAAAGCCTTTGGACAGGAGGATGCATGAGCTCCAGGACTACTCTGAACACAATGACAATTACAAAATACTCTGCTGCTGCCAGGAACAAACACTGATCCTCAAGTCATCCAGCCTGTAGCCTAGTCATTATACTGATTTTGCCACCCGGCCACTACACAACCTCAAAATAAATATATCTGGACAGGAAATTCAGTGGGTGGCTCTCAGCATACTTCTGAACATGATGCTAATGAGAAATGTTACCACAGTCATACCTTTCTGCTGGCCACTTTATAGCAACACACACTGCACTTTGAATTGCTTTAACCAACAAAGACAGTTGAGAGAGATCAGTCCATACTGTGAAAAGATTGTGGACTGGACAGTTGCAGAGCAGGCTCAACCAGTCTCATAATAAATTGGTACTTCCATATGGGTAAGAAGAAAAATCACAATGTAACAACAAAAAACGAAACCACATACAAAAAACTTCTTAGAAGACATTCTGCGGGAACATATATCTCTAGCACACACCAACAAAAAACATGCAGCCCAACAATCACTATTAGGAAATAAAGATAATAAAACAAAACCTGAAAACACATACATACACACACACACACACCAAAAAAAAAAAACACAAAATTCAGCATCACATGTACTACCTTCTTGAGTTTTTAAAATAGACATCACCTTAATACAACCTACAAAGCACCTCTTAATTTTATATAACTATTAAAAAATATAGCAAAGACCGTTGGGCTGACAGAAAAAAAATCTATACTTCTAAATTCAAATTTCACATGGTACTATATTGATCCCTAATCTGTTACCAATGGTTCAGAGGACTTGCTGATTTCATCTTCAGCTTAATCCAGAATAGCAACATCATATCGCAAGGAAGATGATGGGCACAAACTGCAGACCAAGTGCAAATCTCATAGTTATTCATTAGGAGACTTAAGAATTGAAATTCAAGTCCATCACCAACACTCTGTGACACATATAACAAGGAGACTAGTAAAATGCAGCATTAGAATACAATTAAGTCCCAAGTAATATACACAAATCAAACATAAGATGAAGCCTGTCACAAAATGTCACATTCAGAGATATGTCTGGCAGAGATTCCAATGGCAATTATCTGTCACAGAGCTGAGTGGCACATTCGGATTGTAACAGGACATAAAAGATTTGCTAGGGGCATCAAACATAAATAACACTGATTTACATATGGTTTTATGTGCCATGTGAAAGAATTCAGAGTTATTCAAACTAAAAAATCACATGAAATACATGTGAACAGAAATGCCAAAACAACACTAGGATTCCACTGCCAATGTATGGTGCCTCACACAAGCTGAATTCTAATGACGGCAATATCACTCTGCATCTAGCTAACAACACCAAGTAATATTAATTTTTCCATCAGTGGGTGTCAAGAGGGGGAGGAAGAAAGCAGAAGACAGACCTGCATGGGCTATCATTGGTTAAAATAAAAGGGCCATATACCAAAGAAGCAGAAAAAAGCAGAATATTATTTTTCCAAGTCAACATCCATTCAAGATGTATAGTAAGAGTATATCCATATGGAAGACTTTACTTACACATTAAATAAATGTGTATATCACAATAACTTATGTCCCCTACATGGCAAAATAACACACACATCCTTGACTTACACAGTCATGTGCAATACTATGGAAGTACATTTCTAATGCCTTCATATTTTCTTCAGTTTGCTTCTCACCCTCCTTAGACTATTCATTTGCTCCCTCCTCCTGCTTCTTCATTTTCATTCTCTTCTACTCATCACTCTGCCCACACCACACCTCTTCTCTGGACAACTTGCTACACCAATCACCAAACCTGCCCTTTCTCTACACAATGCAACCACTTTTTCAACACAACGTACTCTTCTTGCACTACACTGAAGATGGAGGCAGCAAGTTATTCTTCTTAAACGTCACTACTTACCAAACAACACAGCATCAATATCACAGAAAAGTTTAAACACAGAGCATATAATGTTTGAAGTTTTGATATTCAAAACAATGTTACACATATACAATAAATAAAAGCAATCTTCCACACTGGTCTAAGAAACGAAGACTGACATCAGGCAGAAGAAATCTATATTTAATTCACCATCAAACATCAAACTAGTCCTATCCGTCTTTCAAACAGAAAAATATGACAGTCCATAAGTATAAATGATAAATTTGCCCTGAAGTTCATTAAACACTGTGCCATGAAGACAAAAGGTGAGTGGACAACTTCATACACTGACAATTTGAGCCCCAGGGAATAAGCATTTGGTCCACTGGCATGGCCAGAGCCAACATGAAAACAAACCAGGAAAAATCTCTGCCCCTGCTGTAGTCTGTAGAAAAGTCACTATATTCAATGAACTCCCCAGCTACTATGGAAAGTGGAAATTATTAAAACATGTGTATTTTCCAAACCCATTCTTTGCAACTGTGCATATCATCACATTCAAGTATGTTTTTGGACAAAAGTTAATCTGCATCAGAGAACAAGCTTTTTTTTTTTGGGTGGGGAAGGAGGGAGGGAGGCAGATGATCAGCCATTTAACTGGAAGTCTGTCAGTGTAGAGTAGACATTAGAGTAAACCAACAGTAAAAATTTTCACCCAATTACTAAATTTTATCAAATTCCGTCTAATGATTTCAAAGATGAAAATTGCAGACAGACGCAACCTTCCCCAGCATGTGTTCATTTCACGTAATTTATGTACTTTGTGCAAAGAATGTGTAATAAATTCTGTCTGTAATGGAATAACTTTCCATTCACTAACCACCTTCCTGCCCCCATCACAGACATATACACATGGCCTCTGTTTGATGCCCTGCTTGTTTTATGCCCTCTTCCTTTAATACCCCTTGCCAATATACACCAATTCTTAATTTATATTCTCATTTTTGGTTTAACACCCTATGGCTGACTGCATTCTATTATGCTAACCACAACCTATTTCATTATTTATTATGGGAAAATCATTTTTGGCTTACACCTTCTTGATTCATGCCCACTGTTTCAAGAACACAAGTAGGATGCAAAACAAAGGTGTGATGTAATAAGGCTCTGTTCATAAGCAGGGGATGGGGTGGAGGTGGGAGACCACTTCAAGGTTACTCACCTGGCTTTGAATCAGATTGTGAAGAAGAAAGGTTGTGATCTGAGACATTATTTCTCACTGAACCATCGACATGCTTGCTGCTGTCTTTCTGTCCTTGCTCCTGAGGCACTCTGTTCTTTGGATCTCGTTGTGCTTTTGGTTCTGAACCAACACCAATGGGGACTGAGGTGTCAGGTTGTTTCTTACTTCCTTCTTTTTTCCTCCTGTCCTTGCCCATCTATCTGAGAATATATATTCAATCTAAAAAAAAAAATTAACAAGTAGTAAAGACAAAATGCAGACTAACACACACACACACCTTATGCTGGGAATATTAATAAGACACAAGGGGAATGAAACTTGACATTACTGTGTGCATTTATTCGGCCTGAAGTCTCCGTTCTTCTAGCATGAAACACAGCACTACAAGCCAGAAGGATGAAGACCTCTGATCATACTGCTACAAATTCCTAAAGCCCCTTAATCAGACTGTTCTCTTCTACCCACAGAACTTACTATGTTCATTAAGGAAAGTGATCAAAAATGACCCATATACCACATCATTACAACATTCCTGCCAAAATTTTTTAGTGTGTAAATTATTACTTATTACTACCAGAAACAAACTGTTATGAAATTAAAGTGAACTTGGACAGTTATATATCCAAATTCAAAATGTAACACCTATTCAGAAATTGGCATTGCAGAACATGGTGCTCCTGTGGCCCCCTGCTTTTCCTCACACACGTTAATGACCCACCCCTAATTGTCAGCTGACGGAGCAAACCTACATTCTTTGATATACTACCATCACTAGACATTATCTAAAACTCAACCACATTTAAAACTGAATAAATGATGCTTCTCCTGAGGTAAACAATTAACAAATAGAATGCAAACAAACTTCATATCTGCTACTAACATCAAAACATGTTTGAATTAAAATACAAGTTATGGTAAAAAAAAAAAACAATCACAGCAGTAGTGACAATAAAATTCCTGGATCTCAAAATTAATTATCACTTAAAACTGTAAAAAGAACACACTGACTATATTATCAGAACACTTAATACAGCATTTTTTGCCCTGAAGGCTGTCACACCACTCTTTACAACACACAGTGTAAAATTAAGTTTAGTTTCATTTCTGCGTTCCACTATATCTTATGTTGTTACCTTTTGGAAAAATTAAATAGACAGCAAAAAATGTTTCCCATACACAGAACAATTATTAAATTAATGGCAGGTGTAAATAAAAACTTCTTTTGTAGGGAATTGTTTGAAAAATGTAATAATTTCCCCATATCTGTGAATACCCAGTCTCATTACTGTCATTCATTACAGAAAAAATGGAAAAATTTCAAACAAATTAAAAAATACACAGTATAAATATGAGATATAAACATGACCTCCACATGCCAAATGCTACTCTCATTATTTACCAAAAGGTGTATTTATACAGGAACCAAGTTACAGTAAAATGCTCTCCTATTCAACATTATAATCTCACACTGTGATACAAGGTAAGTTAAGCCATCAATGGAATATCATACCTTATCTCACATCTGACACTATGTAGAAGAATTTTTTGAACTAAAGCAAATAGGAAATATATATATATATTTGCATTATTAAGCAATTTCTGACACGAATACCTGGCTATATTTTTGGTCCATAAATTTGTACAAACCACAAGTTTCATATTCATACTGTAGGCTAGGCTAGAATAAAATTAAACCATACAGAACAGAACAGAACAGAACAGAATTTATTTATCTTCCATAGATCCTACTTGGAGTTCAACCAAAGGATGGATAACAGAGCACAATACAAGCGAAAACTTATTTCACATGCAATCTCAAGTAACTACCTGACACCCATATAAGTATGTCTACCTATATAATCTATAGTTTATAGTCCATTTACAGAAACTAAGTAATATGACATACAGATAGTTATAATAGTTACTTCATATACCAAACAAACAGTACCAAGTTCAAATTCAAATGCTTAGCATGAACATAATTATGTGATTTTTAAAGCATTATAAACACCTTTATGATCAAACATGAAAAATTACATAAGTCCATATAAATATATATATAAGCTTTACATATGTCCTAACTTAAGAATTTTCAATTAAATTCACCCCTGGACAGTCATTATTGCTCAAATTAATGCCCTGCAATAATAAATGTGCAATATGTTTCTCCCTAGACGACTCAATATTATTGTGCTGTATTTCATTTTGCCCATAGGTTACAAGTAAACATGTTGAGTGATTCTCATGCTGCTTGTGTGACCACTGTTCTCCCTATTTAAAAGATGAAACGAAATGCCCCTGGATCAAAGAGTAGTACAAACAATGACCACAACACACACACACAAAAATCTCGTGACAGACTTTTTGCCGAGTGAGCCAAACAACTAACAATTTGTTTCCAATATGATGGACCATCATTCAATGGTATACTCAAGACTGTTACCCCTACAATCGCTAAACAAATACTAACATGCAAGAAGTCACTAACACTCAGCATTTATCCATTATGTTATGCTATTCTGCCAATGGAAATAATTTGAAGACCTGAAATTCATAAGGGTTACATCTCAATCAACTGGAATTACTGTGTTAGAGACACATTTACTGCTTGACAGACAAATGGTAACTGAAACAACACTGCGCAATACTGTCCACAGACTATTCACTATATTGTACAACCCTGCAATATTAAAACTAGACATCAATTATAATGTACAGAAATTAATACTTCCCAATATTACTGACCATGTAGGGTTACCTTAAATTCACCAAAACAGCAGGTATAAAGCAAGGAAAGGACTCGAAAACTTTAATCACATGATATATTCAATATCGTCACATTTCCATATCCCTGGAGGATCTATGGAATGTAAGTAAATTCTAATTATATCAGTTTACAGTAATTAGGGTATTAATGCTTTCCTACTGCAAATGGGAGTAAAATGGTAACCGTGTTTCCACAAAACCAAATGATATAACCTTCAACAAAAAAAAAAAAAAATCTAGTCATTTATGTTAAAATGAAATATGTTCTTCAGTATGCCAGTCAATGAAACCTGTGCTGACAGCAACCTCAAACTTGAATACTTGCCAGATCTAATAAGTGACAGAAAAATGATATGCATGCTGCGGCCTTGTGCATCATGACATGTAGTCTGGTACGAGGGTACAAATGTTTCGGAAAAATATGCTGCCTGCAATTTGACGTCTGGTTGTGTTTGTACCAAAAAACCGGCCATCAGACTACACAGTCACAACCCACAGGACCACAATTTGAATCTTCACCACACTGGACACCCTAAGTCCAGTAAGAAGTACTTCTGTTCATAAACACGCAATTCTCTGCCACCCTAAAATCGCATAGTGTGAAATTTTACAAAAGTCTCTACAAGTGGACTTGCAAACTGACATCAGTCTCTCAAAAAATTTAAGCCTGGTGGTACTGAGGGACAAATTCTGCGAAGTATGTCATTCCCCTACAGTTTCTTTGAAAGAACCGTACTCAAACACAAAACTGCAATTCGAACACGTATTCTGCGTGCCACTCGCTACGCAGTTTATCTACGAAAAGCTAAGGTATTCATCATTCCAGAATTCATTTCTGCTTATAACTTTTGGTGCTAACCTGCTATACAAAAATAGGTACGGAAAGACAATATTATGAAAGATATGTTCTGCTTGATCTACTGTATTCCAGGGCATTACGTCGCCAGATTATACGGGAAACTGAAGAAGAAACGAAAAGGTGCAATTCAACCGATACCGGAATTACACAAGTTACCTTGCTACCTGGGCAACATCAAGTACGTAATGGAAATTATTAATTAAATTTCATTACATTCATGTCTCAATAGGCCTTAGAACCTAATCCACTCACAACTCGACCTAACCAAACTTTCCGTTATATAACATCCACGACGTGAAAACATTTCCTCTGGCGCTCGTAGATATTGCCTTGATCCATGATCACAGTCATATCCATGTTGGCGCCGCATTCCGACACGCCGTGATCTTGGATTTGGCTTACTATGGTAATCCGTGATAAAGTCACCATTTCCACTACCAGAGTACATGCCATAAATCATTACAGGCCGAAGAGAGGGAAGTTCTTCGCATCCTTATCCCGTCATGCAGATTGGATGTGCATGTACTTCCTGTGACAATTTGTTTGTATGTTTTCACATTCCATAGATCCAAATTAGGTTACAAAAACCGTAAGGATATAGAAATTGTCATATTGTTACAAATATATCTAATACAAAACAGCTTCTTATCATACATGTTAATTATCATTCTTGTTGCTAAACAGTAATTTGTATTAAAATATATTTCAATTATACAACACTTATATACTATACAATTTAAAATTATTAGAGATGAGTTATAAATACACTTTCATTGAACCCTATATAAACACTATTATTCCTAATTAAAAAACTTTATTCCAAATAGTCCTCCACTGAATAAAATAAATGTAAGTTAAGAGACCCTTTTAAGGCGGGTTTAAATAATTTTACCTCTTTTGAGAGACTTTATTTTTAGTGGTAGGTGGTTGAATAACTTTATACCAGAGTAATAAGCTCCCTTCTGGATACAGTCAAGTTACACATTGGAGGATATAAATTTGTGTTCGATCTTGTGGTAAGGTTATGGATTTCTTGGTTGGTTGTATATAAATCTTTATTCTTTGCCACAAATAATAATACAGAATATATATATTGGGATTGTAAAGGCAGAACTTCTAGTCTTTTAAACAACTGTCTGCAAGAATCCCTATGTCTTGATTTTGTCATGATCCAAATTATCTATTTCTGAATCTTAAAAATATCAGTACTGTGTGGTTAGTTTCACCAAAAAACTTATACCATGTGTTATTATCGAATGTACATATGAATAATAAATCTTTTTAGAATATCCTCTGACATGAGAGGTGCAATATTCTTGATTGTATAGAATGCTGAACTGAACCTAGATAATATTTGATTGATGTGGCATTTCCATGATAGCATTTTCTCGATAGTGAAGCCGAGAAATTTTTTGTTTCTGCCGTTGGTAATTTCGTTATTCAGCAATTTAATGTTTGAACTTACTTTTTGGCCGTTCTTTGTTCAAAATTGCAAGTTAGTAGTTTTGTTAAAATTTAAAAATAGCAAATTATTCCTAAACCATTCATTTACATTAGTGAAAACTTTATTTATCAGCAAATTCTATAGGACTGGGAATGGTAATTATGAAATTGGTATCATCAGCATATAGCACTAATTTAGCATTTCTAGCTGTTTACTTACTTACTTACTCCATGGTGCAGAGTTCTTCTTGAAAAGCTAACTGGTTTGCAGCTAGTCAAGAAATTCCCCGCATTTCACGGAACCCGATATTTCATTACCGCACTCACAAGCGTCCGTCACTTATCCCTATCCTGGGCCCACCCAATCCAGTCCATATACCCACATCCTACCTCCTGAAGATCCATCCAATATTATCCACCCATCTATGCCTAGGCCTTCCCAGTGGTCTCTTTCCCTCCGGCATCCCTACCAACACCCTATACACCCCCCTATAATCACCCATATGCGCCACATGCCCTGCCCATCTCATTCTTCTCGATTTTTATCACCTGCACAATATTGGGTAAGGAGTACAAATCATTTAGCTCCTCGTTGTGCAATCTCCTCCATTCCCCCATTACCTCGTTCCTCCTAGGACCAAATATTCTCCACAAAACCATGTACTTAAATACTCTCAGCTTCCTTTCCTTCCGCAATGTCAGCGACCAAGCTTCACACCCATATAAAACAATGGGCAAAATTATAGTTCTATATATCTTGATCTTTAAATTTTTGGATAGCAACCTGGAAGACAAAAGATTCTGCACCGAATGATAGCAAGCATTTCCTGACCTCAATCTGCTGTTAATCTCTTCCGAAATAGAATTTTTATTTGTTAAAGTTGTTCCCAAATATTTAAACACTTCCACCCTCTTGAAGGTACTATTATCATTCCTCACTGTGATTTTGTCCTGCATTCTGATCTCGAGACACGACCATGTACTTAGTTTTATCAGCACTTACTTCCAGTCCAATCTCCCAAGTAGCAGCTACTAAAGCTTCTGCACTTCCCTTTAGAGTATGCATGCTTCCTGCCAGTATATTTACATCATCGGCATAAGCCAGAAGCTGATGTGTACCATTTAGTCTCAAGCCATCCCTGTTTACCTGAACCCTTCTAATGGCATACTCTAAAGCAAAGTTAAAAAGCATTGGTGATAAAGCGTCTCCTTGTTTCAAACCAATCCTAATAGGGAACCTGTCAGACACATTCTTGCCTACCCGGACTCTGCTATATGTTTCAGGCAGACTCATCTTTATTAAACTTACAAGTTTCCTAGGGATACCAAACTCAATGAGAATCTTATATAAGACGTCCCTCCTAACTGATTCATAAGCCTTCTTGAAGTCTATAAAGAGCTGATAAACTTCCTCATTGTATTCCAGTTTTTTCTCAAGTATTTGGTGAATGCAGAATATATGATCAGTAGTCGACCTGTTACGCTGAAAGCCACATTGATGATCCCCGATAATTTCATTCACGTATGGAATTAACCTTGAGAGCAGGATGTTGGATAAAATTTTGTAAGTGGTTGGCAAATTGATATGCCCCTATAATTATTACAATCTGTTTTATCCCCCCTCTTATGAATAGGTACTATGATCGACTCCTTCCACTCTTCAGGCAGTTTCTCCTTCTTCCAAATAGAAATAATAAGTTTATGAATCTCCAAGTAAATTGTTCTACCCCCTGCTTTAATCAGTT
>Ga0123354_10010139_pt1 | contig 14490 bp, 6 predicted proteins | sample TergutLab28metaG_2_FD_97872 | JGI IMG/M metagenome (GOLD analysis project Ga0123354, IMG submission 97872) | Labiotermes labralis P4 segment gut microbial communities from Petit-Saut dam, French Guiana - Lab288 P4 | ecosystem: Host-associated > Arthropoda: Insects > Digestive system > Gut ... | reverse complement strand
TTGCATCTTTCTGTAGCTGTTACGAAGCAGATCTTTATTTTGAACATAAGGCAAGACTAGGGAGTAATATGAAATCTTTCTATTAGTAGCGAACCGAGTGCTGGACTAACTGAATGGGGCACTGTGGCACTCAATTCTGTTTTATGCAAGCCGTCCTAGACAAACCGATGAGGGAAATAAAAGCAGGAAGCAGTGTTTCATTGGTCGAAATGATGAAAATATCCTGTATATTTCTGCTTAGAAACAATGGATGAAAAACTCTCCTTTTCAAAGAAAGTCACAACGTATCTACCCAGTTCTGAACAATATAATTGTCGGCCTAATATTCTGCTCGTCTGCTTAACAACTTGTGTTACAAGAGTGTAGTTAGTTCATAATCGAATAAAAATTATTTTATAATAGAATTTATTAAATTTATGTGAATAAATCAAGTGTAGTGCAGATATTTGGTTATGGAAATCGTCACAAATCTCTTTCTATATAATTTGTTTAGCTATTAAAATATGGAATTAAAGTATGGAGGAAATGTTGAATAAATGTTTAGCCGTTCACTGCAATTCTCTAGAAAGTGCACAAAGAAAATAAAAAAATTTAGCAGGTACGTCGGCCATTTGAATTGGATAATATAAAGTATAAATACTCAGCGAAAATATATGTTGACGCAAAATGCCTGTGTGTGACTGGTGTAGTGTGAAAAAGGCAATCGGTGTTAATATTACTTTAAGGGTTATGGTGTATTTGGCAGTTGGCAAACAGAGTGATTTAGAACAAATTCCTGCACGATGGAGCAATTTGACGGATTTAGTTCATTCATTTATTTGTATCTGTGACTAAATAATTTTTTCGCTTTTCATCAAAAAATTTCTATTTCCTTTGACACTTTCAGTAAATAATAATCCCCAATAATAGGAGTAAAATGAGAACGCTTTTCCGTCTGCGATTCAACCTGACACAAAACAAGTTTCCTTCAAACACCTTCATTAAAGTCTTGAAATGAAATAATAAACGCATGTATAATGACAAAATGTAACAAGTGAATTTGTTATGAATACAAGGAAAATGTTGCATTTTTGGTAATTTGTAGTTTATTCCATCAGTGTGCTCTCTCTTCCCTTCTTGTTCTCGCCAGGTACGGTAACGCAATTTTGACGTCTCATTCAAAATTAATTACATTTTTAAAGTAACAGAATATTTCTATCAGAAAAAAATTACACCAGTGTAAATGTTACATTTTCATCATAATCGATTCCATTGCATTTATGTTTGTAGATAGCAAAAGAATTAAGTTCAAATTGTATTCTAATATTAGGTCAGAAAAATTTTAATATTAAATTCTTGCACGTACCAAACAAATTTTAATATCCAACGTAATATCTGCATATCTCACTTTTAGAGTTGGAAAGTTAATTGTCTGTCAGAAGGAACTGTATCACATTAGGCTTACACAAAAACAGTCACATGACCGTTTAGTGGTCTTCAAGTAATACTCAAAAAGAAAGGCAGTATAAAAGCACAACTGGCGGTGTTGTTCTTCAGCAGTACGCTGTTGTGCATTGTGATATTGACTGTTAAGGAGGAAGTTTAGTGATGTTTTCTTATACACATATTCACAACTATTTGGCCACGTATGTAACAAAGGAGAGGACATGGATTCGACAATTGTAAATAAAGTCGCGTTTGAATAAAATTATCACGTGCGATGAGAGGTTTGTTCCATTAAACGGCTTCTAAATTTTGGAGAAAATTTGCTGCATTAATTTTGATAGTGAGTTCCGAACCAGTTGTATGAGATCACTCGATCTCTCGTCGCAGAAAGCAGCAGGCTTCACACATGCACACACACAAGTAACACACACACACACACAAACACAAGCATATGCAAACATACTGCGAGTTTAATATGTTTAAAATTCTTGCGTTACTATAATACATTTTCAAAATAACCGTCATTTCAAATGACAATCTTCGGTCCTGGTTTCACATAAATGATGACCCTCACAACCATGGCATTTAATAAGATTTTCTGCGTCAACAGACGAAAAATGGCGACTCTAAAATTCGGCAGAAACACACTGATCTACATACACAGTAATTCGCAAAATCCCATCAATTTTAAAAGGGCCAAGTCTGGCTATCATTCGTAAAATATCTTTTGTCTTAAATCTTTCGTTTCCAAAAATATAAAAATGAAGACACATAGAACTCTAAACTTGCTTTTTGTTGCTCACATTGAAGGAAGGAATGAAGGCTGAGTTTGTTGTTAATAGGGTGCTGAGGAGAATATTTGGACCTAAGAAAGACGGGATAAATATATAGTGGAGAAAACTACATATTGAAGAGCTTAAGTATCTGTATATATCACTAAATATTTTTCGGTTGATGAAATCAAGAATAGTGAATTTGACGAGTCATGTGCCCGCATATGCGAGGGGAGAAGTGCATATATTTACTGGTGGGGAAAATTGAAGGAAACAACCATTGGAAGGACCGGTCGTAGATGAGAGAATGATATTGAAATAGACCTTCAAGGAAAGAAAAGGAGGCAGGGAATGGATTTCGTTCGTATCGGATTGGGATCGTCGGTGGGATCTTATGAATGTGTTGATGAAAATTAGGTATCCAAAAGTGTGGGGGATTTCTTGGTTAGCAAGAAAACTGTCAGATTCTTTAGAAGTATCCGGCGTCATGCAGAAAGTAATTTAATAATTCTGATGACGTCAGTTAACTTCAGACAAACTAACATGCTATGAGAAATATGATTCTAGCATCAGGGTGTCAGAGAACATTTTTTGAAACTAAAAGCGGGCAGCGACAATTGGACAAGGCATCATGAAGGGCATCTCTTCCTTCACGATAGAGAATTTTCTTATATCCCTCTAGATATCGTGAAAGAATCATTCACTAAAATGAGTCTTCCAAATCAGATACTTCTCTCAACAAGTAAGCCAAAAACTTACGAATATTTTGATGAGCTGTTGCTCCGTATTTGTTACAGTCACTGTCTGCAGACAGTCTGATGCCACTTTCAGTCATTCGAAGCCCCCCAGGCAACGTCACAAAACTCGTTGTCCTCTCTATAAGCTGTGAAACAGGTTCCTCTGCTTTATTAAAGAGTTTGGTTTCCGAAAATCCACAGTTTTTTAAATGATGTGTTCCTGGTCATGGGAGTTCAGCCGCTGCAATAAATTAAAAAATTGTACTCTATGTAGCACAAGAAGTGTCTGGCGGAAAAGAACATTCATTTCAGAACAACAAGTGAGAAGAAAAATTTCAGGATATTTTATTTATTATATTGTGGAAAAATATAATATATTCCGGAGATTTGTGTGATAAAATTTTATAATAATTCTGCAGATTTTTGAGAGTTCAATTTCGCGACGATAACATTACAATGAAATAGAACACGCCTAGAGATAGTTCCTAACTAACATAGAACAATACCCCATTCTACGTCAGATTATTTCCCCTATAAATTTGAGGATTATTTATTAAGTATGGAAAATGGCAGAGAAATTTGAATAGAAATATTTAAATTATCAACCTTCTGAAACAGTAAGGGAGAAATCTCGTGCCATAACTTCAAGCCCACCGCAATATTCACAGTTTCTGGGAAAGGAAGAAAATTTTATTCAATTTACAGAGGAATGTTCGGTACTGAGCAAATGAAAGTGTTTTGTGTCTTTTGCAGAATGAAACTTTTGTGTGCATCCTGTTGGTGATACTGCTCTTCAACGCAATTATGAACGGTGCAATGCTGCCATCTACTTCCCTTACGTTAGAGGAAGTACATTTGGTACGCTCTCTGACAAAAATCAGTCACAATTATTTCCCACCAGGGCGATCTCTGGTGATATCATCGCCTGCCACATACCGGGATGTGCAACAGGAACTGATTGCAGAGATTCATCGAACAGCTAACTGGCCTGTCGTTGTTACTGTTGATGGTAATATTAGGATAGCCGAAAATTCAGACTTTGTGGATAGAGATGGGAGTTATATTATATTAACAGAAGATGGGGATATTGAGAGTATTTATGCAGAAATTTTAGGGCTAATTTTAGACCGAGAAAACGAATTCACAAGACTCTGGAATTCTGAAGCTCGGTTTGTTGTGGCTGGAACAAATGAATTCTCAATGTTACAACAAATGCGCATTTTTGATTATTTCTCAAAATTCAGAATATATAACTTAATTATCGTAAGCAAAGAAAGTGATGTAATAGACGAAGAATATAGCAGACCGATAAACGTTAATGATGTAGACACAGGCATGAAATTGGTGGTTTACACTTGGTTTCCATATCAGAGTTCAGATCGTTGTACTGAAGTGAATGATATCACCCTCCTGGACAGTTGGGCTATTTCTGCACAGGGGCACTTCACCAAGAACACTGACTTGTTTCCAGGAAAGATCAGTAAGAGCTTCAAAGGATGCCCTATGAAAACTCTTGTAATTGACCGTCAATTTCTTTTCGCTACGATATATATAAATGTCACGCATTCTAATGGGGCTGTTGTGACTTTTATAGCAGGCTCGGAGATGGGGTTACTAAGCATCGTTTTGCAACAGATGAATATGACTTTTATTCATGTCCCTACAACAGAAATTTTCAAAGAAAAGAAAAATAATTTATTGGTATCTTTGTTTGAAAGGGAATGTGATATAATTTTAGGTAACTTGGGAAAAACTTTTTTACTTCAAAAATTACTTTCCTCGTCCAATTCCTATGATATCTTAACATGCAGCTGGTATGTACCATGTCCTGACAAATATCCAAGATGGAGCAGCATCTTTAGAATTCTCTCTGTGGAACTGTGGTTAGTTCTTATAATATCGATTGTGATTGTGACCATTTCGACTACACTTGTTGGGCGATACACCTGCACATCGGAGAGACAAGGGTACAAGATAATGAAAAGTTCTTTCACCAACATTTGGGCTGTTATTCTAGGGGTGTCAGTGTCATCGATGCCACGCACATTGTCACTACGTTCCCTGTTCTTCGCCTGGGTTTGTTTCTGTCTGGCTTTCAGCACGGTGTTCCAGGCATTTCTTACAACGTTTCTTATTGACTCCGGATACAAGACACCAATTAAAAACATGGAAGAATTTTTCGCCTCAGATATTAAACCTGCCTACCCACAAAGTGACAATTGGGTTTTCGAGTTAATTGACGGAACGGAATCATTACAAATAAAAAAAAATCATGTGAATTGTCCGTCGAGGAAGATTTGTTTTTCATGGATAAAAGATCACAAGAATTGCTCAATATTTTTGCTCGATAAGGAAGCTGAATTACGTTACGCTACAGGTGAATTTGTTGGCAAGAACTCTGAACCATTATTGTGCAAGTTAGAAGATGGCATGTTTCTTAGTTTTGGCCAGTCAATGCTAATGTTTCATGGAGACCCACTGATGAAGAGAGTTAATGAAATTATTGATCGTGTGGTTGAAACAGGTTTACATAAAGCATGGGACTCCCTGCAAATGAATTGGTATAAAATATATGCCCGGAAAGTAGCTATCGTTCACCCGCTTGATGAATATTACAGCTTCAACCTGTATCACATGCAACCTGCCTTCTATTTACTTTTTATGGGCTGGTGTCTAAGTGTATTTTGTTTTATGTTCGAGGTGTTGTACATTCGCTTATTAAGCAAACGAAATTGAAGTTATATTTTGTGGCCAGCTACGTAATTTTTAATTATGGTAGGTGTTACACAGGACTCTGTCATCCCCACCTCGCCACAGAATTCATTTGCCATCTCTCAGTCAGTGAATTAGCCATCCGTTTAAAGCGTGGTGTATAAAACAACCAATCTGTATGTAGCTCACTCCATATCTGAAAGACAAACTAAAGAAATTGATTTCCTTTCAAAAGGTATTTATTAGCTGTATTATTTACACTGATCGATTTTATATATGGGAGAAAAAATTTGAGGTGAAGTATGGAGTTAAAATGAACTGATTTCAAATTTCCTCGATCAAAATTATTCGCAACGAATTTTTACTTTTGTGTACTTAGACAAACGTTTACAAACCAAATAGGAAACTCGCTGGCGAGTATCGTGTAAAACAGTCTCGTGTGACCCACAACGTTATGAATTGTTTTTCCTTATGAATTATCACTTCTTTATTTCTGCTTTTTCGAAATATCCATCCTCTGAATTTTCACAAAAATTCCTTTATGTTTATTTTGGAATTGAATCTGAACTGATTTTCAGGTCGCTGATTGATTGTAGTTTTCTTTGTGTTACTGAAGTTCTTACACATATCACACAGAATTATGCACTCAATGATCACCATATAAGTGAAATAACGTTGCACGCATTTACACATTGAGAAATATACAGCCCTTTTTCACGAAACAAATGATGTATCATTTGGAGTTGTGTAACATTTGACTTTATTTCCCTGTAATTTACTTAAATATACCTTAGTGACAATCATGAAATTTTTTCAAAATTCATAGTGTTTCGTAACTAATTATTTGAAATAATATGAAGGAAATAATTAGTGTTCCATTTCAGGTATACTCCTGTAAATTCCTGTAACGTTCTTGTCACTCTAGCTGTTGTGAAGGTCGTAGTTCCAATGTTACGATAGCACGGATGTTCTCCGTTTTCCTTGTAAGAACTTTCACAGAACATTAGTTATGATATTGCGTTCTGTGGCATTTCTATTAATGAATGAAATTATCATTATCAAACCAATGAGTATTACTTACCAAATTGTAACTATTTTATCCGCTTGTGAAGTTTAACACAAAGACAATATATATTAACTTACGAATAACTTTGCAATTAATGTAATATAAAATATAATTACAAGATATATACTATGTAAATTATTAATACAAAAATTATTTATATTTTCTTCTTCATATAACGTAAAGTATACTTTTACCCAAAAATTCACTTGTATTTAGACAGCTACACATTGTATTTATGTATAGATTGTTTGAGTTTCTTTATGACGTGTACCACACAAGAAGAAATATTGTGAATTTTTATAAATCTTGGTTTGTTTTAAAATAAATAAAACTTTATTTCACAAAATATCCTATCGTTAATTTGCTTATCTCATTCATGTCCCATGGTCTGTGTTCGAAATTAAAAACAGGAATTCCCTCCATCTCCAGAATTTAAGGCTTCATTTACGTCTTGAACGCCATTCAGAGCATCTTACATACGTGAGCTACGTCACATACCACCGCACTGTAATTACAAAACGTTCTTCAAAATGAGTACCTAAAAACTCAACATCTAACATGTCTGCTGATCGCAATAGACAAGTGCCTTCAATAACGCTACACAAGTTTCTGAACAGAAAGGAATGGAAATGTGACAGTACATAGGGGACGACATTGCGTATATTGAATTTTATTATTAATAACACAAAATTTACAATTTGTAAACATTCATTTCATTAATATGAAAATTTGGCGTACGTACATGTAAAAGCGTGCATCATTTATCGAAGCCTGCTTTTATTTTTATTGATTAACAATACCAAAATAGTGATGCTGTAGGTTTTAATTTTAGATGGCGTTTAGAGAGTTTAATGACACTTAACATTCTCTCATATAAGAAGCAACACATAAATAAAGAGCAAATGGAAGGAAAATTATATAGTCAGTCACGTATTGAATAAATATTTGATTTGAAATTAAGTATGCAAGGAAACATAAAATTCTCCTTCAAGAATAAAACTAATTTATTTTTTTGGCAGTTCATCTTAATTATACGAAGACTCTTTCTGAGTTACAACATCAAACGAATAGACACACAATTTTCACCCATACAATTAGACACACACACTTTTGGATACACACAAATCGATATGATATATTACACACTCACACGCATTTTGACACACAAAATTAGATTTACACAACTTGAAAAAATATTAGACACTTTTATATACATAAATGAGAAATACAATTATAACATTCAATTAGACATACACAATTATACACTCACACAAAATTAGACATACACTCATAGAGACACAAAATTTGACACATAATTACACAACAATATTTTGAGAAGTAAATTAGACATATTATTAAACAAACACAATTGAATACACAAAATAAGTGCACACAATTTGAGACACACAATTATATACATAAATAGACAAAGGCCTTTAGACATAAAAACCGGTGTGAACCTATCGAAATAGCATTTTTTCCACTACATATGTTGCTACCTGCACAACACATAATACACAATAGGCAGGAAAATTCGTACGTATAATGTAATATTTTGTCGCGTTCGAGCTACAATTTGTCTAGTTGAAAATAAATAAATTTTACATATTCTGAATATTTGTTTGGGTCTTTGTTTCGGCAGTTAGAAAAATATTTTTTGAATTTGATTTTTGTCTTTATATTCTCTATGAGTATATAAGGAAATTATAGCATTCTTAGAAGATTAAAGAGGATAATAATTAAAATCATATATTTCTTAATGTAAATTTCCTGTTTGTATTATATTTAATGAAATTGTAACTTCCTCGACAGTTTTTTAAGGAATATAGCTATATAAAATTTCATGGATATCCTTCCAGTGGGAGACGTTTTATTGCGAGGAGCAAACAGAAAGAGAGATGAACGGAAAGAGTAACATTTTAATTAGAATTCACATATCGCCATTTTGTGATTGCGTTAGTAATACACAAATTTCCAAGCTGTCAAGTGTTCGGAATTTACATTTATTGCACTGTTCGCTTAAAATCCAACTTCAAAAAACCTAGATGAACACAGTAGTCTAAACCGAAACTTATCTACCTATTTATCAAATTCAGCTCTACTCGTAATATTGATGAGTAATTGTTAAGTTTCAACCTTGAAATTGAGGAGAACAGAGAATCGAAAATAATAATAAATGGGATGTCATTAGATGCAGAAGCGTCGGTATTTTTTTGTTTAGTTTGATTTAAGATACTGAAATTTTTGTAATCAATAACTGCAAACTCTATATCTGAGTTTCAGTGATAGTGATCATTGTTGACTAAATTCTACAAACTTTTAGAATATTATGCAAAATACGTTAAGGCTTAATATAAAAAAACTCTAAGATACATACGCAAATATAAGTTACTATAATTACAAAAACGTTTATTGGGTTTTCACTATCTAATTGTTTTAGACATAATTTTTCCTACAAATGTACAATCAATTCCAAGATATTTGGGAGTAAGTTATCAATGAATTAATTACGCTTACACTTGTACTGAGTATTTGGAACCGAATTCTCAGTATTAAGTAAATGAGATCAAGTTTAGGTTCTGTTTTATCCTAAAAACAACAAAACCTTGCTTGTGAAATTACACTAATACTGCTGTATTTGTCACACGGGGACTGGTTTGTTCTTTCATATCTCTAGCAATAGGCACAGACGAAAATAGTGTAGGATCAATAGTGCAGGTTTATTGCTTTCAGGTGGATTACTGCATAATTGTTTATAGTTTCTGCAAACCTTCTGAGAAACCTCAACGTACGGACAAAGATGTGGATTCATAAGTATCATAAGTACCGCCCAAAAGCAACAATATTTGAATTTACTGCAGCCGAATCTAAGCCCTACATTAAACCTATATTTGTTTTGTAGGAAGTGTTGCATTTTCTTAAAAATAATCCAGAGATATAGCAGACAACTGTAACAGTTATGTTATTGATTTGTGTTCGGGAGTAGCCAAGTGCGATTTTCAGCAAGGACCATGTCATTCTTGCCTGAAAATATTCAGAGATATTTTAAATTGCTCCAGTAAAATGCAGGAGAAATTGCTCATTTATTCCTAAACAGTCGTATTCCCAAATTTATTCCTATTTTGTTTACTGAACATCCAAATATTTAAGAACTGCACACATCCGGGCTATTATTCAGTGAGCAGTCCTAATTACTTACATATGTTTCGGAAGAAACTGTCAAAAGTTTCTTCAAGTTTTTTAAAAAATTTTGAATGCTTCTATATGTTAATATATTCCCTTCAACCCACTTTCTATTATACAAATTATGTGGCGATATATACCTTGTAATTCAGAAGGTTTGGGCAAAGCAACTTACACGATTCTATCTGAGGATAATTTGAAGAAATGTTTGAAAGAATTAAATAAGCCTACATTTTCACTGATTATTATGTACAGTGGTCATAATTTCATTAATTTAATGAATACTGTGCGAACTCTTTTACGTTCAAACGACACATTTTCTGCTCTATTTTTCTCACTGCGCTACTTTCAATTCTGACATTCAGATGCATTCGATTTCTCTGGCGTACAGAATGTACAAAATCGTCATATTTTGTAAAATAAACTCTGGCGAATATTGTAGGAACTTTACACTATAAAATATTCTTTTTCGAGTGTGGCTTTCAATAAAATTAATAGAAAAGAGAAGGCTGGCTCGACCTCAAAGAAAAAATCTTGTCCTAGCTACACAATTAAGCAATTTTCCAGAGAAAACTTTGAAGCCATATCATCAGTGCAACTGTTTGCAGCAAAAGACTGGCGGGCCTTTTTCTCTCCAAAATTTTATTAAGTTCTGACAAATATCTACTTTCATTATGCATTCGATCCTCCATAAATGAAGTTCATTTGCCCTTCCCTGGCTGCCGTTTCACAAAATGCTGCAAACGTTAGGGAAACTCCAAAATTTACACAGAGCATAAACTAACAATTTGCCTGAATTAGGTCTCAATAAAAATTGTGAATTCGAAAGTTACGAATTTCAGATAGGGACAATTACGATTTACATTCGTCGAAGTTACGTGGCAACAGGCTTTCAAACATATAAATAAATCAATAATTGGTGCAACTGTGAGCACGTGTCGGTCGGAGCGTTTAGTTGTAAGCGGTGAGGAAGAAGGCAAAGACAAGTTCTGAAGTTCGTAATTCAATCCTTCTGGACAGTGGCACTGTTTGAACTGGTAAAATGGACCTTCCGGAGGGGAATATTCCTTACATATTGGGGATCGAGCGGTGGAAGGAAAATGGAATTACTTTTACAAAAATTGGTAAATTTTGCTTTTTGTATTAAATTGTGAACATTTATTTAAATACTCAATAAATTTTTCCCCATTTCCTCTTTTTAATATGACAATAAGCATTTTCATATGTTGAAATATATCTCATTTTTTCTTGTCCGAACCAGTGATTTATGAGTTGCCTTAATATTGATTTTCGTTTTTCGATATCTTTCCAGGAATTTCTTCATACTTTTTTTTTAAAAAAAACAACTCGAATTTTATATTTCTGTAGGTCTTTCTTTTTTAGAATATCTTACTCGGCAATTCGCCCTATTTCAATTTTAAACTTGGCAAGAGAGATGGGTAAATATTTGTCTAATAGTTCTGTCAACAAATGTTTTTTATCAACTTCATTTATGAAAGTGTCATTTTTAATAGTATTTCTTTCTGCATTTCCCTCAGTATTTCTTAGGATTTATCATGAATTTTGCATGTTTCTGGAGCCGTTTCGAAGCAGATGTTTATTTTCAACATAAAGCAGCATTAGAGAGTAATATGAAATCTTTCTATTATTAGCGAACCGAGTGCTGGACTAACTGAATGGGGCACTGTGGCACTCAATGCTGAATTATGCCAGCCGTCCTAGACAAAGTGATGAGGGAAATGAAAGCAGGAAGCTGTGGTTCATTGGTCGAAATGCTGATATTATCATGTATATTTCTGGTTATGAACAATGGATGAAAAACCCTCCTTTTTTAAAGAAAGTCACAAAGATTCCACCCATTTCTTCACTACATAATTGTCGGACTAATATTCTGCTAGTCTGGGTAACAAACTTTGTTATCACAGTGTAGTTATTTCCCAATCAAATATTAATTCTTTTAATCTTTAATTTCTTAATTTTATGGGAATTTAATATGTGTAGGGCAGATAATTAAATAGGAAAATCGTCACAAATTTCTTCCCATATTTTTCGTATAGTTATTTAAAAATGCAAGAAATTCAGAACAAACATTTAGCAATTCATTCCAAATCTCAAGGAATAGAACAAAGGAAATACAATAATTTAAATTGTAGGTTGGCCGTATTAAATAGGTAATATAAAATATAAATTGTTTACAAAGATTTATAATGACTCAAAACTGCCTGTGATTGACTCGAGTCGTTTAAAAGGGCAATAAATATTAGTATTACTTTAAGTGTTATGTTACATTTGGCAGTTGGCGTACAAAGTGTTTTAGAACTAATTCCTGCACGATGGAGAAATTTGAAGGTTCCAGTTCATTCATTTATTTGTACACGTGACTTTAAATTTATTTTCGATTTCCATTTAAAAAACTCGTAATTCCTTTGGCATTTTCAGTAAATAATTATCGCCAATCATAGGAATAAATTGAGAAAGGGATTCCGTCAGGTCTACAAGCCGACACTAAAACAAGATTTCTTAAAATATCCTCAGTAAAGACTTTAATTGTAATATCACAAACACACGTAAAATGATAAAATGTAACACATGAATTATTATTAATACAAGGAAACATTTGTATTTTTGATAATACGTCTTTCATTTAATCAGAGTTCTATCGCTTCCTTTCTTGTACTCGCCATGTACGATAAGGTAACTTTGAAGTCTCGTTCATAAATAAATATATTTCTAAAATAACTGATTTATTTCTCAGGAAAAAAACACAGCTTGTGTAAAAGATACAATCTATAAATAACCGATTCCAATATATTTATGGTTGGAGATGTTAACGGAAATAATTTCAAATTATATTCAATTATTAAGTCAGATAAATTTTAGTGTTAAGTGCTTGCAGGTAATAAATAAATTTTGACTGTCCAAATTAATATCTGCATATATCACAATTAAGTGCTGAAATGTTAACTGACTGTCAGGAGGAACTGTGTCACAGTAGCCCTTCACAATAAGAGTCACAAGACAGTTTAGTGGTCTTCACGTAATACACAACACAATGCAGTATAAATGCATAATTGGCCGTGTTGCTGTTCAGCAGTACGATATTGTGCACTGTGATATTGACAGCTAAGGGGGATGTTTAGTGCTGCCTTCTTTCAGTCTTATTAACGTCTATTTGACCACATACGTAACAAAGGAGAGGACATTGATTTGATATTTGTAATAATATCGTGTTTGTGGAATATTATAACGGGCGATATGAGGTATATTCCTTTAAACGGCTCCTGAATTTCGGAGAAAATTTGTTGCCTTTTATATGATGGCGGATTCCTAAACACTTTTAGGAAATCAAACGGCTTCTCATCGCAGAAGGCAACAGGCTTCACATACACACGCATAAACAAACACAAACGCACACACACACACACACACACACCGTGAGAGGATTTATATGTTTAAAATCTTTGTGTAGCGGGATTGTATCAACAAAGTAGCCGTCATTTCAAATGACAGCCTTGAGACCTGTTTTCATAAAACGTATGACCCTCCCAACCATGTAACATTATTAGCATCTTCTGCGTAAACAGACGCTTAATGGCGTCTCTACCAGTCATCAGATACACACTGATCTATTTGCACATGAATACTCATACTCTCTTTACTTTTTGAAACGGCCAAGTCTTGTTATCATTCGGTGCAAGATCCTTTGTCTTAAAGATTTCATTTCGAAAAATATAACAATGAAGACACACAGAACTCTAAACTTGCTTGTTTTGCTCACATTGAGGGAAGGAATGAAGGTTGTGTTCGTTTGTGAATAGGGTGCTGAGTGGAATATTTGAACCTATGAAAGAAAGACGAGATAAAGGATAGTGGAAAAAACTACATATTCAAGAGCTTAATGATCTGTATATAACACTAAATAATTTTCTGTTTGATCAAATCAAGAAGAATGAATAGGGCCGATTATGTAGCACGTAAGGGGTAGGGAACAAGTGCATACAGGTTATTGGTGGGGAAACCTGAAGGAAATAGCCATTGGAAGACCGGGCGGAGATGAGAGAATGATTTTGAATTGGATCTTCAGGAATGGGGGACAGGGACTGGGATTAGTTGGCTCTGTAGTGGGACCGGCGTGCGGATCTTGTGAATGCATTGATAAAAATTAGTGTTCCATAAATTGCGGTGGTTTGCTTTATTATCTGACAAATATCAGACATTCTAGAAAGGCTCGGCTCCATGCAGTAGTTAAGTAAATAATTCTGATGTCGTCAGGCATGGTCGGCGAAAATAACAAGCAGGGGTAATGTGAGACTAGCATCAAAGTTGAAACAGAAACTTTTTTGATACCAACAGCAAACAGCAACATCTCGAAAAAACATCAACAAGAGGCTCCCTTCGTTCACGATAGAGATTTTTCTTATGTCACTGAAGATATCGCGGATGAATAATTCACTAAATATGTCCTTTCCTCTTCAGAATCTTCTCACAACAATATAGCAATCATCTTCACATTTGTTGTCCAGCTGCTGCCGCTCGCTGTTCGTTACACTCACTGTCTGCAGACAGCATGATGCCAGCTCGAGTCATTTGAAGC
>Ga0123354_10010138_pt1 | contig 14490 bp, 11 predicted proteins | sample TergutLab28metaG_2_FD_97872 | JGI IMG/M metagenome (GOLD analysis project Ga0123354, IMG submission 97872) | Labiotermes labralis P4 segment gut microbial communities from Petit-Saut dam, French Guiana - Lab288 P4 | ecosystem: Host-associated > Arthropoda: Insects > Digestive system > Gut ... | reverse complement strand
GAACATCCGAACCCATTTCCTAACCATGCCATCACTCATCGCATTGTCACCATACACTTGACAGATCTGGTGGTGAATCTCACTTGGTAGCACATTCCTAGCGTTCAAAAAACGAATTACAGACCATATTTCACAGTCAGCAGCCCCTTCAATTGTCTTAAACTTGTTTAACACACAGGAACAAACATAAACATAAAACAAATTTCACGAAATGGCGTCTGTGGCTTCTCAATTGAGACAGGAAGTCACTGCATATTCGCAAAGTGACAGTCTCGAGGATGTGCGAGAGATATGCGCAGACGGTACTTACTTTCCGAATAATCTACATAATTACCAACATTTCAAAGAATCACAGCTATATTTTTCTCAATTTTCATTAAACTCATATAATTCAGTAAATCAATCAAACAGCATGATGGACATTTTTATAATGGCTGTCTGTATTACATTAAAATTACAGTTAAATTCAGTACACTATACCCAGCTGACAAGTTCTTTTTGAGGTAGAAGATAATACTACGTACATGGTCGAATATTTCCACACACACTCCATCACAAATATTTTACTTATGCGGCTCAAACTGCTGCATATGCCTTCATGAGGTACACCAAGTGGGCAACACACAATCATTCACTAAAGAATAAATTTCTGGCATATGAATGTAGAGAGCACACAAAATACTTCGTGTCCAAAATGATGTAAAAATATCTTAGACTTCTAACCTGGGGTCTCAAACATTGGGTCCATGAATGACAATCTGTGTGCTATGCCAATTAATGTGGCCCACATCTGTGTCTAGGAATTTTAAATTTAAATGATTAAAAATGTCGTCATTATGGGACAGAAATGTTCAAAATGGTCAGCTGTCCCTAGATGATAATGTACAACATACATTACCCAAGACACAACTATGCAGTAAAGTTTTAAATTCAATAATTACAATGTACTGACATTTTACTAAGAGGATCTTACGTTCTTAATCTTTTAAGGGCTAGGGGTTACTATTATGCACTATCAGGTTTAATACTCAAAAATTCTATGTTTTGTTCACAGCATGTGTTAATGCCCGTTTGGCCCCTGTAAAATTTGAGACCCCTGGCACATTATACAGCGTGATTCAAAAAGATGGACGCAATTTCGTATGTCTATATTTCCTGAACTATACATGGTATGTGAATGATCTACATAACATTTGAAAGAGGAGGTCCTAAATTTTCAAATACCACTGCTAGTGCACTAGCCTAGCGCACAGCTGTGTAGCAGTGTCAGCTGAGAGCAAAATGGGTACAATGCAGCACAAGATTTTTTTATGTTCGTGAGTTCATTAAAACTGAGTTGGCGACTGCTGTGAAGCGTGCATTTCGTCTTCGTTTCAACATTCAACCCCCAACCTTCAAACTTCATTGTGAGTATAATCAAATGTAATTTACATCATATTTGGCACTAGTTCTAATTTTAAAATATAGACTTATGAAATTGGGTCCATCTTTTTTAATCACGATGTATAATATGAACATGCAGGCCAAAAGAAAGAAAGAATGCCCTTCAAACCAGCTAATAATTGTCTAACTTCAAGACATAAACAAATTATGTGGTTTGAACTTACCTCTAAGGATCATGATCATCCACACGCTGGCGCTTTCTGCGGTCATCACTCCGTGGATCAGCGGCCATCACTTTTAACCGGACCCCACATACTTCTTGACCGTGAAGTGTCTACAATAAGATTCACTGTTAATGTTAACAGGATATGTATGGGTGAGTGTTCCTATAGCTGTCATGTATTTAAGTAAGAAACTGCACGATACTGCACAATCTAAGGTCATGTACCAAGGACTGCAAGTGATGGTCAAAGTAATATTTCCTTCTAAAAGCCTACCTCCAGCAATAAATAGTATACAATGGTGACCTGAAAGCAGCATCTCCACAATGGTACTTAGGTTACTTGGATACACAATTTCATATTCAACCGAGATGAAAACTGAGTACACACACCAATGACATCACAACAGCTGACAGAAAAAGCAAGCAATGTAACCCATGTTGCCAACTACTGCAAACTGCAAGTCATAAAACTCTCAAGGTAGGAGCTACACATACAGTCTTAGTGTGTAATGGCCCCACTTCATATATATCAATCAGTCCCGTTACAGGCCCAGAAGGGCCCAGAGGGTTCCAGGAAGTTAAGGTTCCCAGATTTCGTGACAACGGCACAGGATGGTGGTAAGGTTGTCATCCTTACGCACCAGCTGCATTTACCCCCAGGAGATACTCCTGGTACTCATTTCTGTTAGAGGCCGAGTCGACCCCAGGGCCATAGTGTGATCAGAAGGATTTTATGTCAATGAAAAATCCACCGACACCAGCTGGGATCGAACCAGCAACCTTCTGATTTGTAGCACAGCACCTTAACCACTGTGCTACCGCGGTCCCCCATATATATCAATAAAGGTAAAGATAACAGGTAAAGTTTTCCCTGCACACGTCTTAAAGGAATACAGTGGCAGTGGAGGTGAGGTACAGTTCCACTCATTCCTGACTTTGGCACTAGACTGAGGTGACTGGTAGGCCTCACACCCAAACTGCTTACTGCTGGTGAAACAGCCCCCCACTAATCTTGAGGTGCGTCATTCCCATTGTGTTGGTTCAATAACAAAGAATTTTGTGTATCACACGTACAGTCAAACAAAACTATATTTTACCTAGTAGTACAGTAAGAATACAACTACATTGACTACATTGACGGACATTGAGTGGCACTATAGTATTGGCTAGAGTTCATGATCCTTAATATTATAGCATGCTAGTTTTTAAGTATAATTTTTAAGTATTTTAAAGTATATTTTACTAATGATACCAATTAAAACATACCCTTAGCATAACAGTAACCCACTTGATATGTGTACATAAACAACTAAAGAAAAATCGACTTGTAACACCCCTAGGTCATGGTACCCACTACTGTAACAACGAGATCTTGTTCCCCCCCACTCCCCAGACAAACACCCCACACATCTTGTATAGCTGATCTGTAAGTTGAATCTCAACCTGAAGATGGCCCACATATAGGGCTGAAACATGTAGTTGTATTCTTACTGTACTACTACGTAAAATATAGTTGTGTTTGACTGTACGTGTAATACACAAAATTCTTTGTTATTAGCCCCACTACCCACTGATTATGAGGCTGGGTGGGCCCCAGATTTCATCACTGCATTTCGTAAAAAGATGAAAATGCTAAGATTTGAAATTCTGTCATTTTTCTGTCCTCAAGTAATAAATTCACTCTTAAAGATGTAACTGTAAGAATGAATGAATAACTGTAAGATTGAATGCTGAGAACATCTGCTGTTATGAAGCAGCTGAGAGATACCTATGGTTCACCTCGTTTTGCTGCCTCATCCTTTGCCAATTTTAAGTCATCCCTATGTAGCAGAAGAACTTATATTAATGAGCTGTCTTTCAAGAGTCTGCATATTCGGTGAAGGGGGCTTTGCAGTATCCCTGAAGGGCTACTATCATCTGTATGAGTGAGTCAATTTGAGGGTTATCCATAGAAATCATAAGCAGACAAGGAAATTATCTGATCTTCCCACCAAAAGTTCAGCAGGCTTTATACCAGCAGATACACCCCCTACTTAAGCAGTATTCATGTTCCAGAAGGTACAGCGCAAGTCTGAATTGAGTACACGTATGGTCAACTGTATATGCATATACAAGGCACGCCTGTTCATATCTAGACTCCAACACACTTGAACCTGATACACTGCAGAATGACCACCCAAATGCCTATGTAATTGACAGGCGGTATTCTTCCGCACTTTCATCTCACTGTGCCTTCATTCCCCGGGGGTTGGGGCACCCTTTTCACAAACGTTATTTCAATTTTTTTTTTTTTACTTTGTTAAAATGGCATTACATCTTTAACTGCATAAGTCAGTGAGTGTCTGTACTTAAACATTAATATTAAAACTGCTAGCAACTTCTTTTTTAATCCTTGCGTCGTGCATTTTGAAATCTACGCAGTTCACTCACCAACAAATGCACTGTTTATTAACTTGGTTAAAGTTTTAAATTTACATTAAAATACACAATAATATCACTCCTACCTCTTTCGGTCTTTAATGACCGTCATCAGGGAGCTTTATCTGTACCTAACCGAAGTTATATTTGTGTCAAAACACTCGGTAAAATTACGTCATTATATAAATTAGGCGATGTGCAGCATGTTGTAGAACGACACGTGCCACTCTATAACACGCTGCCACATCACTTAATTTATATAACGATGTAATTTTACCGAGTGTTTTCACATAAATATAACTTTGGTTAGGTACAGATAAAGCTCCCTGATGATGGTCATTACAGACCAAAACATGTAGGAGTGATATTATTGTGTACTTTAATGTAAATCTAAAACTTTTATCCAAGTTAATAAATAGTGCAATTGCTGGTGAGTGAACTACATTGCTAGCAACTTGTGACCATTTTGCCTACAGATAGTGCTGACCTGTATAGCTTGTTCGGCTGATTCTTTGCTGGCATATTTTGCATAGCCACAGATCTTTCCACTCAGCATATACACATCAATGAGATTTCCAAAGCGGCCAAATACATCTCTCATGGCATACATTGGGGGTGGCCCTGGGTGGCACACTATGAACAACCTGCAGGAACAACAAAATATTTATGTTATTTAATAACAGCATTTCAACTGCCAAATTTATACACCACTACATATGGTGTCAAGGCATGTGGTGGCACATTGGTTGAGGCATAGCGCTAGAAGCCGGACGGTCATGGATTCAATTCCTGATGGTGTCACTGGAATTTTTCATTGACATAATCCTTCCGGCTGCACTATGGCCCTGGGGTTGACTCAGCCTCTAACACAAATAAGTACCAAGAATATTTCCTGGGAGGTAAAGGCAGCCAGTGCATAGGGCTTACAACCTTACCACCTTCATGTGCCAATCGTCTTGAAATCTGGAGTCTCAACCTCCTGGAACCTTCAGGGCCTGTCCAGGCCTGTAATGGGATTGCTTTACCTTTACATATGGTGTCAAAATGATTATGCAAGAGGAGAAGAAGTAAGGATTTGGAAGCAGTCACTTCTCCAGAGGTACTGCTCACCTGGAAAGGCAGGTCTCCATACTAACACCTGAAACAAGTATCTCGACCATGTGTGTAAAACATTACTACTGAGCCACCCTTCTCAATAAAATGGCAACATGGAGTACAGAGAACAAACCTTCCAGTTACTGCACCATACACGTGGATTAAAACACCAAGCTCTTTGAAATATACTACTGAATGCACACTGAAAATCTGTACTGTTGACTACTGTTCTTGGGAATGTGGCAGCTTCTTCTTCTTCTTCATCATCATCAGTAGAGCCCATAGCTAATGCCACGGATGTGCTGCAGCCTAGTAGGCTATTTGTACTCACCCTATCCCCCCGCCTGTTTGGACATTCCCACGTTCGCCACCAGGTACCTCCACGTCCACAACGACGCGAGAGATCCTAGTAGCGAAAGGTGGAACTGTATAGGCGAGAATTGGCTGGTAATTTTCCCTGAAATTGCGACTTCCACGTCAATCCAGGGATCTTTTACATGCCGCAAATCTGCGACATGGGACCCACGGCTTTACTTCCCTTCCGAAGGAAGGCGTGCTGAGGATTTTTTCGCCCTGAAAAATCCTGACGGCTTCGGCCGGGTTTGAACCCGCGAACTTGGGTACTTAAAGGCAGCACGCTACCCCTAGACCACCGAAGTCGCTTAATGTGGCAGCTTAAATTTGATTTTAACTATTATGAAAACATTTTCCAGGATATTCAAGCATCAAATCACACACGTTCATACATACGAGGGTAAGTCACATCAAAACCTTAAAAATATACCCCACCCCACCCCGCCAAAATCAAGAGCCTACTGAAAGCATCTCTAGGCCAAGCAAGTCATCAGCATGGGTAGGAAGCATGTACCACGTATGAGAGATCTGGGACTCTGTTTAAAAATTACAGTTCTGTACCAAAGCAATCTGCTATAAATTAGCTGGTAGAATATTTTTTAAGGTTTTCATTCTACCTAACATACTACACAGCACAACATCCCAGAAGACTGTATCTTAGCCTCGTGTCTTCATTAAAAGAAGGAAACCTCATCATAAACAGTGAAGTCAGTTTACTGTCACCATTCTGTTATGTTCCTAACTGAAACAGAAGAAGCAAGAATATGAAGTTAATATAACATCCAGAATACAGAAGACACTGGAAAGTGAAGTTAATAAATCATCCAGAATACAGAAGACACTTGAACATGAAGTAAGTAAATCATACAGAATACAGAAGACACTGGAACACGAAGTAAATAAATCATCCAGAATACAGAAGAAACTGGAATGTGAAGTTAATAAAACATTCAGGATACAGAAGACACTGGAACGTGAAGTAAATAAATCATGCAGAATACAGAAGACACTGGAAAGTGAAGTTAATAAATCAACCAGAATGGAGAAGGCATCGGAATGTGAAGTTAATGTAACATCCAGAATATCCAAAGTTTCTTTCAAAACAGAATGTAGCCACAACTCAAAAGATTCAATGCTGACACTATCAACAAATCTTCAAACACATAGGTGAGAAGATACCTTCATAATACCATGCCAAGCATACATCCTGCTTTTTTTATTCCACTGTTAGAAAACAAAATCATGTTCTGTAAAAACTGTGATGAGAGGAGCAGAAACAGTGGCAGGTTTGAGGACAATGAAATAAATAATGAAAATGATAAAACATTGTAACAGCTACATACCTTTCAGCAGTTTCTGCATCCATGGGTGCAAGTGGCTGAGGTCCAGGGAGTTTAACTGAGCAGTATGTTGGGTCATAGGTTTCACGTGTCTGCACAGTACTGTTTGCGCCACCTGCAACAACCAACGGAACATATGTTATGTGGTACCAACATCACAACTGATTCAACTTTCAAGGATTGAATGATCAGTGTTAGAAATCCGCTCTTTCTAAGAGGCCTACTGATCATTATTCAGGAGTAAAGCTCTGGCCTTGGCAGCATGGATAATAGTCCTCCATCTCAAGCTGAAGGTTGCAGAGACAACATACGTATAAAAAAATCATTTCTATCACTTTCCACATGTTGCCACTTGTTGGCTGTTCTGTATATAATAACCCTAGAGCCAAATCTGTACATAGCTCTAACCAGAAAACAACATAACATTCTAGCTTGCATAACAGAATCAACTCACCCTCACAAGACATAACTGCTCTTTCAACCTAAAGCAATTTGAACTGGGAACTTCAGTTACTGGTCATAAACAACTAATGGTCCCATTTCTGCTCCTGAAACCACTGTAAAGGTCAAAGTCATCCTACTAAGTAACCAACAACAAATTTTCCCTCCCCACTTTCTGCCTGAAGACAGAAACAGGGCAATATTCCAAAACACAATGGGGCTTTCACTCTCAAATGATATACAATGTCCACGCCACAGAAAAAAAATATCTCTGGGCATATAAGCTGTAAAGCGACACACCAGCCATTCTTCTACTTATAGGACAAGAGACTGCCCTTGGCATATCTGCAAAGGTTGCCAGGTGGGTGATCAGCAGCTCGATGAGCAGGGAACACAAGGAGTATTAGCAATCCATTTGTGGACAAGGGATGGCTAACGGCTTTCTTTTTATTAAAAAAAAAAACTGTTAGAAAAGCTCAGCAATTACTCAACCTAAGCAGAAACCAGCTAAAAATACTGACAGGACTGCTAAGAGGACACTATCACTTAAAAGGGCATATTTTTAAACTGGGGATGGTATACAGTCCCACGTGTGATAGATTCAAACAGACGTCTGAAATGGCCTCGCATCTTCTTTGCGACTGTGACGCACCTGGGCCATCGTCTCTTGAAACCAAGTGATTTTGCCGACATCTCCATCAGCAAGATACTGCACTTTGTTTGTGCTGAAGGGCTGCTTAATGCATAAGCAAGATCAGAACTGATCAGACTGAAGATCAGAAATGGTCGAGTTGCGAGGGTTACTGTGATGCCTGCCTTACTGCACTCTATGCTCCATTTTCTAAATTCGCAATGCGCGTATGCAGCAGACACAATAACCTGCTGTTCTATGACTACGTGTACTTCTTGTACCAAAGTTATAGTCAGCAGCAAGCATTCTCTCTGTCCAAGATTCCAGTGTCCTTCCTGGTCCCTACCACTGGGATAACACTGGCCTTGACAGTACTTGATGGCATATCATACTGCACAATGAGGAGCTTCAAAATTTCTCTTCACCATACATTATTATGATCACCAGACCAATGAAAACAATACGGATGGGGTATGTGGCATGCATGAGAGAGGATAGAAATGCACAAAAGGGTTCAGTAGGAAATTCCATGCTAATGCATTAACAGACAAACAGATTGACCATTAATCACAACTGTATTTTCAGATAATATATTTTACTGTCCAAAATGTGATACATGTTTTGGACAACAGGAGACATTGAAAATATAATTTCTGATTGACAGTCCATCTGCATGTATGTTCAGTATGGAAACCTAAAGACAGATCACCTGGGAGACTTGAGATTAGACAGGAGGTTAGAAATTATAATCTTACAGACACACGATACAAGTGTTTGTGGTGGATTAATCTGGTTCAGGAAGGGGATTAATAGTGGACTGTTATGAACATGGATATGAAAATTCAGATTCGGTAAAACTGGGTAAATTTCTTCACTACCTCCACAGCTCTCAGTTTTGCAAAAGGGCTTCTACTTTCTGGAGTTGTTTATTAATTTTTCGGAACTTCGATTTCCACTATAGAAGCACTGTTACAAAGGCATGTATTCCAAGTGTCTGGTAATTCCAACATTATGTGGAGCATGCACTCATTCTTAACCTCAACAACTGACAGAAGCAAGTGGTCAGCTTCACACCCTGGCTGCTGTATTCCCAGGGAAAGGTTCCCAGTACCTATGTCACTATGTCATTAGAAAACAAAATTCCATCTTAGACGTGATTCCTTCACTCTTGTTAGAAGGGCAGCAGCCATCAGTTATGGGAGACATAACCTTGCATGAGGACACATCATATGTCACTCTTTATAGATTACAGGGGCCATAAGATTCAACAAACTCTTACTGGGGATATTACCCTCTGTGAGGCCAACTTAGAAGTAATTCTTTCACTCCTGTTAGAAGGGCAGAAGCCATAATATTCAACAAACTCTTACTGGAGACATTACCTTACGTGAGGCCACCTCAGATGTAATTATTCCACTCCTGTTAGAAGCGGGGAGGTCAAAAGATTCAATAAACTCTTACTGGAGACATTACCTTGTGTGATGACACCTTGTATGAGGAATCTTCACTCTTGTTAGAAGGGCAGAAGCCATAAAATTCAAAAAACTCTTACTGGAGACATTACCTTGTGTGAGGCCAGCTGCTTGAATGATAGATGTGGCCTGTGCAATAGTTTCAGCAAGGGTTGCAAGGTCTGTCTGCAAGCCAGAATTTCGGGCTGCAGCTGGGGGAGGCCCCACACTAGACGGCAATCGAGGGGAGGATGCACCAGCATATGGATTCCTCCCCATTGGACTCCCCCTGGAAGGATGTGGCCTATGAAACAATGACATGCACGCTCAGTAACGATTCAAATAACAAAGTACTGGAATGTTTTGTCACAATGCAATACAGACTGCTTCCTCAGTTTCACAGATAAATTTATAATACTGCTAACTATTTACACTTTGGTGCTGGAATTAAATGCATGGTTATAAGGACACGGAAAGGGAAAATTGTGATTAAAAAATTGCCTTAGCTCTCCAACATACACAGCTACATATATCAAAGCACTATACATCAGTTTAGGGCTGTGCAAAAATGTGCCATAAATGAAATGTTCTTGGTGATCACTTTAGTTGTCATTCACTTCCCTGAACATCACAATGTTAGTGTAATGTATATTTAATTGGGATTTGGTTTTAAACTTGCAATTTGTAAATGGTAGCTTGGAGCTTGGAAATTTTACAAATTTGTAGTGTATGTCGGAATGGGGCTGGACCTCCACCAAATCTTATATCGACAAGTACTACTGGTAAAGGATGTACAGCGTTTCGCTTGGTAGTTATGCTGCCACCAATTAGAATACTATCTGACAAAAAGGACTCCAAATCATGTAATAAAGTCGTCTACTATATATATTCTAAATTTCTATGTTAACAATATTTACAGTGGGAATAGAAGAATAAGCTCTCAAATAATTTCATAAGTAAAAAGAGTTATCTTGCCTGAATATAAAACCAATTTACAAGAATTTAGAATTCAGAAAAATTAAGTCCGAATTCAATCCAAATGTACGCAACTCAATTTAGTCAAGATATTCCAGACAATCAGCACGGCTTACCTGACGAAATCAGCAAACTGAAGATCATTGCCAGTTTCACCATCAACTATGTATGGCTTTCACTTATGATCTTCTTCAGCAACTCTGGATATGTAACTTCGATAATAATACACTTAACTGTTGCGTATTTAAAAACATAATGAGAGGTCGTTTACCGTGCTGATGGGTTTATATAAAGGCGAAGCGTAACGTCAGCTATTCTAAAAGGTTTAGTGAACTGTCACATCACTTTCAACCGCACGATGCCTCCCAAGTCCAATGAACAGCATCGGCATTTGCTGAACAAATGAAAGTGCGTGGCAGTCGCTCCCTGTCTACATGTAACAAGTAAAATTTCCAAGCTCCAAGCCACCATTTACAAATTGCAAGTTTCAAACCAAATCCCAATTAAATACACATTACATTAGACATCATTAGGCACCCATATGTTAAAGTCTGAGACTATGACAAAGTGTAACACAAATTTAAAAAATTACAATTTTCCAATTAAAACTGTAATGAAATCACATTTGTCACCAAGATGCCTGTTACTGAATATGACCTGATATCCCACCAAATTTAAGGACATAAATAAGAGTGGGGAATATCAAGATTCATGTACAATATTGTTCAAATTGCACCACTTACAGAGGCAAGTCACCGTGCACATTTAGCTCAGGCTTCACAATCAGTCGTTGTCCTGGTGGATACTCAAACCCATGCAGTTTCTCCTTGGCATATGCCGCTGCCTGTGGGCTGCTGTATACAGCTATTGCTTGCCCCTTTCCCTAAATAAACAAATACTAATCACAACCATGGCATGAAGAGACAATCATCAGCCTACATGCCGAAGAAGCTGTTAAGCTGGGAAATTCAAAATCTGACATGGAGAATTCCAAACACAAGTAAAATGCATTAAACAAACAGATACTTATTACCAAAATAATAAAGGGCAATCCCATCCAAGCTCAAGTAACAAACAAATACTATTCTTGCTGAATGTACCACGATGCAGAGATGACAATAAGACTAACGCAACCACGCAAAGAAACCCACGCATTTGTGTTTTTTAATTAAAAATACAATAATGTACACTTTCTTTTGTTCTTCTTTTACAACAAAATTTCAGCTACAACATTAGTAAAATTCATCACAACAGGAAAACTAAAAGAATAAATAACATCCACTGCCACTTCAATTTAAATACATTTTTTTGCGAAAGTAATAAACAACACAAAAAACTAATCATGCAAAAATAGATGTGGATTCTGAATGAAAGGTTGAGTTCTGGCATTACAGAAATGGAAGTCAGTAAAATAAAGCACTACAACGCAATGCAGCACAGGTATGACGGTTAAGTGTTAAAGCAAAGCAAGGCACGCTTTGCATTCATTTTGAATAATCACATACCTGAGCCTCAACAAACTAACTCTGCCTAACCAACTCCATGAACCAAGCAATTCTGTTGTATTCAAAACTTTTTTTGTGTGTGTGCAACCTCAGATACAATTCAATGGAATATTAAACAAATGTATGTTGAGCAGTTAATGCAGTACATACAAGTCTTGATTTGGTGTCAAGATGAAGGAAATCCAATCCAGGGACAAGGTCAAACAGCCTCCACAACTGGTCCTGATTCAGGCTCGGTGATGCAATAACTCGAAGCGAAGTATAACCCTCCGGATTGTTATAATTCGCACCTTCTGTATGAACAGAGCAGCAGGTATCAAGATGGATTCTATTTCCACTATTAGCCTTATGGTGATAACATTTCAGCATTTGTTTGCAAGAAAATCTCATGATTCCAGTGGTGGTACTACAGGGTGGGGCATAAAGATCTCCAACTTTTCGATGGGGCACTGTGCGTGCTGTAGTGGTGGTAGAGAGGTGGGGGTGGTGTCATGCGGTTGGTTAGCCTCTACCATTATCAGTACACAAAATGGGTTGGACTGGTGAACATCGGGGCTTTGTTGTTGTTCCCTGGGCGTTTGATCTCTTTAATGGGAGACGTGGAGTGGGCGGCACAGTCACCAGATTTAAGCCCATGTGACGTTTTCCTTTGGGGATACCTGAAGGAAAAGGTTTTCAAACATCGTCCTCGATCTCTTGAGGATTTGAAGGAAAGGATCCAACAGGAAACAGACTCCATTCCGCCTGAGCTAACCCGGAGAGTGATGAAGAACTTCCGGGAACGTCTTCAGCAATGTGTTGCCAACGATGGCCGCCATATGTCTGATCTGATTTTTAAAACCTATCTAAAAACTGTTTTTAACACACTGCCGTCGGCTCACGCAGAAATGCATGATTGCTCATCCATGCGTTGTTGACGGGCCCCGCATTTCTGCGTTTTCTTACACGACGTCCAACATGCGCGTTTTCGAGCTGGTCTGACACACTGATCGCTTCAAGGTTATCGTCAGCTACATGCAGGATGTTTGGATCTCAAGTTACAAGCAGACAGACCGCTCTTGAACCCTATTTTAGAATGATAAGCCTGCAAAATATTATGGGAATGAACATTAAAAGCGTTTAAAACGTCCGGTCACCAGGGGGGTATTTAATTAAAAGACCAGCCCGACAGCAATGTGTCAATATACTTTTCAGAAATATATTCAATTTTTTTCTAGATGGCTTCTTTCATATTTTTATACCACTTCGAAAAGTGGGAGATCTTTATGCCCCACCCTGTATGAATGAGGTATCCTGTGAGTTTCAAAAATAATTTTAGTAAACCGCTCAAATATTGTGTATCAGATCATTAATGGCTGGCTTTTCCTTTCTTCAAAGCTCTTCATTTGCTGCAATGTTATCTCCCAGTCGAGGCATTAAATATCACAATTATTCTTCAAGCTACATTAATTCACAAACATACATGTCACTAAGTGCCAAAAGCTTCTTGCAGCCAGAATTTAGTCTAGCAAAGCACCATCACTGATGTGTGATGGCAGCACTGGTATGATGACAAATATACAACTACCTGTCACACTCATCCCATCTTAGCACATTAATCACTTTAGCCATTTTAAATGCAGGGAAGTTGTTTAAAACTCTAAGCCACAAGAAAGATTAAACACCCACACTACTTATGTATATTGGGCCGTGCATCATTGTGATAGTTGAAGAATAAGAGACCAATTTGATGTCACTAGTTATTAAGTTTTATTTCACTTCTTCTGTGCTCGACATGTTTCGGACATTAATACATCCATCATCAGGGGCCTGCGACTTTTCTATTGTATCACCACATTGGTCGTGTGTTCCAACACACATCGAAACAAGAACACACAACCTATGTGGTGATACAATAGAAAAGTCGCAGGATCCTGATGATGGATATATTAATGTCCGAAACATGTTGAGCATAGAAGAAGTGAAATAAAACTTCATAACTAGTGACATCAAGTTGGTCTCTTATTCTTCAACCCACACTACTGTTAAGGATGTAATCACCGCCAACAACTCTCAACTCACACTCTTAAATTTTAAAAATTATTTTTATATCAATTCAAAGCCTTTAGTGCATGTATGGTTAAATGGTCAGTACATCCATTACCATGTGAATCACAAACTATAGTGACAGCAAAATGCAACAGACTTTATATTAAAAATTTAACAATATGAAAATGTGATTTTTTTTAAATTTGAGAGCATAAAACAGAAGTGTGACCTGTAAGTATGTAACTGGTAGTTCTATTGATACCCAGTCCCTTAAACTATGGCGACTGTATGATACGTACTGGCGCTGAATGGTGAGAATGAAGCATCATAAGACGATAGAGACACAGTTGATGGTGGTCCACTAAAGCGGTCATATACATCAAAAGGATTCTTCTGCTTCTTGGGCTCTGCAAACACAGCTTTGTACGATCGATCACAACCCTCAAATGCCTTGGCGGCATGCGATACCCTGCAACATGAAATGGCATACAGAAGCGATTCTTACACACATACTTCTAATCTCACTCTGATACCTGATGATGACCGTCTGGAAAATAATGTGCTAAATAAAAAAAAAAAAAAAAGGGCTATAAAAAACTAAAAACCTTGAAGGCTATTTCTTTTCTTTTTCGGTTGCGTTCGTTGT
>Ga0123354_10010136_pt1 | contig 14491 bp, 16 predicted proteins | sample TergutLab28metaG_2_FD_97872 | JGI IMG/M metagenome (GOLD analysis project Ga0123354, IMG submission 97872) | Labiotermes labralis P4 segment gut microbial communities from Petit-Saut dam, French Guiana - Lab288 P4 | ecosystem: Host-associated > Arthropoda: Insects > Digestive system > Gut ... | reverse complement strand
CTAAAGAACTGTACGGATTTCTGGCCTCGCCAGGCATTGAGGTGATGAACCTCGTGTTTGCAAACGATGACGTCGTCTGGATCTCGTGGAAGTACGGGGCGGAGGAAGACGTGCCTAGTATGCGTCATACGAACGAGTTAATAGGAGCTTACGTCACCGCGGGGGCAAGAATCCATCTGTATCGCTATCTCGACCGGCTGCGAGAGAACGCGATATAATGCGATATGGATTCGGTTATATACATTCAGCCGAGGGACGGACACGAGCTGATTGAAACAGGGGACAAATTGGGAGATATGACCTCCGAATTGCGCCCCTCAGAAACCATATCGGAATTTGTGAGTGGTGGGCCCAAGAACTACGCATACAGGGCGCTCGATACTGTGACCGGGGACGATCGAGAAAAAACCGTATGTAAAGTCAGGGGCAAAACCCTGAATTACCGCGCATCGAAATTAGTGAAATTTGGAGTCATCAGGGACATGATTCTGAGAGGGACGGGTAGGAAACCACGACTCTGAATGTACATACCGAGAAGAACGTTAAACGTAAGAGGAAGAGGGGAGGAACGGTATCGATTTCACCGAAACGGAAGATAAGATATACATAATTTCATTTTTCAAGAGACGGCGATTAAGTGACAATGCATCCGTCCCGTTCGTGTATAAATAGGGGGGAGGGTGAGTAGGGTCGTATCATAGCCTGACCATCCATGAGTGATGATCTGAAATTCATCAGGGACGCTACTGCAGAAATACTTCGCTGAATGCCCATTATCTGGTCGCGTTGAAAAAGTCAGAGATAAGAATCAGTTCACGTATTAGGACCAACAAATATATCCCGTAGATACTCTTGGGTTCTATAACGCCTACTTCGATACGACACAACGACCCCACGGTTACCACATTTTGGATCTGACATAAGACACGAATGACAGCCTGCGGTTTCGAACAAACATATTTCCGACTGAATATCCACCGGTCGTTTACTCCTATATAGGCTATGAAGCATGTGAGATCGAATTATCACGCTCTTCACGTGCTCAAGACAGCCGAACCGAGAATGCGTACAACCCTAATAACCAATTGAAACAAGGAACTCGTGACTTGTATAAGCGAGTGTGTGTTGAACGTCCTGAACGGTAATATAAAATTTTCAGGTTGTAACACGCGCAAGCTGCAAAAACACAAGGCCGCACTTCGCGAGGTCGCCGATTTGCACGTGTTACTCTCGGCCAAGAAGAGATTCATAGTTCGGCGCGGATGATTTCTGCTGCCCCTACTGGGCGCCAATTCATTTATAGAGGGCCCCGATAAAACATGTTACGTAAGATGTACCTCGTCCCGGCCGATCATTACAATAGTAGTAGCGACAAACAAAGCCGCCGGCGCCCCTCGCATCGTGAGCGGAACGTAGTGGAGGCAGCAAACCTAAACAACACCACACGTATGAGGAGTGGGTTAAGATGCGCCACAAGATTCGCGAGGCCGATATCAGAAGGAAGACGCAGACGAAGGCGATCTCGGAATTCCTAAGACGACGTCAACTTCTAACACTGCGACCTCCTCCCCTTTCCCTGTGCATGGGCTAGTTGAGGGGGGCCAAGACGAGGCGTAGGAGGTCTCCCTCTTCAATTCCTTCGACATCTAAAGCTATCGTGTACGAGACCGCTAAACAAGGATTTATTCCCGGAATCGGAGACGATGTTGATGATGATGATGGTGATTCTGTCAAAGAGGAGAAGGAGATGTACGGCAAAGAAGAACCGTCCGAACCGTAGCTAGTCCCCCCTACATGTGGAGGAGCAGACGTTTTCTCGACACACAATAGTGTATGCGCAAAGATGCGGAGCAATTAATGATAGGGGATTCTCCGGTGTTTATAGATACCGATGACAATTTCACAATTAAGGGCACCGTGTTCAGAGTGAAGGAGGGTTTATGGGAACTACTGACTCGTAAGAATGTGAATACGGAAGTTAACAATAAGTCCGATCTAAAGACCAATAAAAAATATTGATAATGACTAACGCTCATTTTAACAGATATCAGCCTGGCGATAACATTAATATAACGCGAGGAAAGTAATTTCGCGATGTCATTGCGCCCTTCTTTGCGAAACTGAATGGACGGGATCTCGAAACCGCCTTAGGTCGTAAGTGGATAATGTACTTTAAAAAATATCTACAAGTATTAGCTGATTATATTATGTCCCGGCCAGACCGTCGGCCTTCTCCACCCTGCGGACGCTTCGGTCGGCCACGGCGGCGATGACGGCGAAGAAGAAGATGAAAAAAAAGAAGAAGAAGAAAGGTAAACCGACGCCTAAGAAGAAGTCTCTCCCCGTAATCAGAGCCTGGTTAGAGGGACAGGATGCCTATACCGTGACTTTCGTGATGGACGTTTGGGAATTCGATCTGCTGGATGTACAGGCCTACGCAAAATACAACGATAATCACAGATACATTCTGTCGGTTATAGAGCGGGCTTCGGTGTTTCGGACCATATTCGATGGTCCGAAATATTCGAAAAGACGTCCCGTAAGGATAGGAACTGATAAGGGCAATTAATAAACAATTTCAGGTCATGTTTCAGGTATATCGGTACCCCGACTTAAAATGTGCGGTCGTAGAACGCGTGCATCGCACGATTCACAATAGACCCTACAAATATTTTACGTATAAAAATACCTATAGATATATCGGTGTTCTGCCTAAATTTGTCAACACCTACAATGACACGGTTCACTCGACGACTGGCATGGAGCCCTCGTGAATCCCCGATTCCGATGTGCTAGCGATAGGAAGAGGATGGATGCTCGAAGACAGGGGTCGTTTGCGTCACAAATGCGACATTTCGCGTGGGGCAGCACGTGCGCATCAGCAAGGAGAAGATGCGGTTTGCCAAGGCTGCCGAAAAAAATTTCAGCACAGAGATATTCAGGGTCACGAGAGTAATCGAGATTTGGCCGCGAGCCTTCTACGAGCTCCAGGATATAAACGGCTCGCAAATAGACGGCCAGTTTTATCGGAAGGAACTGACCCCCGTACGGATAACTGACCGGACCTTCTATAAAATAGATAAAATACTGGACAAGAGAGTTAGACGAGGCATTCGTGAATATCTCATACGCTGGCGAGGTAACAGTCAACCTTCGACTTTTGGGTGCCTGCAGCTAGCGTGAAGAATATCTGAACAAATATGGCGACGACGAGCCACTTTTACATCACTCTGTTCAGCAACGCCTCGCGAGACATCTACGAACGCAATAAACACGCCGATTTCACGGTGAAACTGGGTTCGACCTCCAATTGGGAGGTGGGGTTGTTTGAAATTTCCTGTTCCTCCCCGCAACACATGGGGGAAGACATCACCGCTCTAATTTACTGTAAACAGATATGTGATATTTCTGTGCGACAGCACCGTCCGCAATATGCGGACGTTCATCTTCCCATCATCAACATCATCATTGTCGTGTCAACACGAGTTTCGAAACGTGTATTATGTGCGTGTCGAACAACGGAGATTTTAGGACGTCCGAATTGACTTCCTGACGACTTAGGGGCTGCACATCCCCTTTCGAGGACAGCACGACGCCCTCAAAGGTGGTGCTTCATTTTCGAAAGAACTACAAATGGTGAAATAATTGTATAAAACGGGGCGTCGCCATCTCTAATAGGACATTTACAGCGATGCATCCATTAGAAGTGTACTACCTAAATCAGGCGGGATCTGTCCCGTCTACTCCGCCCCGCTCTACCTTCAGCGAGGACACGGGATCGGCAATTTTTCGGCAGTCTCTTTCTCTGGGTCCGCTCACCCCTCTGCGCGGGGCCAAGACAGTGGGCCTCGAGACGTTGCGTACCGATGGCAAGATCCTGACCGATATCGCGGAGCTCAACTCAACAGATAACGCACCGAGTGCTGGAGATATAGTGTCTAAACACGAGACTGAATCCGCGCAAAATTTCATTTGCAAATTGTGAGGCCGGGGACGCAAACGCGCCCACCACAGTCAGGCGGCGGCGGTGGGAAGTAAGAGGGCACGAAACAAAGAAAGGCTAGGCGTGCCGCGAGAAAAATAATGAAAAGGGACATCTTTTCATAGTCCATTCAGTCACTCTTCAGCAGCCGGCATCAGCATGATGTCTGCCGCGGCGGAGATAGCGTTCACTACTAGCGAGTTTGACATTTTCGTGCACAGCCATACTCAGAAGTCTGTGCTCGGGACGATAGAGACAGCGTACAAACCCATCGCCCCCGTCAATCAAAACGGTCTGGAATTTTTTATACTTGCCGATAACGATACGTACGTTGATTTAGTTATAAAAATCTACGTCCGGAGCAAATTGATTTCGGCCTCTGGAAAGAATGTAGACTTTATGGAACCACACGGGCGTGACCAATAATTTCCTCCACTCTCTGTTCAGTCAATGTAACGTCACTCTCAATGGCGTAACCATCACGCAGGCGAGCGAGCACTATCATTATTGCTCCTATCTCGAGACTCTGATGACCTACGTTACGGATGCTGCAGCCACACATCTCTCGAACGCGTACTGGTATCTAAACACGGGAGACATGCAGGCTAGTGACCCCACGGCCGTGACTCTGAACGCCACGACGAACCGGGGATTCATCACTCGTTGGAACAGATTTAGCGCGAGTAGGGATGCACAGCTCTTCAGTCGACTACATAGTGACATATGTAACGTGCCCCTATACTTAGTGCCGGGTGTCAAGCTGCAGATCAGATTGACGAAGGCCCGACCGAGCTTCTATTTGATGAACAAGAGTGTCGATTCAAAGACCGTTTTCAAATTTTTGGACGCCCAACTACTGTTGAGACGCCTAAGACCCAACCACGCCATATTGCTGACTCACAATTCGACACCGAACAAAGGGAGTCTCGCGCGGTACAACCTGACTAGAGTCGAACTCAAGACGTTCACATTCTCTGCCGGATCAAAATCCTTGTCAATCGACAGCGCCGTCCTCGGTCCCATCCCGAAACGTCTCTTGTTCACCATGGTTAACAACACCGATTTTATTGGTTCGCTGCACAGCAACCCTTACAAATTTCAACATTACGATATCAGCGATATTTCGCTGTTTGTGACGGGAAACATTTCTCTAACGAGGGCCTATCTCTGGACATGGATCATGAAAAGACTTCCATCATGGGCTACATGACGCTTTTCGAAGAGTCCGGCATACATCACTCGAATTCGGGACTGCAGATAACACACGATATGTATATAAACAGCTTTTTCATGTTACTCTTTGACCTGACACCTGACCCCAGCCCGTCGGATGGTCATTCGTCCCACCCCGCGAACGGCAATATATGAATCGAGTTGAAAATCAATAAGCCATTGCCCGAGGCGATCACGTGTCTGCTGTACCTAGAATTCGACAATTCTATCCTCGTAGATTTTGCACGTACCGTCACGACCGACTTCTAAAAGAGATGGACACTGTCCAAATACTGTGTACACTACGCGACGTTACCTCATTCCTCGACGTCTTCCCCTCCGATCTCCTGCCACAGTCGAACGCACGAACCTACAACACTGTCATCGTAAATGCCGATCCCCGCACAGAGATTGGTTCATACTGGCTAGCCGTGCACTTCCGACCCAAATCTTCGAATGCCTACTACTTCGATTCTAACGGCATCCTTCCACTTGTACCAAACATCCAAGCGTTCATTAAACGCAACTGCACGACCTGGGACTATAACCGGCGACAGCTGCAGGGCCTGACAAGTGACGTCTGCGGCAAGTACTGCTGTTTATTCGCCCTCTACATCGATCGCGGTTACACACAGGAAAAATACATCTGACTCATCGATTCGTGCTACGCAGACCCGCGGGTGGAGTGATTGTTCGCTACCGAATTAGAGGCCCAGATGTCGCGTGGCGGCTAGGATCAGTGCTACCGCAGCTGCCTATAAAAGGTAGGTACTTTGTACCGATTCTTATCATTCCTAATCTAACATGTCTCGAGGAACTAGGGAGGTCGTGATTGATTACGATTTCTTGCGGGGACGCCAGAATGAGACGGTCGTCAACGAGCTCTGTGTGGCCGGCGCCGCCGCGTACGAGATATTCCGTTTCAAGAGCCCCTACAAGATAGCGGATCATGGCTCGACAGAGAACGGCTTAAATTGGTCCGATGGCCATATTGAATATAGAGAATTACACAGGTCCTTACCGAAGCCGTGGCCGGATTCGCGCACCACTACGCCTACGGCGTCTCGAAATGTACATTCCTCGCAGGACTGACGGGACGGTCGATCCATAGCCTAGAGGATCTCAATTGACCCCCACGCGCCTCTTTCAATCACGACCACTTGTGTACATTGCCATGTCACAAGTTTCCCATATTCTCTTGCGCAACCAAAACCGCGCATTCTCTCTACGATTAGTTAATGTACTATCTCCAGAAGAAAGATTTTGTCCAATGTCCTGCTGACATGACACGTCATATTGTCGAATTTGTTGCAGGCCTATAAAAACCTGGTCGCGAGCACGTTGCCACCCCATCCAGTCACTGCTCCCTGCTGCGATGACGTCTAGACAGCCTACTATACGGTCAACCGCCGACGTTGCTGCACCTGTCACCAAGAGGAGGAAGAGGAACCTCCCCACTGTCCAGGAGGGGGAGTAGCAGCCGTCTGACGCCTCATCGTCAACCTACAGTGACATCTGTACCTACTGGGCTGCCAATTCCGCATTCGATCCCCAGGCAGTGCTGCTGAGACGCCTATTTTTCATTAATTGGGACAAGAACAAATAGTGTCTGTCGGATTCTACTCCGCACGTGACTATCAACCTCTGGTGGAATTCGGTACCATACGGCGGTGTGGGTCAAAGTCAATCATTGTCACGGACGAGCAGGTCTTCACGCTGGCCGTGTTTCTACCCAAGATACACGAGTCTCTCTACAAAGGGGAGGATGAGGCAGTGGTCATCAAGTCCGAAAGTGGTAGCTTTCGGTAAAGTACTCCGAGGAGTCGCCGCGGGTTAACCAGAATGTATCTCGGCACTGATTACATATGTCTGACGTCACTGGACCTACACTCTCTGGCGCGAATGTTTCATGTCGTGCAGCAACAATTGCGCGATTACATACTTGCTATGCCAGACTTGTTATCGTATGTGACAATGTCTTTAACTTCGGTTGTAAACCGATGCCTAACGCCAGTACACAAATTAATTATCCTCACCTGTACGAGGAACTCGTAACATTTGTGTGAAACATATATATTCGACATTTAACAAATACACTACCTTAACCTGTATGAAGTAGTAGCATTTATGTATCACTATTGCTTTGATTAAACGCCGTCTTAACTGAGTGTTGTGTATTTACTTTCGCGACCACGTCCCGAGGATCGCTGCATTTATTTATAAACATTCACTGCACCGACCTGTGTTGTTGTTTCTTCTTCTCGACACACCCCTTGCAGAACGCCTCCCCACAAAGAGCAGCAGCCACCCGGGGCACGGATGCAACAGCAGCAACCTAGGTGAAGCCTTACATTACTCCTCTGATTTTTTTCTCAAGGGTTACGCACATGTTCCAGGATGATCTCAGGAATGCAGATGCGTAACATCGCTTACGTTCACACACAGACTTTTGTTTGAGGTGATCTGCTTGGGGTTGTCGAATTCCCCTGCGCCGACTGCAATAGGCACTTTTGAGGCCGCACGTGTTAGGAAAACCTCAAGCAGAGTACCCCGGACAAAAAATCCGTATGTGAACATAAGCGATGTTGCGCAAGTACATTCGTGATGATCGTGCTGCCACATGCACGCGGGCCTTTTAATTCAAGTCATTGCAATGAGGTTTCGTGTGTACGACTTCACCTACCTTCAGCACATTTCTACTTCACAGCTTCTCTCTCTCACACACACACCTCCCATCTTCGTAGATGTAATAGCAGCTTCCATCCTTCTTCTTCACGATGCAGCAAGAGCTCGCCGACAACCATTCTATGAGGATGGGTCCTATACGTCTACGTCTTATACACACCTAGACGTCTGTTCCCCACCCTTCTTACCCCCACTTAACATATCAATACATGCGAGACCCTGATAGGTCTATGTTGCATTCGATGGCTTAAAGATGTCTGCGTCAGCATGTGATATACATGCACCACCGTCTCTCTCCCACCACCGATGATGATTGCTGCTGCTCCTCGACAGGTGACTTGCTGCTGCTATGGCAGAAACCATCACGTTCTTGCGCGTGTTCAATTACACTTAGGTGGGTGCCGAGGAAAACATTACGTTCTTGCACGTGTTCAATTACTCTTCTAACATCACGCTCTTGCGCGTGACATATTGCACTATTGAGAGACGGGTTATCATGAGTTAGCAACAGTTCTCCCAACCAAAGATGCGTTACACTACTCACGAGGCGGAGCACAGGGGTGACCAACACACTTGCCTTCCGCCCGCGCAACGTCTTGGTCTACACTAGGGACACCTCGCGAAAATATGACATGCCACTTTTTTTGGAGAAAACAACTTTTTGTACTTTCATATGGTCTATCACGTCAGCATTCGAACTTATCATGCATTCAGATTTGGTTTCATCCAATTTGACTACCAATTCTGACGATGTCACAATAACCTTTCCTTCCATCACGCATTAGAAGCAGGCGGGGCCTTCTCTTCTCCTCACCACATACGTTGCGGTACGTCACGGTCACCATCTCTACGGCGGCAATATACCAATCCACAGGGCGGCGCTTCTTACATACACATATCTGTTATGATAGGTCACAAGATTTGGCGATACGCCATTCATTACGGTACTACATGTTCCCCATACGTCATCGGGCGTGGGGCGGGCTATGGAGGATGCCTTTACCTATCCTCACCACAGCCCCCGTTCTTCCCACGGGTTAAACACGGACGGAGCCTTATACTTCATTACGTACGTCATCTGCGGCGGCGGATAATACGTCATCGGGGCGTATGGCGGTCTATGGAGGAGAATGCCTTTACCATTCCCCCACGGTCGTTCTTCGTACGGTTTAAACACGGACGGAGCCTTTTACTTCATTACGTACGTCTGAGGCGGAGGGCGGGCTATGGGGGATGCCTTTACCAATCCCCCCACACAGCCGTTCTCTTCCCACGGGTTACACGCGGACGGAATATCCATTGCCACCCCTACGCCACGAACTTACACATCGAGTAGCGATTCAATCAACACTAAAGAAAAAAGTTCATGTTTAGACTTCTTTTCTCGGGTACTTCTTCAGGGTTACCATGAAGTTAAATAATATGTAGTGCCTTGACATACCTTACCTATACGGACCGCGTATCCCTCTCGGCTCGCAACCTACACTTATGACACACACTCGTTTACACCTTTCGCACTTGCGCTTCTCTTGCACCAAACTAAGATCACCTTATTTTACACATTAGGGGGACCGACCATGACTACCCTATTACTACTGTTACCAATGCCGTGAAGCTCCATGTTGGTCTTCTCTCATTTTCGTGGGAACAGGAATATAAGATCCTTAATGAAGGCCCATTTCCAGTCATTTTGGAGCTAGATTTTTTACAGCGTGCCCAGATGTGGGTCGATTTTTTTTCTAGGACCTATCTATATCTTTGCTTTTGCTCCTAGTAGTGTTGGTCATTCTCCCCAGGTGAACCTGATGAAGGGAATGAGCCTTATTTCCAACATTTATGTGTAGAGGTGGCGGATTTGACCATGATTGCACAGGCACACCCCAGGGATTTGAACCGGGACGTTCTGATGGCCGAATTTCCATAATTGTTTTCACCCTCTCTTGGTACTGCTAAGTGTGCCCCATATGAAATTGAATTGTGTGATTCTACTCCTGTCCGCTCTCCGCCCTATCGGTGTGCGCCACCCAGGCTGCCGATTTATAGACAGGTAGTCAACGAACTGTTGGAGCAGGGTGTACTCAGGCCCAGTAAGTCTCAGTACGCCAGCCCTGCATTTCTGGTGCCTAAAAAAGGAGTTGGTTTTCGCATGGTTGTCGACTAATAGAAAGCTTAATTTCAAGATGATGTTCGACTCTTATCCCATGCCTACTATTGAACCAGCTTTCGAGCAGTTTGGAGGTGCGGCTGTGTTTTGTTTTTGACTTAATTTCGGCATATTTCCAGATCCCCCCTTCCCCAATAGTCGTCGAGTCACCGCTTTCTGTGCGCCCTTTATCTTATTTGATTTCAATAAGATCCCTATGGGGATTAGCGTAGGTAGCCATGGTCTGAGTAGGGTGGTAGACGAACTTTTCGCTGATCTGAAAGGCAAATTTGTATTTATTTGGATGAATTGATCGTTTACACCCACTCTGTCGACGAACACGCGTCACATGTATGCGAAGTCCTTAAAAGGCTTCTGAAGGCGGGTTTCACTTTGAACCCAGAAAAGATTACGATTGGGGCCGTGGAGATAAAATACTTAAGACATATGTTATCTTCCAGAAGAATTCGGGTGTTGCCAGAGTTGCTGCCAGTAAGAACTACCCCCGTCCCACTAACTTTACGACGCTGAGAAATTTTATCGGTATGACGGGTTTTTATGCCCGGTCTATCCCGGATTATTCACGGCGTGCTACCGTGTTGCATGCTCTCAAAAGAATAGGGGCGCGGTTCGTTTGGACAGAAGCACACCAAACAGCGTTTCAGTCACTCACACAGGCGCTTTGTGAGGCCCCAATCCTTTAGATCCCAGATTTTGGTAAGGAATTTGTCTTAGTTACCGATGCCAGTGATTTAGCTGTCTCAGCCGTGTTACATCAGTGTGCTGGGGAAAGTTTAGCCCTGGTGTCGTATTATAGTCGTTTGCTGACTTCCGCTGAACGTAACTACTCCCAGAGGAATGTTTGGCAGTGTTATTTGGTTGCGAAAAATGTCGCAATTATCTAGAACACAGGGAGTTTGAACTTCATTGCGATAATTTGGCCCTCTGTTGGTTATTAAAGGGAGTCAAGGAAGTAGGTCGCCTTGGTAGGTGGGTTCTGTGATTGGCCCTTTAAATTCAAGGTCAAACACACCAGAGGAGTTGACAATGTGGTTGCTGATGTGTTGTCTCTGGTTTTTGAAGGGCAACCTGGTGAAAGCCCCGAAATGACCTGTGCGGCTCTGTTGGAATTCTTGCCGCTTGTTTATTCTTCGATCGAGGAACACCAGACCACTGATCCACTCTTAGAAAATAAAGGCAGGACAAGTTGGGGCAGACGACTTTCAAATCCATAAAAACTTGCTTTGTTTTTTCCTAACAAGGCCAAAAGATGGAGGTGGGTCATCCCTGCTATCTTGAGACCCATGTTACTCAGTTATTTTCATGACTCAGCTTTGGCTGGGCATTTGGATGCCCATAAAACCTTTCACAAGATAGCTGCTAACTTTTGGTGGCCTAAGATGCGCAATGAGATTTTCCAATATGTATGCAAATGCAAAATTTGCCAGCGAGCCAAACCCGCTCAACATACGTGCATCGGTTGGCACACCGCCAATCCCTGTTTGTGGGCCCACTTACCCATACGAAACGAGGCAGCTCTGCAGTTCTTGTCATCTTGGATGCTTTTTCGAAGTTTGTCTTCTTTTACCCAGTTAGGAAGATTTCATCTCAAGTCGTCAATGATTGTTTAGAAAGAAATTATTTTCCTGTTTTTCGTATGCCTCAATCGATCGTTATGGATAATGCCAGAGTCTTTCGCTGTAAGGAAGTCAGGGACTTGTGTTTTCGATGGGGTATTGACCACATTACAGCAACCCTGTACTATCCTCAGGCTTCGCTTGCAGAGTGAACCGCAATCTCAAGTCAGCTTTAAAGATTTTCCATCACCAATCCCAAAACATCTGGGATGAAGACTTCCCTAGGTTAAGTGCCGCCTTCAACACCACGTTACATGTGAGCACCAAAAGTACTCCCAATATATTGTTTTGGGGAGGGGAACAGGACACAACACTTACATAAATGGAGGAAACTACACAACTTAAATATAGAGTTAATTTCTAAAATGCATCTATAGTATATAGCTGTAAAGGCTGTTCTAAAATTAGATATGAATTGAATGAACACATACTCAACAACAGTGAATTAGGTGATAATATGAACTGAATATGAAAAGAAAACAGATCAGATGTACTAAAAATGAAAAAGGATTTCTCAGTTCAAACACTACATGGGATAGGTATCACCACCACCATTCAGTATATGGCAATGTACATGCAAACTGGTGGTTTTAGTGTAATGTACAGGCAGCCCCTGCATCTGTGACCTAAGCCATTCCTGGAAAATGTTCAGAAAGTCAGCCATCTTACATTGAACCTCTATTCCCACAAGTGGAATTGGGGTTTTGTTCCTTGAACCCCATTTTCATTCCATAAAAATACCAACTGACCATGAAAATTTTTTTAATTACAAATACCGTACATGCTTTTACAAACATTTATTGAGTAAAAACCATACAAGAGCAAGTGTATAAAATACATTTGAAAAAACTTTGAAAAAATATCCTCAGTATTTTTGCATGTTTTAATGTTTATTGTGGTACACTAGGAATGAAAAGACATTTTAATAACGCAGTTCTAATTTTGTTTTAAAGAATAGCATATTTCAGTTAACTGATAATTATATTCTTTTATATGTTGATAAGGGAGATTCCTTCTGAAAATGGCCAGAACTCCGACTGAAGCATATACTGGATATGCTAGATAATGGATGTCTTAATATAGATATTAACAGTTATAACCTTTATTCTGTACATCCTGTTGTGATAACATACAAATTATATTAGAATAAATTGTCCATCACAACTGAAATTTTTATCATCAGTACGTTTGCTCTATACTCCTATCCTTAGCATAAGAACTATGAGGATTTCTATATTGCCCCTCTTTGAATTCATAATTGGTGTTATTTTAATTTCAGACTTTAATACCTTCAAAACTAGACCACAGTCAAGACATTAATATAAACCCAAGAATTCTTCAAACTATAATAATTATTACAGTTTGAAGTGAAATGTGAAGCTTATAAGCTTCACATTTCACTTAATTATACTAAAAATTTCTCTATGACTTACCATAATATTCACTGTAATTTTAATTTCCAGAATCAACATTATAGGGAGCTCATAACCTATAAACTACAAACTCACTCTACAGATATAATACTAAACCGTCAACTAGTCTCCACTCAAGACGGGAGAAACTGAAAACCATGAAACCAGTCTACAGAAACTTCTCAAAATACACCACGATCCACTACCCAACATCAGTTAACCTTAAACAGTGTAATAGATAGGGGCAATACTCTTGCATACCGTTAGGACAACTGGAACATACATGACACAAAATACACCAAAAACATGAATCATTTTGAATTATATTATTCTTTATGTGAAAATGAGATAATGTTTCTATTTATGGACCATAACATTGCAAGTAACTTCCCAAGTGTTTGTATTTTGTATTACCCGAGGATGGCCAAGCTGGCTGAAACATGTTGCAAGAAATAATAAATACCAACAGTAACAATTTTCCTTGTGATTGACGCTTTATTCTAATGTAAGTTAACAGTTATTTTTTAATGGGATAATTGCATATGAGATTTATACCTTACATATTACTACATATAAAGAAAGGAAGTTAGATTTGACAGGAATTTAAGTATGGTATAAAAGCCAGTTCAGTAAAGTGCATATGTTGGGCATCATTTTTCAAAATGTGTTCCACTATATACCACAGACAAACATCACAGTTTGTTTTCATCATTATAAGGTAAATAATGTTTCACTGCAGTACTTATACAGAGCAGTTGTTTCCCAGTCTGTGTAAAAGGTTTAACCCTTCTAAACACCGAATTAAAACCCATCTGCCATTTTTTGGCATTATTAGCTCACCATATTCTCCACATTAGCAGGAAAAGGGTTAACAAATTCATATTGGTGCAACCCATGGCAATATCTCACTCTGACGAGGTTTAATGTTGCTGACTACCAATTTTGTATGGTATTCTTTGGTATGTTCCATCCTGTGCAAATGATGACTTTGTCTCCGATAGTCCAAGATGCTGCTCTCCACCTTCTGCTTTGAAGTAGGAGAAAATATGGGTTCATGTGGATACATATCATCACCTACAAATAATTAGAATGCACATGTTATTTGACACAGTTAACATGTAAGAAATTTTAAAGAAGAATGACTCTTAATTTAAACATTGGGAACAATGGTAAATCCAATACTTATTTATCATAGTTTCTGCCATTCATCTTCCTATTATTAACACACTGCCGTCGGCTCACGCAGAAATGCGTGATTGCTCACCCATGCGTTGTTGATGGGTCCCGCATTTCTGCGTTTTCTTACACGACGTCCAACACGCGCGTTTTCGAGCTGGTCTGACACACTGATCGCTTCAAGGTTATTGTCAGCTACATGCAGGATGTTTGGATCTCAAGTTACAAGCAGACAGACCGCTCT
>Ga0123354_10010134_pt1 | contig 14491 bp, 9 predicted proteins | sample TergutLab28metaG_2_FD_97872 | JGI IMG/M metagenome (GOLD analysis project Ga0123354, IMG submission 97872) | Labiotermes labralis P4 segment gut microbial communities from Petit-Saut dam, French Guiana - Lab288 P4 | ecosystem: Host-associated > Arthropoda: Insects > Digestive system > Gut ... | reverse complement strand
TTCCCTCTAGTTATTGAACAGTACAAAAACAGACATTTTATTAAGAAGTGTGCAATGGGTCGTTCTATCGAGAAATAAAGGAAAGGATCACGACAGTCAAACACAACGGTATTTTATAAAGTTCTTAAAATATATTAGTAACAATATGGGCTACATGTTTCGACTCACAACGAGTTATCTTCAGGCCTTCAAGGTGTAGTTCCAGACATACAAACTTTTACTGCATTGTGGGACCCCCAACGCTTATACGCGTAAGCGTTGGGGATCGAAACATGTAGCCCATATTGTTACTAATATATTTTAAGAACTTTATAAAATACCGTTGTGTTTGACTGTCATGATCCTTTCCTTTATTTCTACACTTCATACACTTCGGAATGGTAAACGTAAAGTTTAAACGTTGTATCGAGAGATATACGTACCTGCATAAACAGACAGAGAAGGAGAGATACCGACAAAGAGAAGAAATTACGCTTTGTCACACCGAATGGTTACCACTACACATTTCAGTCACGTATAGCGGTCTTTGAACACATACAGCTACATAAGAAAGTATAAACGTGGGTCGCTCGCTATACCTTTCGGCACGGCCATAGAAACATACGGGGGTTATTTTCTGGCGATGCGTTAAAATAAATACGTGTAAAATACTATGCGACAGTACATGAATTGAGATTTTAAAATTTCCCTTCATGTTCCGGTAATCAGAATACGGGCATATTAAATATTAAAATGTTAAGTCTAACACGTCAACTAAATTAGAACACACAGACAGGAAAATACGTTGTACTTTTAGTGGGATCTTTGATAAAATCGAATTTTCGAGTCCCTACATGCGGACAAAGGAACGGGGTGGCACATTTGGTTGAGGCACTACGCTACTAGTCGGAAGGTCCTGGATTCGATTCCCGCTGATGTCACTGAAATTTTTCATTTACATAATATGGCGCTTGGTTGGACTCAGCCTCCAAGAAAAATTAGTACCAGGAATATTTTCTTGGGGTAAAGACGGCCGGTCCGTAGGGCTGACAACCTTCATGTGACGGTTGTCTCGAAATCTGGGAGTCTTATCCTCTTGGGCAGACACAGGGACGAAAAGTAATATCTCCGCCGCAAAAGAGGAATCGGTGCCCGGTCGTCCACACCGTAGGACAGCTCCTGTACTCACTGAGCTATGCCGGCTCCAACATCACGGCGGTCAAGCCATATATTCGTCAATTAACATTTCTCCCAACTGCCTCCCCTTCGCACAACCAAGAGAATTGTACTGTACGTACTGAACGACACAATTCCACAACTGCATATAACTAGCTTCCCCATTTTCTGAAACTGCTTTGCCTTAAGGAACAACAACGGCAGTGTTAGCACATCTCGATGGGCAGAATACAGCTCAGAGCTAACGCTGGGATATGTGCTGATAGAGCTCTGTAATCCGAATATTTCATCGTCGCTGAGAAGGTTCTGACCATCATTATATGTGACACCCACCGCGTCATCGACCAGTAAGACGACACCAGATCCCACATATTTCCGGGCGAGTCAGAAACAAGGACGGGTCTGGGGAACGCGGTTTGGCTGTGGTCTCCACGATGTAATACTTCCAAAAACCGGATGATACTGGATATTTTAAACAATTTCTTCAAAATTTGTATATTGGCGTTAGAATGAGGTCCGATTGAAGGCTACTGCCAGCATGATTACGAATGGCTGGGATCTACAGAACTAGGAGATTTACCGTCCAACTGAATAATTATCAGCTCCCGTCTATTGTCGTTACCAACATTCGAAATTGCCACGTGACCTCAATATGCCCGAAACCAGTATGCTGCTATTGAAACCCATGGCATGAGGTCCATTAGAACAGGCTAGCCTGAGTTCTAAACGAAGGCGTCGTTTCGCCCCAGACGCCAGAGGGTTGTTAAGTCACGAGGTACACATGACTGAGTCACGGGTGATCCCCATGAAGCAGACGTGAATCGATGTCAGGGGTGCACAGGTCCCGTGACCAGCTAAGCGCCTCACCGCCAACTGCTGAAAACAAAGGCCAGTTCGTGTGGCGGTCAGGCTGTCCATTAAGATGCGTCCACGCTCGCATTTTTTGTGCTCGTTCGTGATCGTCGTGCTGTCGGTGACTTGCTGGCTGTGTACAGGCTGCACTTTCGGTGGTTCCAAGTGTCAACATTGCAATGCACATTCCCCAGCAATTATTTGAAGTACCGCCTCTACGATGAGCCACTCGTTCCCAAAGCTCAGCTGGATTGCGTTTGGGCTCGTGAACCCGTCCATATTTACGAGTGGGAGCACAACCACGAACAAAAGCACGCGCTTCCACAGGGAACTTGAACGAATTACTTTTGCCGGTCTCCTTTGCTGAAGATACAGTGTACTGTATTTCCAATTTCGACTGTCCCCTCTCCGTCAACACACGTGTTTATGTGACATATTGCTAATGCTACTTTCCTTTTACGTGTGGGCTGGGTAGCTCAGTCGGTATAGCGAGTGACTACGGGCTGGACGGTCCGGGATCGAATCGCGGAAGGGACGAGATTTACCGCCCGTCCAGACCGGCCCTGGGGCCCACCCAGCCTCCTGTACAATGAGTACCGGGTCTTTTCCCGGGGGGTAAAGTGCGGCCGGGGCGTGCTGCTGATCACTCACCCCCTTCTAGTGCCGCGGTCATGGAAGAGTAAAGCTATACATCTACCCACCCTCTGGGCCACACCGGGCCTGTAACGGGAACACTCTACCTCTTTACTTTCCTTTTACAATTCTACACGTTCTTTAGCCAAACTACATAAAATAAACGCAAAACAGGAAGTTCTGTCTGTCTTTCTGCCTGCACATTTCATCTCCAGGGGAACCCACTACAGTCTGGCATTACGGAAACTAATGTAAAAGCCACCAATTTCATTTTCGCCCACGTCACTTCAGTATAACCCCTATTTTAAACGCAAATCGAACTTCGTCAAGCGTCTCAAAAATTCCAATCGTTTAAAGAACGTATCAGTGCAATAAAATATAGAATATAGTTAAGACTGAATATTGAAAACTACAGCCATGTAACGACAAACGGAGCTGGGGTAGCGTAGATATAGAGTGACAAGACTACGGCCTCTTTGGTATGGCAGGGGCAACAGATTTATATGTTTTCCTAAACGTCTAGACCGGCTTTGGGGCCAACCCAAACCTCTAGTCAGTAGGTACCAGGGGCTCTTTCGCCCGGGCTAAATTGGGGTGGGGACCGTGAGGCTTACAACTGACCTCGAACTAGAGCCTAGGTTACTAATAAAGGGAGGTGTACCTCCACTCCCCCGCATGTGTTCGTGCGGTGTACAGGGACTATCTTAAATATTGATATCTACGCAGAGGCTCACACGTAGGAATAGTCTCCGTTTTATTTAAATTCATATCGCTGCTTCAAAATGACAAGACCAAGTTACGAAATTTCCGCCGGGTGTAATATTTTGGCACGTTTGCTGTGTTATTGCCTCGTATTTTTTTTTACCAGTTCCGGTTAATCACGAAAACTTTCAATGGACTTTCGACGCAATCACTACTTGCTATTTTGTGTGTGTGTGTGTGTGAGAGAGAGAGAGATGTTGCATTTAGATCAAATCTTTCTCGGGCCTCTTTGCCAATTTCGCATTTCTTGTACTTCTCACGTAACAGGGGAGACATTGTGTTTCCTGTATCCATCTCTTCTTAAGCAGGATATTCTCTTTTCTGTACGTGTCTCATAAAAGTGAGATCGTCAGTTGTGTCTTAAGTCCTTTCGTGACTCACGCGGAACACAGCTTGCTTCCGTTATAAAGACCAATTACACAATTGTTTGTGGGTCTTCACGAAAAGTGGCTGGTGCTTCCGTAGGATTTCGGAATACAGCGACAGATTTCAGTAAAAATCCCGAGTACGAAATACTGCGAAAAACCATCTTGTGGGAGTCGCGTCGTTCTGTGTGGACAGACGGACAGGCGGAAATGATGATGCCTGTAGACGCTGTTTTCTTCGCGAATACGCAGAAGAATTATAGAATGCCGCACAGGCTTTAGAATGAATCAAGCAACACAATGACTCCAAACCACCACCACTATCACCACCTACAAGGGTAAGTTACTAGACTGTTCCTTCTCCTAGATTCAAACCATAATTTGTTCTTCGATTCTTTGTATGACCGTCGCCAAAGTAGGTATATTAAATTCCATAGAAGATGGAAAAATAATTACGAAATTAACAGATGCTCTACAGAAATCTTGAATGGCTGTTACTTAGGACTTTCTCTTAGTTCTCAGTTTCACTTATGACGCTGTATCAACTTCAGAGGTTATACGGTGTCGCATATGTATTAGGTGTAAGAAAAAGAACTGTGAGGTAGAAGCCTGTGCCTGGATGCGATTCTGGCTTGTTTTAAAGTAGACCACTCTCTCGGCATTTCGCTAGAAGGACCAATGACAAAAGCTGAGGTGGACAGGTGCCTTTGTCGACATTTGAAAAGGAAACGTATTGATTACGGAGAAGCAACAGTCCCCACTGCACTGCGATGTTGGGCAACCCTTTATTGTAGAATGTAAGATAGAATCGATAAGTCCATTAGTGTATTCCAGTTAGGTGAGGTTGTAAACATTATTTGCCTTGGTCAGTTTGCTGAAGCGTTCACGAAAGGAAGGTACGGCGATTTGCACATAAGCCACCTCTCAGTTGCCAAGGACGCGGGTTCTTTCATGCATCGAATGGTCACAAAGGAGGTAAACACTGCAAGCTTCCATATAACATCTATAACTCTACTCTGTGTTTGAACTTCGTTTGACGCTCGAGATCTGACACCTGAAAACTCCGACTGGATGCTTCCAATAAACACTTGTAAGTTAGGCTTATGATTGGTAGAGACGAAACCAAAGTCCGTTTGAGGTCCTGTCAGCCGTGCATGTTAAGATTACGGCCTTCCAGGATGTAATACCGGGTAGTGCAGTGGCTTCCAATCTCAGGTCGCGACCCAAATCAGGGTCGCGGAGGGTCTGACGTTGGGTCGCCAGGGCTTTTACGGAGAACTCTATAATTATGAAAAAAAAATCAAGATTTGTATTTAAATTCAAACAGGAAGATCGAGAAAATGCAAGTACTGAAACTGTGTTTATTAATTTTAAACACCAGTAAACCAGTTATTTAAAAAAAAGATTTTTTTCTTGCATGTTTTGTGTATTTAGTATTGTCCCAAAAATATTCGATTTGACAAGTAACATTAGAAATGCAATATTTTTTTTAATAAGTAGCAATGTTATGTAATGTTCCAGAAAAGGCATTAGTATTAATTCGTTTATAGTAACTATCAATGGCTACTGCCGTTTCCATGGTAGGGTCGAGGGTCACATACCGTTTGCTACTTCCGTTGTCACACACATAAAAGGTCGGGAATCGCCGGTGTACTTTGATTGGCACCATGTTTCAGAGACACCAGATGCTTCTGTTTTAGCGTCAGTTTACTTACATCCTGAAAATACAGTCAGCATTCTGCTCCGAAATGTTGGTATAACTCTACGAAACTACACAGCATCACATCCCAGACAAGCGTAATCTTTTCTGAAAGTAAAGTAGTACTTACAGAGGGAGTAATTCGTACGATAAACTCCTCTCGCCATGAAATTTCTGGGTTGTCAAGACAAAGAGCGCTTTGTTTAGAATATTTAATTTGTCAAGAAAAATTTTATAGCTGAAGAACACGCGTTTACATCAGCAACACCGCCGATTGGTAATTTTTCACGGTTTAGGCCCTTTGATCGGTATTCAGTAACAAATAACTCAAAAGCATCTGACAAGGCCTGTCCCTACACACGACTCGGCACCTCAGATAGTTAATACGCAGCCTACATCCACGCCTCAAGCGGGTTTCGAACGCGCCGCCCGAGTTTGAGCGAGGATGACCTACGTGGCTATCGTGAACCCTGCGATACTGTGATGGGATAATGCTGCGGTCTGCATTGATTAAATATACCAAATGTCGTTAAATCGACATCATTAGACAGTCTAGATACAGCAGGCTAACAGAAAATTTCAGACTTCACACACACACACACACAGAGAACACACACACACACAGAACACACACACACACACACACACACACACAATCCTGAGCAGCTTACTTTCTTGCCTCCAATGGATAAAAGTAAGTTGATAAGTTCACCCTGCTGTGTGTGTGTGTGTGTGTGTGTCCCTCCACTTCCAAATTTTGAATCAGTTGACCACTGAAACGTGATGCAAACATTATGTCACTCCCCCCTCCCAATTTTTCAACTTTGTTGAGGCAGTATTAAACAACGCGGCAGACGTGCGAACTTGTGATGCGGGAATGGCGCTATCGCCAATTACTGCAGGGTCCTGACATAACAAACGGTAACAAAACTTGCAAACATGCGTTAGTTTCATTGCGGCAGTATTTTTGTGTATATGAAATGCAGAACGACTACGGCGGTCGGGTGACATTTTTCTCTAGTTTCATGGATGGTGGTGATAACTACCGAACCAGCTGGATTTCAGTGTGTAAAATTTCATACGTGGACAGACCTTAAACATTCCTACAATTTATGCATGAGATGTTGTTAGTAACTCAAGAGTCGCATTATTGCGACGAGCGACGATGCGAAATATACGAGGTTTTGGCTGACAAATTTAACACGCCCAGAATCTGTCTCCGAAGTAACAAATTAAACACATTCGTATTATTATTAGTAGCATTGTCATGATGATGATGGTTATGTAAGTGTAAATCTATAAAACAGGAAAGTGGTCTTTCAGCTTCCCTCGGAAATCCTTGTTTCAGCACTGAATTCACCAAACACAGAATACCGTAGTACAGTAGAAATCAGGTAAAAAATATTTCGTAGTCGGATAGGCGTACAGTTTTCAATAACCCTTTGATATAAACGTTGCAGAAAATGTATGAATCTCAGGATCTTCAGTCACTCGACGTATATTGTTTAAGGTACGAAGAAAGTATAAAATCTAGATCTTCAAATGAAATCTTGTATACATTTGTCACCCCCCCCCCCTAACATTCTACATCTCCCACCAATTTCATCGTCTTCCATTTGTTCGTCATAATAATATTTCGTGTAGAATACAAATTACGAAGCTCTTCGCTAAGCGAGTTTCCCTCATCCTTGTGTTGCTTTCTCTTCCTTCCTGATATTCTCCTCAGCATTTTATCTGAAACACCCACAACCTACGTCATCCCTTAGCATTATGTAACAAATTTCACGCCCATGTGTACATCCAATAACGGGCAGACCGGGAGGTATGGGTTTTCGTTAAAAAAAATAAAAAATAAAAACCGGTGTCTAACGAAATACTACACAGAGCCTTCGGTTGGGAGGGACTCTATAGCAATGGAACCCGAGACTTCGTTAGTCCCCAACTTACAGCCATTACATTTAAGTCTGTAATGGAAGCCTAAATAAACACAACTTTGCGACCAAGGACAGGGGTGTTCATCAAATGCCAAATACAAACAGACTGCACCAGACCACGTAGCAGAAATCGTTATGATCCAAAAAGGGGCATGCGCACTACAATTTTAGGATACTGCAGTCAATTTCTCAGTAACGACTAATCGACTCTAAGAGAATTACATGAGATGAGATATTACTTAATACAAAATCTCATGATCAAATATAATCATGTACCGCACATACCACCTCATACTCATTGCGTTATTAGCAGCTTCAGCGTCGCTGCGCCATCTTTGTCTATTATCTCGACTTTGTGTGGGATTTCCCTTCATTCAATTTTCTCTTATCTATTACGTGAGTTTCCAACCTCTCATTTCTTGACAGTGGATGCTTTGTTTTTGCTCCTTCCTTACAAATCGGGAAGCAGAAGACGCTGGCACTACACTAATTCCATTATCGCTCCATTGTATCAGTCGGTACCACGCCATCGTCGACATTTCTTTCAATTCGTTGGTGTCGCCGTCAGAGAGTTTATGAAGCTCGGATAAAATAAAAATACAGTTGTACAAAGACTCACACAAAGAATATACTGTAAATATCTGTCCTAGTTATGACCCGTTAGGGGTCACGAAGCATTCGAGAAATTGTTATCTCTCAAAAAGAAGTCAACGAGAGAAAGAGGATGAGGTGGGGTGGGGGGTAAAGAAACTAACAAACTGTTTTTTTTAATCTGATATTTGTGTGACCGCGCATCACTGACACAATAGTATAAACAACCAACTAGATGCAAGCAATAACAAATTTATTAGTAATTTCAATCAGCTCAACATGTTTCGGACGACAATTTCGCCCATCCTCAGAAGCACCAGACTGTGTTTACAGCTTCTTCGGTATATTATACCACAAGCTGTAAACACAGTCTAGTGCTCCTGAGGATGGGCGAAATTGTAGCCCGAAACATGTTGAGCTGATTGAAATTGCTAATAAATTTGTTATTGTTGCATCTAGTTGATTATTTATACTATTGTAACAAACTGTTCTCGAACAATGCTTGTTGTGCTTCTTCTTCCCAAAGGATTATTCTTAACACAATATTACTTTCCTTCTTTCTTTGATGTCCTACTGTTTTTTTAATCTAATAGATAGTACAGTGAGTGAGTTAGTGAGTGAGTCATTACTCACTCACTCACTCCATGGAGCAGTCTTTTTTCAAAAGCACGTGCAGTTAGCATTCGGCTTCTAACCGCGAGGCCCGGGTTTACAAAATGGCATTGGGAGAGGTTTTTCTCCGAGTACTTCGGTTTTCCTGCCTCAGTATCTTTAAACCAATGCTCCATGCTCATCCATCGTCGTTAAATAATACACTAACACTTTCTTGAAACGCTAGTAGTCTTTCAGCCTATCGAGCAATTCGCTAGCAAAGTATGGAACATAAAAATTCATTACACTGTTCACAAGATCAAGCCACTGTTCCGTATCCTGAAACAGATGACTCTAGTTCTCATCCTCTCACAGTGACTTTAAGATTTGTTTTTGATATTACACTTCCATATATGCGTAGGGTTTTTGTAGTAAAATGAAACTCGGTGGTGATAATCAATAACCAGAATCACTCTCGTATCAGTTGGCAATGTACACCACACTGATGTTTTGCAACCGACAATTCGATGGTGATGGATGCTGATAAGGTAGAGGTGAGATTATCGCCGTGGCTTCTTTTGCGGTATCGTTCGGACATTCGCCTGGAGGAAGTGAAGGAAACCACACTAACACGCTGTGTGTCTGGCAGGTGATGTCGGGTCTGCAGACGGGGCCGCTGCTGCCCACGTCCCGGCCGCAGCCAAATGCGACGGGAGGGTGGATCCCCAGCGGCGGAGTCGCCACCACAACAGTGACGCGCTGTCGCTACCCGGATTACAACTACGACGTCGCGACGGCAGTCATCTGTGGAATGTACCTCGTGTTCGGTGTCGTATACAGCCTTTTTGGTAAGTAGCCCGGCAGTCATTTCACGTTTTATGCATGTCCAGAGGGGCAGATTTAGGTCCATGTTATTCCTTCAACTGTCAACCTTCATGGACAGTGTCCTGGGCTACGCCGTGTATGCCGCACATTTTTTGTTATTAGAGGAGCCACCAGCCTCGGAAGTCTTTAATTTCCTTCGTGGATGAGGATTCCGTTCTTCCGGGACATGACATAGTGTCACTGGGTAGTCGATTCCCGACGTTTCGAAGGAAGGCCTGGAACGGATTACGCAGCGACGGAGCGTCATATCCCAGTAGAACGGAATCCTCAGACACACCGCTGTGAAAACCTCAAAACTGGCATCATGTATGGTTACCAAATTTACTCATAAATCTCATTCCATTTTCCAGAACACTGGTTCTTGCTGTGGGCTCTGGAACTACCTAAGAATTCATTTCTATATTTTTTCCGATGCCAGGAAAGAAATACTTCCATTGTGCGCGCGTCTTCAGCGGATTTCTCATCTGGGAGAATGGTTCTTGCATATCGCACGCTGTACATACATGTGCGTCCCGAATATCAATGACTACAAGGCCGTGTACGCCATATCCATAATGCAGGTTATCAGTTGGCACGAGGTTCGCAACCTGTAGTTCCCCATTCGGCTTCAAAACTTAATATGGCGAAAATTTTCTCTATTCTTATGTGCCAGATATACTCACCGTCTTGTTTCAGGGCGTTTCGCTGAGGCTTATCTTTATGGGCCGGAAATGAAAATCGCATGGAATCTGTTAGGATATTTCGTTTCCGCTTTTAAGATGCGAAGTTGAAGCGAACGACTTTAAGTTCTGTGTATTCATCTGACGTTTGTGACCAAGCTGTGCCATTCAGAAACCCGCCATGAACTGAGAAAATTGCATTCAACAAGCATTAGTGGCAAAATATCCGCCCAGTCCCCGCTGTAGTACTTTGTAATGTTTAAAACACTACGTCAAATTACAACCGGTCACTTGGGGCGGTCTATAAAGGTAACTGCTGAAAGGCAACCTTACATTACGTTTTGAGAATCGATAATCACCTGAGCATCAGTCAATTTTATTTCACAAAATAATCCCCCTGCCTGTCAGTGGATTTTATCCAGTGGTCCACACCCTTTATACTTCCGTTCAGATTAAAATGCTGAAGATCACAACACACACACACACACACACACACACACACACATATATATATATATGTGTGTGTGTATATATATATATATAAACACCAACATACTCGCATAAACTGTATAAAAGTATAAGCTATCCACAAACACAAACCCTCCGACATATTTCAGCGATAAATCGCCGTTCTCAGGGAGATATCAATGCAAAGGTATATATATCATTAATATACAAATTTTACATGTGTAGTGTTACAAAATATGCACTATCCATTGACATAATGTGGGTATTATGGCTAGTATGATGTTTAAAATATTAATAATAGTAATAACAACATATAATAACAATAAATCTGTAAAATACTTAAGGTTTAAGCTCCAAGAATTCATTCGCCGCTTCTGCTAATGGCATGTGCTCTCCGAGACACAATTTGATCCGTGCTGATGCTTCAGTTGTTCCTGGAATGCTGATCGATCCGTTCCTAAACCTCAACATATGTTACGCCGTAATATGCACCATCGAAAGCACCAGTTCTCGTTTTAATGTATCCAACCACTCGTAATTTCATCGTGCCCATTTATAGCCCTACTGAACTGTGTGTCGTATAAACCACACACCTAGATAAGGGATCGTTGTTCTTATCCGGAGCAGTCTATCTGTATGGCAGTCATGCTAAACGTGTCACAGTATTATCACTACTCAAATACAATGACTACCAAGCAGATGTAAACAACGGATGACTCACAGTTTTATGTTTTGCTGGCCGTGCATCCTGGTACGACTCTGGATAAATGACCAACTTGATTCACAATTGTGTTATATAATACGTTTATTGTTATAATCCTCTACATGTTTCGAACAACTCTGTGCTCATCATCAGGAGGTCGGATTGTATTAATACAGCATCTGGTATAGTATTCTCGGTAAGTGACCGTCCGGTGTGCAGGTTCACCTGCACACCGGACAGTTGTTCATTTACCCAGAGAGTACTCACAATGTTCATAGCCGCCATATTTTTAGTGCTACCAACATAATCTTTCATGTAGACAAGTCTTGCTTTTACTTCCTGTCTGCTTATATCCTAATGTGTAAAAAGAATTTCTGTCACAGGACTTTCATTCTCTAATTGTTAATCTTTCGATTCTTTTTTAAAAATCACGTTGGGTTTAAAGTTCCCACGTCATACTCCCTTAAAAAAAAAAAAAGAGAGAGAGAGAAGAAGCATATCGACCTCAGTGCAGTGCTGCGTACAGTGGCCCCGCTATCAAATCATAAACAGCCACCGTCAAGTGTGTAGACAATAAAGTGGGTTAAGAGCGAGCAGAATCCGGCTGTCTTGTTTAGAGGCCGTTGCAGTACGTATGAACCAGTCAGCTGTCAGAAACTGTAGCCCACAAGAAGCGATCAAATCTCGCCGAGCGCTGTGACACTGATCCAACACTTCATGTTCAGTGGCTCTGATGATGTTGCTATGTTGCTACTTCAGAGACACAGCCCTAAATTAACTTAAATTAAACCCCAGAATTGCTTTATTTCTATATACCCCTTCTTCCGGATCTTTTAAAACCTTGTCGGCAGAAGAAGACCAAGAGTACAAAATCACCTACTGAAGGCGTGCATAAATTTTCCAAAAATTTAGAAGCCGCCTCAAAATTCTAGGCGCCAGAAGGGTGACCTGCAGCAAGTTCCACATGATGACCTACCAATATTAGGCGTCACCATACAAAACTTAATTGCTTGCGTGACCTGGCGCTTGCAATTTGTGCACCCCTGACCTACTGTTTACCTCTGGATCGAGGTCATCACAGCGGTACGCTTTTAACTGAGAGTCTAGCAATTTTCTTTCATTGTACAATCACGAACCACAGCGGGTCGAAATAAATAAACGGGCAAAGTGGTATTCCAGGCTGAAATGAGTGTCTTGGGCGCCACTCGACAAACAGCTAAGTGTTTAAATTGTTGTTTGTTCACAACACCGACTGTTCAGGCAACTGAATTTTATTGAAGATCGTAAGAACAACACGATGCGCTATATCTTATTGAACAGAGAGGGCTCTCTAAGTTCATAAGCTTCAAATATCAGTCTTTCCGTTAATTATTATTTTATGCTCACAATGCTCAGTAACAAAATTACGCGATGGTATGTAGCACACGGTGCTATAGGCGTTCACAAGGAGAGGCTGCTGGCGAACACAGTTCGCTACGAAACGCACTTCGTGACACTCTCGTCTGAATTTAAAATAACAGCCATAAGACAGCCGTGGCCGACTACCCATATTTAATCCAATGTGGAACTGACAATGAAGTGCCGTGCGACGGTGCAGGGAGCCATTACCATGGTGGTTACGTGCTAACGGGGAAGCTAAAACAAGGGGACTGTCTGCCTGTCATGCAGCGTGTATAATCTGCAAATGTATGGTGCGAATAAGCAATAAAACTGCATCAGATACTCTGCCAGATGATAACTGTAATTGGAGACTATCAACTGACCTACTCCAAAAATCGGCATTTTACGCATTCTGTGGTGATTTCGCCACTGGCCTGTGAATGACGCTAGGACAGTAAAGGTAAAGTGTGCCCGTTACAGGTCCGGTGTGGCCCAGAGGGCGGGTAGAGGTATAGCTCTACTCTTCAATGACCACGGCACTAGAAAGGGGTGAGTGGTCAGCAGCACGCCCCAGCCGCACTTCACCCCCGGGAAAGAGCCGGTACCCATTTTACAGGAGGCTGGGTGGACCCCAGGGCAAGTCTGGACGGGCGGAAAATCTCGTCCCCACCGGGATTCGATCCCGGACCTTCCAGCCCGCAGTCAGTCGCTATAGCGACTGAGCTACCCACCCAACGACGCTAGGACGGTACTTTGACGAATCAAGGACGAGACACCTTTGTCCCTCTTTTATTCTTCTTCTTTCTCCTTCTTCCACCTCCTCCTCGTCCTCATCCTCCTAACTCAAGACAAGGATGCTACAAGACCTTTCCAATGTTCGTATGTTCATACATTTCAAAACTGATCAAGATCTATCCAGTCATGTACTACTTTTCAAGTATCTTTTGTAATTACAAATGGCAATATTGGAAGTCGATTATCTTGCATGTTGCTTGCATGTTGTTCCCATTCATACTGATACTCACTATTGCATATGCCATATTCTGAGTTTCCAGTTCTTGTATTTTTTCCCCACAAACATCCCTGCGCGCAAAATTTTATTTCCAGAATATCTCATACCGCGATCCAATGTAGTACGTAATTTGCCTCATCCCCTTTCATTTTAAGGAAATGGCCTCGCATCACGGGACCGTAAATGAAAACTTCCGTATCCATATACGTACACAGCTGTAAAGTAGTCCGTGACAATTTAAAACCATGGTCACTTCCTTCACAACTCGTCTTTATAAATCCTCCACAATCGTTGTAGTGAACTTCGTAGCGAAAGTGTCGGTCGTAACATTGACGACACAACTATGACTGGTTACATAACGCAATAAGCAAGAATATAAGTGACGTATCCCCTACTGCAGTACACGAAATTACCAGCGGCATTATTTTAAGTTTATCACACTTGTTTAAAAATAAGATTACGAAATGCAAATAAGTGAAAGTCTATCATATCGAATTTAAACAAAACCTGTGGAAGCTCTATGGGGTACACGGAGAAGCCCATATATTTCCTTACGCAAGATGGACTTATTATGAATATTCGTGGCTGTAAATCGGAAATGCTCAACAACTTTTAGTGAAAAAAAAAATGCGCGAAACAATTTCTGGGCTGCATTTATGCTCATTTATACTTGAGGGTTGTTCGACCGTGCATCTTCCTCATGAAATAAAGTGAAATGTCAACTTGATGCAACTAGGTAATTTTATTGATGTATTCTCAGCTCGACATGTTTCGGGCGCATACGCCCATCATCAGGAGTATT
>Ga0123354_10010133_pt1 | contig 14492 bp, 22 predicted proteins | sample TergutLab28metaG_2_FD_97872 | JGI IMG/M metagenome (GOLD analysis project Ga0123354, IMG submission 97872) | Labiotermes labralis P4 segment gut microbial communities from Petit-Saut dam, French Guiana - Lab288 P4 | ecosystem: Host-associated > Arthropoda: Insects > Digestive system > Gut ... | reverse complement strand
TAAAGTTCATAGTCTGATATATTTTTTGAGGTTTGCACTGAAGTTTATGCAGGTAGACTGAGGTGTATTTATGCAGAGCTATACTGGAATTTGCAGAGGGTGATACGGAAAATGACGCAGAGAGAAACTGAAGTTAACACATGACATAGCTGAAGTTTTTGCAGACCGACCGTGAAGTTCACATAGTCTGATACAGATGTTTACGTATGCTGATAGGGAAGTTTATAAAGGATCATACAAAAATTTTATACAACCTGAGGGGGCACACAAAGTTATTCAGAAAATATACTGAAGTTTATGCTGTGTGATACTAAAGTTCATACAGGCATTGTGAAGTTTATACAGGGGATACTGGGTTTTATAAAGCTGATACCGATAATAGTGTTGAGTTTATACAGGGTGATACAAAGATATACAGGAATTTATATAGGTTGATACTGAATATGAACTTGTTGATGGAGTTTATTTGGACTGATAACGAATAATATAGGGCTGATACTGAAGGTTATACAGGTTGATACAATTTATACAGGTTGAACGAATAATATAGGGCTGATACTGAAGGTTATACAGGTTGATACAATTTATACAGGTTGAATAGAATTTTACAGTTGTACTGAATGAATGAGGTTGATACCGCAGGTCTCCGCAGCTATACTTATATTTACACAGGGCGATGTTTCTACGGTGTTACATTTTATGCTGATATGGAATTTGAGTTTAATGAAGCTTACGCAGGGTGATTCTGAAGGTTATTCAAAATAATGTTCATACATGGTGGTATTAAAGTTTATACAGGCTGATACCCTATGTTGAGTGATGCATTGTGTGCAAAATTATACGGAATATAAGACGGTATACTGAAATATATGAAGATTAACACAGACGATCACAATGTTTGATACAGAAATTTATGCAGGTAAATAGTTTAAACGAAATATGCGAGTTTAGAATTTCTAGTTTGTTGCCAGATCAGTTTTAAAGGATTCGCTCTACTCGAAGAAACGTAGGTTTTGAAGTTTCTAATTAAATGCAGTCAGCACGACTTTTAGTATCGGAAGACAGTACAACATGGCCAATAGAATATAATCTAACAATGTACTGCTTTCACAATGTAACGTTAAAGATACGTAGCAGCTGGTGAACTTTCAAGCTTCGAGTGAGAGCTAAATCGGTAATTACTCACTTGTATGGGGACAAGATGCAAGGTGGACATTCTTTTCATTACAGCGAACAGTCACGTCACCGCCGGTGAAGTTATAAGGCTGAAACGGAATTGTGTGATATCGGAGTTTATACAGAATGATCCTGAAGTTTATACAGGTTAATACTGGTTTATACTGGTCAATAATGAAGTTATGTATATTGTGATGCTGAAATTTATTGGACAAATATGTAAGTGCATGTAGGGCGACACCAAAGTTTATACAGGCTGTGACTGGAGGTTATAAATGGCGATATTTAGATTTATAGAAGCGTATGTTCATACCGGTTAAGTTTATACCGTCTGATGCTGAAGTACATTCCGGCCGATTATGAAATTTATAAAAGCCGAAAATAGCGTTTAGACTGTGAGATATTAAGCATTTAAATACCGAGTTAAATCCCATCTGTCATTTGGTGATATTAGCTCACCATGTTCTACACATTAGCAGGATAAGGGTTAACGTACAAGGGATACCGAAATTTATACAGACTGATACCGCAGTTCGTACCAAGTTGTACCGAAGATAACACGGGTGGGTACGGAAGGTTCTGCTGTTATACAGGGCGATACTGCAGTTGGAGTGTGAGACTGAAGTTTAGGTAATGTTATACTTACGTTTAAGCTGCCAGATAATGAAGCCTACTTTGCGTGGAATTGAATTTTGTGTTGAGGTATACTGAACACGGAAATACAATATAAGCATATTTGTACTGAAGTTTTCACGGTGATATTGAAGGTTATGCAGTTTTATACTAAAATGTACACAAGATAATGCGGACGTTTATTCAGGTCATAGACGTAGTGATGATTCTCGTTAATTTTTCCCTTTCGTTTCATTCTGTTTCTATTCCGTCACAGTTACGTTTCCGATGGTTACCTGATCCGCTTTCGATCGTGTCAATTCCGCCTCTCTTCCGGTTCTATTCTTTTTCGGTTTCGGATCCCCTCTATTTCCTCTTCGTTCCATACCTGTTTCGTTCCTCTTCCGTTCCATTCAGTATCCGATTCATTCCGTCACGTCTTTTCCGTTCCGTCCAGTTTCCGTGAGGTTCCATTACGTTGTAGTTTCTCACCCTTTTCCTTATTCAGTTCCATTTTGTGTTCCGGTTCGATTTCGCTGGGTGTTTTCCGTCTGGACTCTGTCTTTTTTATTTCCGTTTGGATTTACTTCCGTTTTCCGGTTGGATCACTTCTCTTTCATTTTATTTCCCATTTAGTTTCCATTCAGTTCGTTCGTTTGTTTCCATTCCGTTTAAGTTCTGTTTTCTCGCGTTTCGATTCCGCCTCCGGTCCATTCTGCTTAGGAATCGGGTACTTTCTATATCGTGTCCGTTTCTGTTCTGCTCCGTTCCGATTATTTTTCGTTTTATCTCCTATCTCTTCCGTCTTCGTTCCGTCCCGTCTCCGTTCTGATCCATTCCGTTTTCATTTCCCTTCCGTTTCCTGAGTTCCATTTTGTGTTCCGTTACGATTTCGTTGGGCGTTCGTATGGTTTTTTGGGACTCCATTTCTACTCTTATTTCCGTTTCGATTTCTTTCTGTTTCCGGTTTCCGTTCTCTTTCGTTTTCTTTTCCCTTACGGTTCCTTTTTGTTCGTTATTATTCCGTCACGGTTCCGTTTCCGATGGTTTTCGGATTCGGTTCTGATCGTTCCGATTAAATTTTTTTTCAGTTTCGGATCCCTTCTATTTTCTGTCCGTTCCTTTTGTGTGCCGTTCCTTCTCCGTTCCGTCCCACCTGTATTCGTTTCGTCCCGTCTGGTTTCCGTCACGTCCCGTCTCCTTTCTGTTTCACTCCGTTTCGTTATTTCCATTTTGTTTTCCGTTCCGTTTTCGGTTGGTGTTAATTTGGTTTTTCTTTTCGGACTCCGTTTCTTCTATTTCCGTTTCGATTTCCTTGCGTTTCCGGTTGGTCCCGTTCTCTTTCGTTTTCTTTTCCCTTTCGGTTTCTTTCTGTTCATTTCTGTTTCTATCCCGTATCAGTTCGTTCGCGATAGGTTTCGAATTCGGTTCCTCGTTTCGATTCCGCCTCTGTTCCAGCTCCATTCCTTAGCGGTTCCGGATTCGGTTCTGATTTCGGTGGGTGTTCCTTTGGTTTGTTTGTTTGTTTGTTTGTTTGTGACTCCGCTTAGTCTCTTTTTATTTCTGTTTCGATTTCGTTCAGTTTCCTGTTCCCGTTCTCTTCCGTTTTCTTTTCCCTTTCGGTTCATTTATGTTCGTTTGTTACTGTTCAGTTACAGTTCCGTTTTGTGTGGTTTTTGGATTCGGTTCTGATCGTTTCGATTCCGCCTCTTCCGTTTCCATTCCTTTTTTGTTCGGATCATTTGTATATTCTCTCCATCCCGTTTCTGTTCCTTCCCCGTCCCGTCTCCGTTGCGTTACGTCCCGTCTCCATTTCCCTTCCGTTTCCTTACTCAGTTCCATTTTGTGTTCCGTTCCGATTTCGTTGGGTGATCGTTTGGTTTGTTTTCGGATTCCGTTTTTTTCTCTTTTATATCCGTTTCGATTTAGTTCCGATTTCCGGTAGGTTCCCGTTCTCTTTATCTCTGACCTTTCGCTCTGTTTGTGTTTCTATTCCTTTTCAGTTCCGCTTCTGCGCGTTTCGATTCCGCTTCTGTTCCAGTTCCATTCTCCTTCGGTTTCGGATCTCTCCTATTTCGTCTCCGTTGATTTTCTGTTCCGTTCCGTTTTTGTCTCCGATCCGTTCCGTCACGTCTCCGTTCCATTCCGTCCCGTCTCCGATCCTTTCCATTCCGATCTAATTCCTTTGAGTTCCTTTTTCAGTTCCATTTCGTGTTCCGTTTCGATTTGGCTGGGTGTTTGGTTTGTTTTCGTTTCGGACTTCGTTTCTTCTCTTTTTTAATTCCGTTTATATTTCGTTCCGTTTCCGGTTGGTTTCCGTTCTCTTTTGTTTTCTTTTCCCTTTCGGTTCTGTTCTGTTTGTTTCTTTTCCGTCACAGTTACTTTTCCGATGGCTTATTCGGTTTCGATTGTTTCGATTCCGCCTCTCTTCCGCTACCATTCGTTTTGGGATTCGGATCCCTTCTATTTAGTCTCTGTTCCGTTCCGGTTCCGTTCCTTCTCCGATCCGCTTTGACCCCGTTCCGTCCCGTCTCAATTCCATTATGTCCCGTATCCGTTCCTTTTCAAACCGTTGTCATTTCCCTTCCCCTACATTATTCAGTTCCGTTTCGACCTCCGTTCCGCGTTCGGTGGGTGTTTGGTTTTCGTTTCGGACCGCGTGTCTTCTTTTTTATATCTATTTCGATTTCGTTCCATTTCCGGTTGGTTTCTCTCGTTTTCTTTTTCCCTTTGGTTCCGTTTTTTTCTTTCGTTAAAATTCCGTCACAGTTCCGTTTTTAGATGTTTCGGATTGGGTTCCGATCGTTTCGATTCCGTCTCTCTTCCGGTTCTTTTCCTTTTTGGTTTCGGATCCCCTTTATTTTCTTTGTTTTTCTGTTCTGTTTAGTCTCGGGCCCGTGTCCGTACCGTTCCGCCCCGTCTCCATTCCGTTCCGTCTCTGTTCCATTACGTCCCGTATTGGTTCCGTTCCATTTCGTTTCCATTTCACTTTTCCTTACTCAGTTCCATTTTGTGTTCTGTTCCGATTTCTGTCGGTGTTTGCTTTCGTTTCAGACACCGTTTCTTATCTTTTTTCCGTGGTCATTTAGTTCTGTTTTCCGGTTGGATCCCTCCTCTTTATTTTTTTGCTTTCTTTTCCGTTCTTTCGTTTGGTTCTGTTTCTATTCCGTTTCAGTGCAATTTCCGCGCGTTTCGATTCCGTCTCCGTTTTGGTTCCATTCTGCTGCGGTTTCAGATCCCTTCTATTTCGTGTCCGTTCCTTTTCTGTTTCTTTCTGGTTCGTCTCCGTTCCGTTCCGTCCCGTATCCGTTCTGTTTCGTTTCCATTTCTCTTCCGTTTCCTTTCTTATTTATTTTCATTTCGTTTTCCGATTTCGGTGCGTGTTCGTTTGATTTGTTTTTTTGGGGGGACTCCGTTTCGATTTCGTTCGGTTTCTGGATCCTGTTTAATTTTTCCCCCTTTCGTTTCCTTTTTGTTCGTTTCTTTCCGTCATAGTTCCGTCTTCTATAGTTTTTTAATTCGGTTCCGATCGTTTCGATTCCGCCATTCGAGTTCCATTCATTTTTGGTTTCGGATTCTTTCTATTTTCTCCGTTATTTTCTATTCCGTTCCGTTTCTCTTCCGTTTTTGCCGTTTCCGTTCCGTACCGTATCCGTTCAGTTACGTCCCGTTTCCGTTCCGTTCCCATTTCCCTTTCATTTCCCTAGTTCCATTTTGCGTTCCTTTCCGATTTCGGTGGACGTACGTTTGTTTTTCGTATCGGAATCCGTTTCTCCTCTTTTTATTTTCCTCTTCGATTTAATTCGTTTTCCGGTTGGTTCCTTTCTCTCGTTATTTTTTTCCTTTCGTTTTTTCTGTTATTCCGTCACAGTTACGTTTCCGCTGGTTTTCTGATCCGGTTTCGATCGTGTCGATTTCGCTTCTCTTCAGGTTCTATTTCTTTTCGGTTACGGATGCTATTTCCTCAGTTCGTCTTCTGTTCCATTCCTGTTTCGTTCCGTTTAGTCTGCGACATTTCCCGTCTCCGTTCCGTTTCGTTTCGATACGTTTAATTTCCCTTCCGTTTCCTTTGTTACTGTGTTCCATTTTGTTCCGTTCCGATTTTAGTTGGTGTATAATTTGTTTTTGTTTCGATCTCCGTTCCTGCTCTTTTTTATTTTCCGATTTTGTTCTGTTTTCCTGTTGGATTTCCCACTGTTTCCTGGTTACTTCAGGCACATGCTCTACCACTCTCTGAGACAACAACACTTCATGCAAGGGTATCCATAAGCCTAATGCCCTAATAGCAATAAATTTTCTTGTGTACAGAAATATTGCAAAAGTGGACCAAGCTTGACTAAAAATATATGGACGCAACAGCAAGCAAAGTGAAGCACAGTCTCTAACAGCTGTGTGTTGAACCCTTACCCTGCTGAAGTGCAGAATAGGTGAGTTCCAAATAATGGCAGCAGATGGCTGATGGGATTTAATGGGCGTTTCAAGGGTAAAAAAATAGGTTTCCGCACTGTGGAGATACACAGTGTTATGTGCTGAGAGAGGGGAGAGACTGAGCGGTGGCCGATAGTGTTGTGTGCTGAGAGAGGGTAGAGACGGAACGGTGGGCAAGTGTTGTGTGGTGAGAGGGAAGAGGCTGAGCGGTGGGCGATACAGTATTGTGTGCTGAGACAGGGGAGTAACAGCGGTGGGCGATAGAGTTGTGTGCTGACAGAGGGGAGAGACTGAGCGGTGTGCTATAGTGTTGTGTGCTGAGAGAGGGGAGAGACTGAGCGGTGGGCGATAGTGTTGTGTGGCGAGAGAGGAGTGAAACTGAGCGGTGGGCGACACAGTGTTGTGTGGTGAGAGAAGAGAAACTGAGCGGTGGACGTTATTGTTGTGTGCTGAGAGAGGGGAGAAATTGTGCGGTGGGCGATGGTTTTGAGGGGTGAGAGGGGATAAATTGAACGGTGGGCGATAGAGTTGTTTGCTGAGAAACGGGAGAAACTGCGGTGGGCGATACAGTGTTGTGTGCTGATAGAGGGGAGAAACTGAGCGGTGGGCGATACAGTGTTGTGTGCTGAGAGAGGGGAGAAACTGCGGTTGGCGAAACAGTGTTGTGTGCTGATAGAGGGGAGAAACTGAGCGGTGTGCGATACAGTGTTGTTTGCTGAGAGAGGGGAGAGACATAGCGTTGGGCGATAGTGTTGTGTGCTGATAGAGGTCAGAAACTGAGCAGTGGGCGATAGTGTTGTGTGTCGAGAGAGGGAACAAATTGTGCGGTATGCGATACTGTGATGTGCACTGGTAGAGGGGAGAAACTGAGCGGTGGGAGATATAGTGTTGTGTGTTGAGACAGGGGAGAAACTGCATGGTAGGTGATAGAGTGTTGTGTGCTGATAGAGGGGAGTAAGTGAGCGGTGGCAGTACTGTTTTGTGGTGAGACTGAGGGGAGCGATACAGTGTTGTGTGCTGAGACAGTGGAGAGACTGAGCGGTCGGCGATACCGTGTTGTTTGCTAATAGAGGGGTGAAACTGAGCGGTGGGCGGTACAGTTTTGTAAGCTGAGACAATGGTGGAGACTGAGCGGTGTGTGATACAGTGTCGTGTGCTGAGACAGGGAGAAACTGATCGGTGGGCGATAGTGTTTTGTGTTGAAAGAAGGGAGAGCCTGAGCGGTGGGTTAAAGTATTGTGTGCTGAGAGATGGGAGAGGCTGAGCGGTGGGCGATAGTGTTGTGTGGTGTGAGAGGGGAGAGACTTAGCTGTGGGCCATACAGTGTTGTGTGCAGAGATGGGGAGTCACTGAGCGTTGGGCGATACATTTTGTGCTAATAGAAAGTAGAACCTGAGCGGTGGCGTTACAGTGTTGTGTGCTGAGACAGGGGAGAGACTGAGCAGTGGGAGATTCAGTGTTGTGTTCTGATAGATTGGAGAAACTGAGCGGTGGGCCAAAGTGTTGTTTGCTGTGAGAGAGGAGAGACTGAGCGTTGGGCCTTACAGTGTTGTGTGCTGAGAGGGGGGGGAGAGGCTGTGCGGTGGGCGATACAGTGTTGTGTGCTAATAGAAGGGCGGACATTGAGCGGCGGAGAGAGGTTTGAAAATGAGCGGCGGGCGATAGTGTTGTGTTGTGAGGGGAGAGACAGCGGTGGGCGATACATTGTTGTATGCTAATAGAAGGGAGAACCTGAGCGGTGGGAGATATTTTTGTATGCTGTGAGAGGGGAGAAAATGAGCGGTGGGCGATAATGTGTGCTGGGAGAGGGGAGAGACAGCGGTGGGGGATAGTGTTGTGTGCTGAGAGAAAGGAAAGACTAAGGGTTGGGCGATAGTGTTTCTGTTGAGAAAGGGTAGAGACTGAGCGGTGGGAGATAGTGTTTTGTGGTTAGAGAGGGGAGAGACTGAGCGGTGGGCAATAGTGTTGTGTGGTGAGAGCTGGGAGAGAGTAGGTGGTGGGCGATATGTTTGTGTGCTTAGACAGGAAAGAATCTGAGCGGTGGGCGATAGAGTTTTGTGTGCTGATGGGAGAAACTGAGCGTTGTCAGATAATGTGTTGTGAGAGAGGGGAGAATCTGAGCGGTGGGCCATAGTGTTGTGTGGTGAGTCAGGGGAGAAATTGTGCGGTGGGCGATGGTGTTGTGTGGTGAAAGGGGAGAAACTGAGCGGTGTGCGATACAATGTTGTGTGCTGAGAGCGGGCAGAAATTATGCGATGGGCGAAGCAGTGTTGTGTGCTGATAGAAGGGAGAAAATGAGCGGTGTGTTGTACAGTGTTGTTTGCTGATAAGAGGTTAGGAATTGCTTTGGACGATACAGTGTTGTGTTCTGATAGAGAAAAAATATGATTGTTCGGCGATTTTTGTGTGCGGATAGAGGGGAGAAACTGAGCAGTCGGCGATACAGTGTTGTGTGTTGAGAGGGGGGAAAGAATGAGCGGTGGGCGATACAGTGTTGTTTGCTAATAGATGGGTCAATGTGAATGGTGGTCGATACAGTGTTATGTGCTAAGACAAGGGGGAGACTGAACGATGGGTGATACAGTGTTGTGTGCTGAGAGAGGGGAGAAAATAATCGGAGGGCGATAGTGTTGTATACTGAGAGGGGGGAGCGCGTGAGCTGTGGGCGATAGTATTGTGTGCTGAGAGAGGGGAGAGACAGCGGTGGGCGATAGTGCTATTTGCTGAAAGTGGGAAGAGACTGAACGGTGGGCGAGAGTTGTGCGCAGAGAGAGGGGAGAGACTGAGCGCCGGGCGATAGTGTTTTGTGGTGAGAGAGCGGAGTGACTGAGCGGAGGCGATAGTGTTGTGTGGTGAGAGAGGGGTGAGACTGAGCGGTGGGCGATATTGTTTTTTGCTGAGACATGGAAGATACAGAGCCGTGGGCGATAAAGTGTTGTGTGCCGATGGGAGAAACTGGGCGGAGGGCGATAATATTGTGGTGAGAAAGGGAAGAACCTGAGCAATGGGCGATATCATTTTGTGGTGGGAGAGGAGAGAAACTGAAAGTGAGAGGTACAGTGTTGTGTGCTGAGAGAGGGGAGAAACTGAGTGGTGGGCGATAATGTTGTGTAGTGAGAGAGGGGAGAATTATAGTGTTGTGTGGTGAGAGGGTAGAAACTGATTGGTGGGCGATACAATGTTGTGTGCTGAGAGAGGGGAGGAACAGTGTTGGGCGATAGAGTGTTGTGTGTCGAGAGGGGGAGAATCTGTGTGGTGGGCGATACATTGTTGAGTGCTGAGAGAGGGGTATAACTAAGCGGTGGGAGATAATGTGTTTTGAAAGAGGGGAGAAACTGAACGTTGGGCGATAAAGTGTGTTGGGTGAGGGGAGAAACTAAATGGTGGGCGATAATGATGTGTAGTGAGAGAGATGAGAAACAGAGCGTTGGGCGATTGTGTTGTGTGGAGAGAGAGGAGGAAACAGCTGTGGGCGTTATAGTGTTATGTGCAGATAGATGGGAGAAACTGAGCAGTGGGCGATAGAATGTTGTTTTGAGAGATGAGAAAAACTGAACGGTGGGCGATACAATGTTGTGTGCTAAGAAAGGGGAGAAATTTTGCCGTGGGCGATACAGTGTTGTGCGCTTAGAGAGTGGAGAAACTGAGCGTTGGGCAATACAATTGTAAGTGCTGGTAGATAGGAGAAACTGAGCTGTGGGCAATAAAGTGTTGTGTGTTGAGAGTGGAGAGAAACTGATCGGTGGGCGTTTGTGTTGTGTGCTGAGAAAGGGGAAAAATTGTGCGCTGGGCGATATTGTTGTGTGGTGAGAGAGGGGAGAAACTGAGCGGTGGGCAATAGACTTATGTGGAGAGAGAGGGGAGAAACTGAGTGGTAGGTGATAGATTTTTGTGTGGTGAGAGAGGGGAGAAACTGACCGGTGGGCGATAGATTGTTTTGTTTTGAGAGAGGAGAGAAATTGAGCGGTATGGCGATACAGTGATGTGTACTGGTAGAGGGGAGAAACTGATCCGTGGCGATACAGAGTGTGCTGGGAGAGGGTAGAAAATGTGCGGTTGGCCATATATTGTTTTGTGCTGATAGAGGGGAGGAACTTATCGGTGGGCGGTACAGTGTTTTGTGCTGAGAGAGAGAGAAGAAACACTGCGGTTGGCGATACAGTATTGTGTGCTGATAGATGGGAGAATCTGGTCGGTGGGTGAAAGTTTTTTGTGGTGAGAGGGTGAGAGATTGAGCGGTGGGAGTTAGTGTTGTGTGTTGAGAGAGGTGAGAAACTGAGCGGTGGGCGATAGAGTGTTGTGTGCGGAGAGACTGCAGAAACTGATCGGTGGGCGATACAGTATTTGGTGCTGATAGAGGGGACTAACTGAGCGGTAGGAGATACAGTTGTGTGCTGATAAAGGGAGAATCTGAGCGGTGGGCGATAGAGCTGTGTGGTGAGATAGATGAGAGACTGAGCGGTGGGCGATAAGTTTGTATGTTGAGAGAAGGGAGAAACTGAGCTGTGGGCGATAGAGTGTAGTTTGCTGAGAGAGGAGAAAAACTGAACTTTGTGTAATACAGGGTTGTGTGCTGATAGAAGGTACAAAATGAGCGGTGGGCGATAGTAAAATATGGTGAGAGGCGACAGACAGAGCGGTGGCCCATGCAGTGTTGTGATGCTGAGAGGGTTTATAGACTGAGCGGTGGGCGATTCATTGTTGTGTGCTAATGGACGGGAGAACTTGAGCGATGGGCGATACAGTGTTGTAACCTGAGACAGGGGACAGACTGAGCGGTGGATGTTACAGTATCCTGTTCTGAGAGAGGAGAGAAACTGAGCAGTGGGCGATAGTGTTGTGTGCTGTAAGAGGGGAGAGCCTGAGCGGTGGGCGATAATGTTGTGTGCTGGAGGATGGAAGAGACTGAGCGGTGTTGGATAGTGTTGTGTGCTGAGAGAGGGGAGAGACTGAGCAGTGGGCGATAGTGTTGTTTACTGAGAGAGGGTAGAGCCAGAGCGGTGGGGGATAGTGTTGCGCGGTGAGAGGGGAGAGACTGAGCGGTGGGCTATAATGTTTTGTGCCTTGACAGGGAAGAACCTGAGCGTTGGGCGATACAGTGTTGTGTGCTGATGGGAGAAACGGAGCGGTGGGTAATAGAGTGTTGTGTGCTGATGGGAGAAATTGAGCGGTGGGCGATACAGTGTTGTGTGCTGATGGGAGAAATTGAGCGGTGGGCGATACAGTGTTGTGTGCTGATGGGAGATACTGAGCGGTGGGCGATAATGTTGTGTACTGAGATGGAGAAACTGAGTAGCGGGCGATAGTGTTGTGTGGTGAGAGATGGTAGAAATTGTGCGGTGAGCGATAGAGATGTGTGCTGAAAGAGGGGAGAATCTGAGCGGTGGGCGAAAGAGTGTTCTGTTTTGAGATAGGAGTGAAAATGTGCGGTTGGCGATAGTGTTATGTGCTGAGAGAGGGTAGAAATTGTGCGGTGGGCGGTAGTGTTGTGTAGTGAGAGAAGGAAGCGCCTGAGCTGTGGGAGATACAACGTTGTGTGCTGATAGAGGAGAGAAACAGTGCGGTGGGCGATACATTGTTTTGTGCTGAGAGAGGTGAGAAACTGTGCGGTAGGCGATAGAGGTTTGTGTGCTGAGACGGGGAAGAAACTGAGCGGTGGGCGGTACAGTGTTGTGTGCTGATAGATGGGAGAAACTGAGCTGTGGGCTGTAATGTTTTGTGGTGAGAGGGGGTGGAATCTCATCGGTGGGCGATATAGTGTTATGTGCTGATAGAGGGAGAAACTGAGCAATGGGCGATACAGCGGTGTGTTGAGAGAGGGAAGAATTTGTGCGGTGGGCGATGCAGTGTTGAGTGCTGATGAAGGGGAAAAACTGAGCGGTGGGCGATACAGTGTTGTATTCTGACAGAGGGGAGATACTGAGCAGTGAGCGATACAGTAGTGTGTTGAGAGAGGGGAGAAATTGTGCGGTGGTCGATAGTGTAGTGTGGTGAGGTAGGGGAGAAACTTAGCAGTGGGCCATACAGTGGTGTGTTGAGAGAGCGGAGAATTATTGCTTTGGGCGATTGTGTTATATGCTGATAGGGGGAAGAATCTGGGCAGTGGTCTATGGAATGTTTTGTGCTGAGAGAGTGGAGGTACTCTTCGTTAGGCGATAGAGTGCTATGTGCTGATAGAGGGGTGAAACTTAGCATTGGGCGATACAGTGTTTTGTGTTGAGAGAGGGGGAATCTTTGCGGTGGGCGATAGTGTAGTGTGGTGAGAGGGGAGAAATTGAGCGGTGGTCGATACAGTGTTGTCTGCTGAGCGAGGGAAAAACTGGGCGGTGGGCGGTGCAGTGTTTTGTGTTGAGATAGATGAGGAACAGAGCGGTGGGCGATAGTGTTATGTGCAGGGAGAGGGGAGAGACTGAGCGGTGGGCGATACAGTATTGAATGCTGAGAGAGAGGAGAACCTGAGCGGTGGTCAATACAGTTTTGTGTGCTGAGACAGGGAACAAACTGAGCGGTGGGCGATACAGTGTTGTGTGCTGTAGATAGGGGAAAACCTGAGCGGTTGGCCTAACAGTATTTGTGTTGAGAGAGGGGGAATCATAGCGGTGGGTGGTAGAGTGTTGTGTGCTGATAGAGGTGAGAAACTGATCGGTGGGCGGTAGGGTGTTGAGTGCTGTTAGAAGGGAGAATCTGAGCGGTGGGCGATACAGTGTTGTATGCTGATAGAGGGGAGAAACTGAGCGGTGGGCGTTAGAGTGTTGAGTGCTGAGAGAAGGGAGAATCTGAGCGGTGGGCGATACAGTGTTGTATGCTGATAGAGGGGAGAAACTGAGCGGTGGGTGTTAGAGTGTTGAGTGCTGAGAGAAGGGAGAATCTGAGCGGTGGGCGATACAGTGTTGTATGCTGATAGAGGGGAGAAACTGAGCGGTGGGCTTTAGAGTGTTGAGTGCTGAGAGAAGAGAGAATCTGAGCGGTGGGCGATACAGTGTTGTGTGCTGATAGAGGGGAGAAACTGAGCAGTGGGCGTTAGAGTGTTGTGTGCTGAGAGAGGGGAGAGCCTAAGCGGTGGGCTTTGCATTGCTGCGTGCTGAGAGAGGGGAGAACGTGAGTGGAGGGCGATATAGTGTTGTGTGCTGAGGGAGGGAAAAATTATGCGGTGGGCGTTACAGTGTTGTATTCTGAGAGAGGGGAGAAATTGAAGGGTGGGCGATACAGTGTTGTGGGCTGAGAGAGGTGAGAAATTGAGTGGAGGGCGATACAGTATTGTGTGCTGAGGGAGGGGAGAAAATGTTCTGGGGCGATACAGTTTTGTGTGTTGGTAGAGGGGAGAGACTGAGAGGTGGGCGATACAGTATTTTCTGCAGAGAGAGCGAATAAAGTCGGTGGGCGATGCAGTGTAGTGCGCTGAGAGGGGGTGAATCTGAGTGGTGGGCGATACAGTTTTATGTGCTGAGAGAGGTTAGAAACTGGGCGTTGGGCGGTGCAGTTTTGTGTGTTACGACAGTGGAAATACTGATCAGTGAGCGGTGCAGTGTTGTGTGCTGAGAGAGGAGAGGAACTGAGCGGTGGGCGATACAGTGTTTTGTGCTGAGAGTAGGGGGAAACTGAGCGGTGGGCGATATTGTTGTGTCGTGAGAGAGGGGAGAAATTGATCGGTGGGCGATACGTAATGAAGGGAAATTATTACCTGCGTTGAAGGTGTCGACATTGAATACGGCTCCTGTAACGACGTCAAGCAGAGGCATGATACCGCAGTTGCTATAGCAACGCATTACGGGCTGGACTGTCTGGGGGCAGCTTGACTTTAACCACCCACCCCTCTGTAGGGACGAGGCTAAACAGACAGTACAGTTATACTGCTACTGCCTTCTGGTGCTGCATGTAGCGTGGATTGTAATGTTACAGACTGCAAAACGCTTATGTCGATAGCAAAAGTTGGTAAAATGCAATATGGTTAACAGTAAATGGCAATAATGTATACAGGGACTTTGTAAGTTTGAATTGTCTGTTATCAGTTGGTTATGACCGCGCCACAATGCCATGCAGTTACATCAAAACCCAACAACTATTGCATATGCTACTGGTGCTATTGGTGTATGTCGCTATATTGCTTTGGTAACTGATTGTACTGTATATAACAGTTGATTGATTTTTGTTAAATTATCAATCATACATACCACAATATTTTCAACTGAATTGGTGCTGTGTAATGTTTCCACTACACACTGTATTGTTACAGTTTCTGCTGTTAAATTTGGTTTTTGTCACAAAAACGTATTAAC
>Ga0123354_10010132_pt1 | contig 14493 bp, 3 predicted proteins | sample TergutLab28metaG_2_FD_97872 | JGI IMG/M metagenome (GOLD analysis project Ga0123354, IMG submission 97872) | Labiotermes labralis P4 segment gut microbial communities from Petit-Saut dam, French Guiana - Lab288 P4 | ecosystem: Host-associated > Arthropoda: Insects > Digestive system > Gut ... | reverse complement strand
TTTTTTTTTTTTTTTTGTTTTTTTTAAAATTTTTTTAATATTTTTACAAAATTTTTTTTTTTTGCTTCTGTTTGTGGGGGGCGGGGGGGGGGGGGGGGAGGGGGGTTGGGGGGTTCAAACACCCCCCCACCCGAAATTCCGAAGGCCCTCCAAAATCGTGCCAAACTCAACCCAATTGTGAAAACTGTTAAAAATTGCTGAATTTAGGATACCAACACCCCAAGATGTTCGGAAAAAAGGCAGTAAAATTCTAAAACTACCTAGGTTTGCAATTGTTATACATTAGCAATGACAAATAAATTGGTTGTCATCATAGTCTTAGAGTACCAAAAATTAAGAAAATTTTATTATATGAAATGAAATTTATTGTACGAAATTACATCTGCCTCCAACACCCCTGACTAGGGGGCTACTGCCACCAGATCCCCGTTCTCTCTGTCCTCTGTCCTCAACTGAATTTGTTGAACCCCCCCTGAAAAAAATAACTGGGTACACCACTGCTTCTGATTATACTGATTTGAATTCTTTAAGCTGAAACACTGATATTCCCTCAACATTTTCCCTAGCCTCATTTGTGTATTTAACATTTTAAAGCCTAGCGGTTTCTTTATATCCCACCAGATGTAACACTCAAAAATTCTACATGGTGCACACTTTGCATTGAGGGTTTTTCACTTATCTCAGAACAGACAGTGACTTTTGCTTTATACATCATTAACCGATTGGTTTTTTTAACTATGGTGGAAAGTGTTTACTGCACGGTATGGACTGATTCCTTATATAAAGCAGACTGTGTTTAGTCTTTAGAAGGTTAAACCATGATTAAAAAGCAACCACTAGTTTCAGCACATCCTAATTCTACATGAGGAATTTTTTTGGGTTGTAAAGTGGTGAGCGCATGGGGCTGATCTAGTCCTAAGTTTGAACATGACTGTAAATGTATGACTACTTGGTCTTACACCTTCATAGCATGGTGCTTAAGATGCAGGATAAATTTACCTCTAACCACTAAAAATGTGTTAGTTGGTGTACCAAATACAATAAAAAGTAATTATTTTTTTAAAAACAATTTTCAGTTTTATTCCTTTCATCAATGTATCTTTAGGTTGTGTCTGACTGATAGAAGTTAGCATAATGGACTAACATGTGTGTAAACTAGTCCATGAACTACAAAAATATTTTTTAGTCCAATAGAATATAACTGTCAATAAATACAGTAAATATGGTACCTCATTATTACATTAAGTCTGCTTTGTTTGCATACTTAGGGAACTTGAAACTTGTACCAAACTGGTGGGAATAAGATGCTGCCTTGTATATTGTGTCAGTTGTAAAATACTAAAATTATATGTTCTTTGCTGTATGACACATTTATCTTTCTTATGAAATAGTAAGACAGTACTATATTCCCCTTCTCCCATTCACAGATGGCTCACAGATGGTTCAAAATGCAATTTTACAATGCTTGTTTATAAATATAATATCTGCAGATACAAACAAAATTTACACAAACCATACAAACTGATATGCTCTTTGTACATTTTATTGCTCCCTTTACAGCTGATGGGAGACCTGACATAAGCTCCAGTTATTTCACTTACAATACCGAATCAAAAACTCTTCTTATACAACATAAATGTTCTACAGAAGTGTTATGCAAATATAGCATAACAAAATACACTGTGTTCCTTCTCATACTAATACACAATAACAATTATATTGTTTCATAAATACAAATAAGTATATAGGCAATTCTCAATTTATGTAATTTTATTTTTTGTGCTGGTGTTTTGACACGCCTCAAGAAAATAAGTCACTTTAATTTAAAATGTTAATTATCCACTGTGCCTTATGTTTATACTGTACCAAATCTAAAACAAAATAAAAAAAACTTTTTAGCACATTTAACCATTGTGTGAAAGGATTTGAAAAACAAAATTTGCAGAAACTACTTAAAAAATACACTTAACTGAAACCAATATTTCCTCTTGAATTTATTTGCAACTAACTTTCTACATGAGCAAATGCAGTTACCTTTATTTGTAAGTTCAAATCACCAATTATGAGTGGACCTGCAAGCAAACCTCCCAATGTTCGTGAATTGTAATAGGAAATTACTTCTTAGTTTATGTTACCTTTATTTATAACAGCATTTTTCAGGAACATGTCTATCAAGTAAACTAGAGCTGCCTGCATATTTATTTATATATGACATCTATAACATTCCCTGTCTTATTTTTCGCCTCCTAACTGAATACAAGCAGTGGTCTCAACTAGTACAAATATAATATTTATCTATAATAACCACACAGCAGATCATCAGTTACATTCAGTGAATGTCACACAGTATTTGTTCTTTGCACATATGCAAAAGCTACATCTACAATATGGACCCCACTGCATAAAACTTGTGGCATGAAGACCATTGAAGACTGCAATAATCCTACATATGTATTGTGCTATGTGTCACAGTAACATCTGGCTATACCATGTCAAGATTCTAGCCATATCACATACTATACAAAAGGAAACTGATCTAAAAATAAATAAATAAATAATAATAATAATAATAGCCTAGACAAATATGAGCTAAGGGAACATTGATTTTAATGCTTACATTTAAAATATGCTCCTAAAATTCTATTATATCTGAAATTATTGTTATTTAGTTGATGCACAATATTTCCTATACTAGCATCATGATACAAACAAATATAATTCTTATTTACATGTTATGTATACATCGAATGCATTAATCTGTTATGAAGTTTTATTGTATGTGTCTGGACAGATGCTATCTTCGAAAACCACCAATGGCTGTCATGGTGTCTTTCGAATTGCCTATAAAATCTATAAGACAGAATAACAGACAGATGTATACAGTATATATGAATATACCTATACATATACAATGTCCATTTCTCACGCTGTGTAATATAGGTCAACATGTTTCAGATTATGCACACATGTTTTCAATGATAACACATTGCACCATAAGATATATCAATTTATAATACTTCTTTACACCTTATACAAATATTATTACACTAACATATAACTTTCCATTTACATATATGATTTAAAAATTTATAATAATTAATACAGTCAACATTTGGAAGCACACTGAACAGTTTTATATATGTATATACACACACAGTACACCTTGTATTGAAGTAGCACTATATTTTGTGTATCTAACAGTGCCTATGTGAACTATACTAAAGTTGAGTTACTCCCTTTTTAAAAATTTGTTTTGTAAGTTAAAATATAGTAAATAATTTAATAAGGATGTGTAATCTGTTTGATTCTGTTCAGAGCCTTAAGCATGTGCGTATGTGTGTTGTTTATGAAGTGTACATGAAGTATTATATACTCACTGCATGAAACATTGTAAAAATAAGTTAAACTGATAATAGTAATTAATTTAGAGCTGATTATCAGATGGAATATATATTTATGCACACAAGTAACACTATTCTGACCTTTATATGTAAAAGAATGTAGACCAGAAATGTGTTTTTATGGATCTGCCATGATGCTTCACAGTTTTAAACTATCTGATATATCAAGCACAATATAATAAGCAAAACTCACAATGAGAAAGTTGGGACACAATTTCTGAAGTTATGTGATAAATACAAACTGAACTTTCTGGTAAATTGCAATATCTCTGGTTCTACAATGAACATTACTGACACCATTGAGTGTCTGCATGATACATAATCACATATTCTAGGTTTTGCTGATTTTTGTTTTGTGTAGGTTGCATTACACAGCAGAAACACTGACAGACTGCAGTTCTGTTGAGACTGTTGCATCGCAGGGATGAAGGGACTTGTGACCATTTGTTGTTTAGTATTTGCAATAAAAGGAAATCAACTTTCATAACTGAATGTGATATATCTGTGTTACATGATGCATTATATAGGTTTAACACATGAAACAATTAAAATGTTTAGGGCAATATATATTCAGTGATGGCACCAACACGTGCACACATGTATAGTAAAGTTCATTTACATACACAATGAACTTCTATATGTTTCAGCCAATGTGGCCATCATCATTGACATAACAATACAAAGGTTAGGTTAGGTTAAAAGTATAAAATGACATTAATAATAATATATTAATATAAAATATATCAGAAGCAATGCAAAGGTGTAATTACAATCACATGAGTAAGCTCATATGATTCCAGTTACACCTTGATATTTGTTCCGATATATTTTATATTTATAGATTTTTATAATGTCATTTTATGCTTTTAATGATTCTAAACTTTTTATTTTTATATCCCTAATGATGGCCACATAGTTGGCTGAAACAAGTAGGAGTTCATTGTTTGTATAAATGAATTTTAGTATACATGCATGCATTTGTTGGTGCCATCACTGTAAGTATATTTGATTAATGCATGGATCATCATATAAAGTTTAAGGAAAATTTAATTTCATTGCAGTTTTTAACTTAGTACAGTACTTTAATATGTATTTCATTTCGGTGTACAGAAGGTCCATACAACTAAAAGTACTTTCACTCTCAAGGTAAAGCTGCGCTTAACTTTCCAAATTAAAAATTATATTTAGAAAAATATAGAAGAAAAAAGTTTAAAAAGTACTTCTTGCCCACATTAACATATACTTTTGAAACACAGCCACAAATAAATGTAGATGTTACTCTAACATGGTGGCTACAACAAAATTTGGAAGAAGTACAAAAGGAGAAAATAGGCATCAGAAAGTAAATTAATGAATATCAGACTATGTTGTGCTGAGAACATATTAAGAATGAAGGAAGGCAGCCTTCTGAAGAATGTTTGAATACTAAAGTAAAAGAAAAGCCCTCAAGAGAAAGATCATGATACAAATGGACACAGAACATAATGAAAAATATCATGAAGTAAGAGGTAAGAAAACTGGAGGAAAATTGAGAAGGAAGAGCTTTGGGAAAACAAAGATAGTTGAGCAGGCTTGGTTAGTAGGTGATGGAAATGTGCATGGTGGGGAAAAGTAAATGGCATGTCCAGTGTACAATGAGATATGACTGCCACACTTCTGGCTCGATTAATTTAAGACACATATAATACATGTTGGTTTAGTGAAAAGGGCACTACAATTTTGATGAGAATTTGTATGCAAGATCTATTACTTTGCCACACTTCAAGAATGTGGTAACTGGAATCCATTATCTACCTCTTAAGAGTACAAACAAAAATTATGCTAATGTGTAAAATTTTCTGTACAAGTATTATTTTAGACAGACTTACTATGACATCTGGTAGTTACGTGAATTACTGTGATGTATGTCATGTATTTAACTTTGAACTAGTCATAACGCTACCATGCATCTTTTCTTACTAACTGAAACTGTGATTAAAGCTTTCATGTTACTACTCACTCAGTTTTAAAGAAAACAAAACTGAATTCATCTAAGACACAAATTTGCAATAATTTCCATATTCCAATAACAATAATTTTTGTGGACATCATATACATTTCATTACATTACCATAATAGCACTATAAGTTTGTACATGAAGCTATAATTTATTCTATGTGCAGTGTTTCAGACAGAGCAACCAGTCACCTTTTGTAGGCCTAACACTACTTACACTACAATTCTCTATGTGTCTATACATTGAAAATGTTAATACACTAATGTTTTTTTCACTAGCATACTGCTAATATGGAGTACTGTAACTAATATTATGCCCTGAAAAACTGCACTGGGGTGTCAGTTTTTACTCAGAACAATGATCCTTGTAATAATTTGTAACACAAATCTTCTGCATGAGACAGTAGCTTAACGATTTCAAATTCTTGTATAATTCACTTTTGCATTTCATTAATTTACACGTTTGAGTCCGCTAAAGAAAAGTTTAAGAAAATAGGTTACAATTTTCCTTATGTTCTGGGTTATAATACCATGTTGGCTTACAAGTGCAAATCAAAGTTCCATTTCCATCCCAAAGATGAAATCAGCATCTTCCTCTTAAGAGCTGGTATTCTCATGGCATCATTTCTCAGGAGATGGTGATTCACCTTTTGTCTCAGTATTTTCTGTTACTTTCCTTCACACAAATGTTAAATAAACTTAAATTACACATTTTTAAAAAATTAGAACTTCTTCTTCCATTCATAGAATGAAATATCAAGTATAGCAAGAAAAACTCTAATGGTCTAGGTATGCTTGTAAAACCTGAAATATTTGAATGTTTGTGAAAATAAATCTGGTCAAAAACAGTAAGTTGGTGTTTGAAAAATGTGCTGGGGAAAGGTTCAGTAATTCCTAGTACTGGTTGTTTCATGTGTTGATTTTTTTTTTAATCTTATGTAATTAAAACTCAGTAATAAAGTGCAATATATGGAATAATAAAACATTTTACTTACTATATCTTTGTTATATTTTATATTTGTTCACCTTTTAGTGCATAACATGTGTATCATACCAGTGCTAACTCAGTCAGTTTTTACCAAATAAATTATCTTCTTCTCTCATATGCTGGGACAAAGTTGTGCATTTAAGAAGAGAAGAAAAACCCCAGCCCATTTGTGGGAGGTAGCTGGAATTCAAAACAATATTAAAAACATTTCACACAGATACCCCATAAAGAACTATGCAAAAATTAATATGTCCTGAACAATGAGAACAAAAAATTTGGTGCAGCGTAAATATACCACTTATTATTTATGCAAACACAGCCACATATTTTGGCTATGTTCAGGCCATCAGCATGCTGTACAATATTTTCATCTCCAATTAATGTAGTAAACATATACAGCTACATTAAGCCACTGTCTTAACAACTGTGAAAGTAGACACACTAACAAATCACAAACACAAAATTGTAACAGGTGGAGCACTTACCTGATTATGCTGTATGTTAATTTTATATATGAATGAGTACCAGAAATATTTCCTGGGGGGTATGGGCAGCTGGTATGTAGGGCTGACAACTTTACCAACTTCAAGTGCCAATTGTCTTGAAATCTGGGAGCCTCAACTTCCTGGAAACCTCAGCGCCTGTCCAGGCCTGTATTGGCATTGCTTTACCTCTACCTTTAATTCTTTACTGCTTCTTAGTTTGCTACACAGCCTGATGGCAGCTTTGATATAGCTGAAATGTGTGGCTGTGCATTTGATATAGCTGAAATGTGTGGCTGTGCATTTGCATAAATAGTAAAAAAATGTTAGTTCCACTTAAATGAATCTGTTGTTGTTCAAGTTTAAAGAAAGCAATATAAAGACAATTAATGTCATAATAATTACCTTTAATTATGAGGACACTGGGTAATTTACTGGGGTTTAGAAAGGTACAACAAACAAACATTTCAGCATGTGACTTCTGGTCAGAGCAAACCAATTACATTCCTTTAATCCAGCACCCATGGGACCAGACATGTGCCAGATTATCAGTTAGTACTTATACTGACAAAAGTTCCTAGAACTAATCTTTTTATTATTGCTCCTAGAATATTTGGACTGCACAACTAATCAAAGGAGTGTTCCATTTGGGTATTTCCTTCACCTGATTGTTCATGGACTTTATGCCACTGCCAAGCCTTATAATTATTTCAAGTTTATTAGATATCATTAATGTCATGTTCATCCTCTTGCCAGCAAAACCTAGCTTACTCACCTTGGGATCTTTTGAAGCTACTGCTATAGCTTGATGGACTCCATAATGTCTGCATATCACAAGACAACTTCACGGAATCGCTATGCATGCTGGATGTTACAGGCGTTAAAACTTCTGAACTTGTGAATAATTTCCTCAACTGCCAAAGTATGAGGATTTATGTGTTATCAGCTTTTGGATTACAGGAATTCTATTGCGTATTCCATTCTCATAACAAATATGTTCTGATTCAGTGACAACATTCCGCATTGCAAACTTTAGTGCCAATAAACACAGGTCGTTAATACACCAAAGACACCATGCCCTGACACTCTCCACCCTTACAGTTATTCCAGCTTGAACATAAATGTGCCCAATGTCACACTAACCTTTCAAAGCCCACTTGTTACTTGAAGCACCAACAGGTTTAACATTAAAAAATAGTACCTTCTGCCCACAATGTATTTATGTGCTTTGAATTTATTTAAAAAAAAATATTTTGTCCTACATAACATAAACTGACTGGTTTTTAGGCATGTTCGCAAAATTGTGAAACTAGCTTCATCATGTCTGTCTGTCTATCTGTCCATCTGCATGGAACAAATCAGCTCCCACTGGACGAACTTTCACGAAATTTGATTCTTTGTAGAATGAGAAATGTTTTAGACAAGAGTTACAGAGAAAATTGAAACACATTGCATGTTACATAACTTCTTTTTTTTAAGAAAATCATGTGGTTTATGAGATACTGTGGAAAAATATGATAAAGCCCTATGGGCCAGAGGTGACAAATAATATGGCATATAAAAGTGGTTTGCATGCTGGATAACTAAGACTACAAACACATACCCACAATATTTAATAATTATTACTTTTCCACAGCAACAGTGGTTATGTAAACATGCCTCATTGTTATGTTGAACATACAATACCTGTCTTGTTTTGCATGGCACTGTAAGCTGTTTGAAGCCCCACATACACAATATGAAATTATACTTCTAGTGGTCCTCAATACCTGCAAGAACATTTTTCCAGTCTTTTCTACTCGCCTTTCCGATAACAGATGAGTATAGAGTGCAGGTGGAACAACACTGACAGGAAAAACCAGTCACTGCTGTTTATTGAAAAAATTGCTGCTTATAGTGACAATCATATCAAACACATAAATACACCGTGCGAGCAAATGCAGAGTTTTGTGGATCAGGTTGTAAATCAATGTGCAGTTATCACTGTGCTTTGAAGGTTTAACACAAGTCATGAATTAGACTATGAGCTTCTTTCCAACAGAAACACTGTTTGGACAGACAGAATCTTGCATGTTGGTTTTTGTTTTCCTTTAGGTGCTGGGTATGAAAATAACACATGTTTTTAAGAAAGGTTACAATGCTGTCTTGCTGGCGATGAACCTCCTGTTTTCGTAACAGAGACTTCTCCGTTCAGTTGTGGACTGTTCAAGCAATTGTGTGTACTTTTTATTGATATGCAGATTTATGAGCAATAAGCTTCTGGATCACAGAGAAACAGGTGCTTTAGAAGAAATCTGTAAAGTTAGCACAACATTTCTTCCAGAGAATGAAAATAATATATTTCCTTAGATGACAGTAAGAAATACAGAAGGGTTAAAAAGAAGTTGGAGAGAACTTTGAAAACAAAATGTATAATTTTAACTGCTTGCTAAATATTACTAGGGAGACTTCATTCAGGACGATGAAATAGATGGGTGTTAGCACACACGGAAGAGAATGTGTACAAAGTTTTGGTACAATCTGGAAGTAGATGGAAAAGTAATACAGGAATGATTTTTACAGAAATAAGAAGAGAGAGTGTGGATTCAACTGGTTCAGCATACAGACAAGTGAGAGGCTCTTGAAAGCATGGTAATGAATATTCATCTGTCATAAACGGCCTGGAATTTCTTGTCTAGCTTAGGGACTGGAAGTTTTTTAAATCTATACCCCACTAAGTTACTAATTACAAGAAGCTACGGATTCCTTTCGTCTCTAAAGCGTTTTGTAACTCTGAAGTCACCGTTTGCAGAACAAAATGTGAGGTTGCCTCCTGCTGTCTTAAGTATTAAGTTTACCATGACTTCCACATAGTCTTCCTTAGATAACTTGATATCTTCTCGTGCGGGAGTGTAGAGACAAGCTGGTCAGGGGGGAAGCACAGCACACGCCGCTCCAAACTTTTCTCTACGTTACAAAAATATTAACTCCGTAACTTCAATGCGATAGACAATCTACTTCTACCGGAACAAAATTGATGTTTTTGGAACAGTTATAACTTTGCCTGGCCGTGCCGAACCAAGCAGTGACCGGACCGTGCCGACCACAGTTTTGTGGTGTATTATGGAATACGGGAATGCAGGTAACCGATTCGCACATTGGAGTGCACTCTTGATCACTGAACATCTCGATTATCGGGGGTGAGGGTGGAAAGGGGTGCACGGATTATTGAGAAGCAGGGGTAATCCAAAACATACTTTACTGAGCGACAAAGACTAATTTACTTATTGTACGAGAACACATAATATATACATGTTACTTAAATAGTGATTTTTATTTTTATTTGGGATTTTGTTAGAGAGCTCAGCGCTAAATAACATTATTTTCCACCCTCGTCATTAGCCATTAGCAACTTACGATTGTGCACGGATAATCCGCAAACCGGAAGATCTGCCCACTTGTAATCGAGAGTACCATGCACCTTAACCACAGTTTCCAGCTATTACCTTTTGTCCTTCCAGTTCAGACGTTATCAGCTGGTGGGCACGTAGTCAGTCTCACTTGCACAGGGTCTGTCTGTACGCCGTTTATGGCAGCCACCTGTTGGTCTCTCCAAGGTGTTGTCAGGAACCTGAGGCGCTGTCCAAGTGCAAACACTTCAGCAAGACAACATACAATCCGAAGCCCTTAAAATTCATCTACATACGATAAAAAAATGAAGTTGCCACCTGATAGGTAACAACTTGTGTCTCCAGTTGCCACCTGATAGGTAACAACCTGTGTCTCCAGTACCAAAACCAATTACATAATAAAGGTAAAGGTAAAGTTCACCCTAGGGCAGGCCTCAAAGGCCCAGATGGAGTGTAGAGGTATAGCTATACTCTTTCTTTAACCTCGGCGCTAGGTGGGGGTGGGTGGTCAACGCCACGCCCCGGCCGCTTTACTCCCGGGAAAGACCCGGTACCCATTGTATAGGAAGCTGGGTGGGCCCCAGGGCCCGCAAGGACGGGTGCGGAAAATCTCGCCCCTACCGGTATTCGGTCCCCGGTCCGAACAGCAAGTAGCGAGTCGCTATACCGACTGAGCTATCCCGGCCCTTCAATTACATAATGAAGTAGGGAAATAATTATTTTCGTTAGTTGCTACTGCTGATGTCGTTAATCTGTTATGCGGAAGCATACATAATCTAAAGCAAAAGAGAAGCTGCAGTAGTCGCAAGTAAGGAGATTGGTCTGGCAGAAAATGGTGAGAGAACTAAGTACATGGTCATGTCTCGTGAAGTGAATGCGGAATAGAATCACATCCTGCCGACAGGTAACACAGGCATCCCTCGCTATGACGTTCTTCCCAACTGTTTTCTTAGGTACTTTGAACAGAAATGTTGCACAGTAGCACCATTTCCCGATACTTGTTGCGTTTGTGTGAGATATCAGGCTTCGGCCGCGAAGTGGACGGGAATTCCACTCTTCTGGGCTATTACGCAGCGTGTAGTGGCAATTCTTTACGGAGGTTTCAGTCTTGCAACGTCGGTAAAGAATAACCACTACACGCTGCGTTGTGGCCCAGACTGCAGTCTGCACTTCCGTGTGTAGAGTCCAATTGAAATGTGACGGCGCACGTTGACGCACGGTAGAGGAACTGAAGGGGAAACTGGCGATTGGAGTGGGTAGCCAGTACCCTTCACACTACCTCGGAACATGGTGTATCCAGCATTGCTACCGCTGATGCGCACACCTAGACTGCCAGTTGTCAACTGAACTGACGCACCCGCCGATTTAAATGAACTCGTCTGTTTCGCCGAAAAACAAAATATGGTTTCTGCGCGTGTGCCATCACATTTCAAACGCAGTCTACCACCACCACCGCAGCGCATGACATGGCGACCGAGAGCAGTCTTTAGCCTCGACTAGTGGGGGATGACCACGCTATTCTCGGACGATGCCGCTACAAATCACAGCAGCGGAAAACCATGACTCATTTTTATGCTATGAGTGGAGTAGTGTTATCCGTGGAGTCACGTGTATTTAGTGTGCTGTTATATTTTTATTCTGTTGCCTTACTTACTCCATGGAGCCCAATCGTTCTTGAGAAGTTACCCGCTTGTCAGCTAGTCAAGAAATTCCCCTCATTTTATGGAACCCCAAGGTTCAGTACCGCATTCACAACAGCCCGTCACCTGTCCCTATCCTGAGCCAGCTCGATTCAGTCCATGCCCCCACATCCCACTTCCTGAAGATCCATCTTAATATTATCCCCCCATCTACGCCTGGGACTCCCAAGTGGTCTCGTTCCCTCAGGTTTCCCCACCAAAACCTTGTATACGCCTCTCTTCTCCCCATACGTACTACATGCCCCGCCCATCTCTTTCTTCTTGATTTTATCACCCGAACAAAACTGGGTGAGGATTCCCTTGCCTATAATTACTAAGGATGAATCACAAGCGCGGAAACACGTGCGTGAAAAACGCTGCTGTAAGGGTGCATAAAGAAAAAAGTTTGTTAAGAGCAGTGAAGCTCAGTGTCATGTGTGAGAACACCATTTCACTGTTTGCCAGGCGTTACATTTAGCGGGATCGATAGTGCGATCTGTAGAATAATCAAGGACTGTGGTCAAGAAAGAAACTCTCTTAAGGGCTCTGAAATTCATTAGTACTCTATGTACTGCTAAACGTTAATCCGGTTCCAGTAGTGAAACATACGTGACGTTGGGAATTAGGAGTCAAGCGTAAGCTGAGGGTACGAAATGGACCCGTGAACATTAATTCTTAAGGAAAAACTTCCCTCATTTAGCGCGGTTTCACCTGTTAGGCCTCTCTATTTCTGGAACCAATTAGGAGCACTAAGTGAGAGATGACTGTAAATCTTTTGAAAGTGTGTCAAAGTTCAGATGTCTGGGAACAACACTACCAAACCACAACTGCATTCATGAAGAAAATAAGAGCGAATTAAATTCGGCAAATGCCCATTAGAATCCTTTGTCTTCCAGTTTGCTATCTGAAAATACAATGGTTAAGACGTACAGAACTATAATTTTGCCTGTTGTTTGGTATGGGTGTGAAACACGGTCGCTCAGATGGAGGGAGGAACGTAGTCTGAGGGTGTTCGAGAATAGCGTGTCGAGGAAAATATTTGGGCCTAGGAGGGACGAGGTAACAGGCGAGTGGAGAAGACTACATAATATTGTTCGAGTGATGAAATCGAGAATGAGATGGACGGGGCATGTAGTACGCATGGGGGAGAGGTGTATACAGGGTTTTGGTAGAGAAACTTGAGGGAAAAAGACCACTTGCAACATCCAGGCGTAGATGGGAGGATAATATTAAACTGCATCTTCCAAAAACGGGAAGCATGGATTGGATTGATCTGGTTCATGATAGGGCTCTTTCGAACACGATAACGAGCCTTTTGTTTCCTCGAAATGCGAGAAATTTCGTGAGTGTGCTCCATTGAGTTACATTAGATTAGATTAGTAGTTGGGTTCGAGCCCTTGCGGTCCCGATGCACCTCGGTTCGATGGAGTTAGTTCTTTACCAGTGTACAATAAAGGGCTAATATAGATTAATATTGGTAGTTGATATGACTTTTATATTCCTCATAATCCGTAAGTATTTATTGTCTCCCGTAGTGCACAGGGTTCTCTGGATGATCATAAATATTCTGACGTTAAATTGCAGACAGCGTATTGGAGCAGCAAATGCCGTGAGGCACAAGACGAAGAGATTGGTCTTAAGAGGACATCTGCGCCTAAGTCAGACAAGAGGGTCATTGCATGACCGAGTGAGGCATTTCACCGTCTGCAGTATATGCAAATGCACACTGATGAGAACGCTGGGATATTTCACAAAGCAGATATGCCAGTAGCTAGCCAGTAGTCTCAGAATGTAACAAGTTTGAGATATTGGAGACCAAATCTAAACTGCATCTCGGAGAAAATAAGAACGGATAAAGTGCGGGGAATACGGGCGACCAGTCCTAATTCTTCCGTCTTCTTGTTCGTTACCAAAAAAATTAAAACAAACCAGACAACTGTAGTTTTCCCAGCTGTTTTGTACGCACAAAAGACTTCGTGTCTCGACACCCCCCCCCCCTAAAAAAAATCATATATCGTGTTTAAGATAGGGTGCTAAGGAGAAGATTTGGAATTTAGAAGGAAATAGGGAAGGAGTGATAGGAGCCTGAGGAAAAGTACGCATTGATGAGCCGCGTATATAGCTTTAGGACGACCACAACAAGGGGGATGAGATTAACAGTACATGTAGTATGCACGGGATATATATATATATATGGGAAATGCACATCGGAAAAACCTGGATGGGAGGAATGACGCGAGAGCCCGATGCGTTTTGGCTGGTTTAATTTGGTTTGGGTAAAGTTAATGTAAAGGTAAAGTTCACCCTACATTACGCTACGAAGGTCCAGATGGGGAATAAAAAAAATTACAAGAAACTGAACACAGTACTCTCGGACTTGGGTGTTTTTACCTTCTGTACATGTTGTATTCTAATTTGTCTCGCATGTATTGTTGCTAGTTTAAAGGTGTCTTGTGTGTAATTGTTGTTGGTTGGCCGTGTGTATTGTTGTAGTTGTCTTGTGTGTATTGTTGTAGTTGTCTTGTGTGTATTGTTGTAGTTGTCTTGTGTGTATTGTTG
>Ga0123354_10010130_pt1 | contig 14494 bp, 10 predicted proteins | sample TergutLab28metaG_2_FD_97872 | JGI IMG/M metagenome (GOLD analysis project Ga0123354, IMG submission 97872) | Labiotermes labralis P4 segment gut microbial communities from Petit-Saut dam, French Guiana - Lab288 P4 | ecosystem: Host-associated > Arthropoda: Insects > Digestive system > Gut ... | reverse complement strand
GGACCTAGCACCGTGCAACTTTTTTCTCTTCCCGAAAATCAAGTCTGCGCTCAAAGGAACCAGGTTCGAGTCCATGGATGCAGTGAAAGCAAAAGCGACGCAATTCTTGAACAGCTTAACACAATATGACCTGCAGCACTGCTTCCAACAGTGGAAATTTCGCATGGAGCAGTGTAGGGATCGGGGAGGGGACTACATTGAAGGGGATAACATTTCGATTGTCTGATTTTTTTCATTAAAGGGTTAGAGCATGAATCCGGTTTCTTTATTGCCACACCTCGTAGTGTGTCACTTCACAGATATTTATGTGGCAGCAAGCATCACACTGATCACTGTCATTCAAGTCTGCTGTGAACCAGGGTCCATGCATTGTAGTTCAATGTTTAGCAGTTTGTGGTAGGTTTTTAATTGTTTTAGTAGTTGTACACTTGTGAATAGTTCACACTTAGAAACAATGAAATAATAATCGACAAAAGATTTGTTTATGTATTTGAAATTTAGAGCACTTCTCGTTGTAAAATATTTATTATTATCAATCAGTCATTTTCTGTACATTGTCAGTGTCTGTCAATACTTGCAACAGCAATGCTGTCATATGAAGAGGACTGGAAAAATGCCACCATGAGCTTGCCACTGGGAAAAACAGACAATGGTTGATGTATTCCAGCATGTCTATAAAGTTCGTACACCAACAAATGCACTCTTTATTAAACTTGATAAAGTTTTAAAAATTTACATTAAAAATCACTTTGACTTGCTCCTACATGTTTCGGTCTATGACCATCATCAGGGAGCCTTCACTAGAGCCTAGCTAAAGTTATATTTAGGTTAAGATTCAGTAAAAACTATGCCGTTATATGTTATGCGGTGGTGTGGCAGCGTGTCATAGGTATGGTGTGTTCCAGCATTTTTAAATGTCTGCCCTTGGGCTTTATTGATTGTAATAGCAAACACAATTTTGATTGTAAATCATCATCTACACAATTTTGAAGGGAATGTTAGAATCTGATAGACATACTGAATCCTGGGTATAAGGATACTTTTCTGGAGCCAATAACTTCTATTGCTATGTGGTGCTCTTACTGTCGTGCTGCCACCACTGAAGGCAAAGGAAAGCTTCCATATTTCATGTACTTGCCATTACTTCCAGTTGAGGCAGCACTATCAAGTGTTAACTTTAGCTTTATTGTTTTAAAAAAAACAAGTTTTTGAGAAGGAATTAATGGAAAGAAAGGAGATTGCCTTCAGTGCAAAATCATAAGCTTTCTAAAAATGTTTATCGTGAGAAGATTAGTTTGATAATTCAGTGGATCACGATGTTCGAAAGTTACAAGCTTGTAACTTTAGCATATGGTCGGCTCCTTGGTGATGATACTAAGGTATCAAAACATGTTGGAGCTATAAGAAATAAATGTTAAATACTTTGTGCATTTGTTGGTTAAACATAATAGAAAGGTGCTGGATAGTCTTAGTTCATTGTATTGTAATTATAATGTTAGGTGCTTGAAGTGCTTTCCTTCTGCTCACAGACACATGCCATATCTAACAAACCCATTACATTGCAAAGTTCTGCTGGTGAAATTTAAGACGCTGCATCCGAATGCTTTTGTTTTCTCAGCTCAACTTCATTGCGAGGACTTTTACTGTGCATTTTGCCCATTAACATCTACCAGAAGTAATGAGCCCAGTAATCCTTCTTGCACTCATAGAACAGCACATGCCGACCTGAACATTGTGTAATGACACTTTGTGGATCAACTGTGAGGAATATATAATTATTCTGAGGGTTCACATATCCACTGAGTTAAAGCCAAGTTTAACCACTAAACAGAATGAGTGTGAGGTCTATGACTGACTGACTGCAGGTGTAACAACCCCTCTGTGATGGCGTGGCCATACGTGGTTTGCTGAGGCAGCCAAGTTCTGTGAGATGAGCTGCCCAGCAGGAAATGATGACATTTGCTAGTTAAAGTAGGGACCCAGTATAAGATGACCCTCCTGCGCCCCCCCCCCCACCTCCTACAGTATTCATCTTTCAGAAAAATACTTGTGCACAATTGTAATAGGACTGTCCGCAAATTTTCACTCATGAATTAGGAAAAGATTCTTGTCTCAAATTCAGGGAAATGGTTTTGTTCTTTTACAGGCTTAGAGAAGTTGGTATGCCAGCAGATTATGTAAATAAACTAGCCAGGATGTTCCAAGATATTAAGGTTAGTGAAGATCTGAATCAACAGTTCAAAGAGCAGTATAGGAGCACAAAAGGTAGTATAGCAGGTGAGTGAATGTACGCAGTGAAATGGATTTTTTTTTTTAAATTTATTAGTGTCATATATTCCATTGTCATTCAAATAATAATTTGTCTGTAGTTATATTTCCCATGTTCCACATTTAAGAACATGGTTTTATTTCTTTTATAATAAAACATGCCTGTCATTTTTGAGTGAATTGATAGCATAACCTTTGCGTTTCTTAAGAACATAGAGTCTTCTATGTATTTCACCTGTTTTGATCCAGATGGTTGATTCCATGTACTTTGTTGTGAAATCTTAGAAACTGTACAACCACTATTTTCATGTTCCAAGTAGAATGTAGTTACTACACAGTACTTACATTAAATTTTGGTTTGATAATACAGGCAGCAGTTTAAGCATTAAGAATGTGAACAATAAATTTTAAAAAATGCTATGGTTTGTATCCACACCTTGTGTGGTTGTAAAAATGAAGAATCAAGATTGTTACTGTTGTGTTGGAATCAGCAGTCAACTTCTTTATCACCCCCCCCCCTCCCTTTTTCTTTGCAGATTCAATTAATATCAAGATTTTGAATGCGGGTGCTTGGGCAAGAGGCAGTGAGCGGGTCACAGTTTCTCTTCCTCTGGAACTTGAAGATTACATCCCAGAAGTAGAAGATTTCTATAAGAAGAAACATAGTGGCAGGAAACTACAGTGGTATCATCATATGTCTAATGGCACGGTGTGTATTTTTTGTAAGATGTGTTTTGTCATGGTAATGATTTTGTGTTGTAAGGTTCTATTTGTGCACTTGGAGACGTTCATCCACATCATGATACAATCATGAACTCAGAGTTTTATTATGAGGTCATGCTGTGTATGTGTGTTTTTGGCATCTTAACTTTTAAACAACTGACCAGTTCTCACAAAATTTGTTTTATGCCATTGTATGCCATGTTAAACTTATACTTCTGAATTTCCTACATTTATTAATATAACAACAGATGTGAGGTTGGTGTAATGTGCCATTCAGTGTGCGGTACTGAAATGCTATATGATTATAGATCTATATTTTTTTGTTTGTTTGTTTGTAAAACAACAACATGACAGCTTTATGAAACCTGTATTTAGATTTTGGTTTGAGGCAATAACTAATAAAGGGCAATGTTTGAGGTGCTAACAGTGGTGTAACTGATGATTCAAGTCTGAATTCTAAACTGATGAACCCTTGGAGCTTGGCGTGTTAGATTTTGACATGGAGACGGATTGTAAATATACCTGCAAATTCTGTAACACAGCAAAATTCCATTAATCCAACTTGCACGAGACCAGACACTTGCTGAATTATCTAATATTCCAGATTATCATACAGTACCTGTACTGACCTCAGCTCTTACAGGTAATGCTCCTATACTTGGACTGTGCAACTCATCAGAAGGGTATTCATTTCAATATTTCTTTCATCTGCTGGTTCTGGGTCATTGGGGTCCTCTTATGTTTTCTGGAGTCTTCATAACTGAAGAAGTTGTTGGAATAGGAGACAAGGGGTCTGGAGGCACTCTTGGAGGCCTTTTGGAACATATCCCTGAGATTTGCCTGTTTAATTGATGAAGATTTTTTCTGGTACACTCCTCAAGTGCCAGATTATCAGATTTCTGAATTATTGGATGTCAGATTAAAGGAGTTGTGCTGTATGTATTTTTGCAAGATAAGATTTATAAATGTGTAGGTTATGCCAGACTTGGACTTATAAGACAAGTCTGTAGTTAGATAATCATTTCTTTCTTAGGGGACTACTACTACTACTACTTCCACCACCACCACCACCACCACCACCACCACCACCTATCTACAACAGTCTTTAACATTTTTTCATTTGCATTCAAGGAAGTTATTTTTTTCACAATAAAAATTGAATTGTTGGCCATTGATACAAGAGTCCATCGTTCTGATACAAGGGCAAAATTGTGTTTTATTGTTGAATTACAAATTTTATTTTACCCAAAAATTGCATTAGTAACACAAGATTTGCAGGATTAGAAGTCTGCAATATGGAGTAGGATTAATGAATTCTATCAAGCGCTGCTTGATCAAATTGCTCTCTCATCTATACCCTGGAAAATTACAAAATTATGTATTGTTTTCATATGTTGTAATAATATCATATTACAGCAGACCCTCCCTGTTTGCAGGTTCACACACCATGGTTTTCATTGTTCATGGAAGAACTGTTGTGGCAACTCTCATGCATCACAGTGTAGGTCCTGTGCTGATTTGTTCTCGCTCTAACTGAGGTGCACAAGAAGCCAAATCTGCCCACCTGTCTCACTCAATAGCTACCTAGATATTATTCAATACAACATTTACTTGTTACAGTTTTTATAACCGACTGTTCTCATGTTTTATTTATGTGGGTAAAGGGTGTTGTATGAACTGGTGAGAACATAAATACCAAAGCAGAAGAGAAGTGATGCCTCCATTAGACAAAGTGAAGGTCCTACATAAGCAGGACACAGGAGGTGCATTGCAACGGTCAGATGTCATTTTCACGTAAACAAATCAACTGTTTATTTCATTAAGAAGCACAAAACCAGAAGAAGTGTTAAGGCCATTCCTCCATTGTATGTGGAAGTTTGTTGTGTAAGCCAGTATGATCCCTATTTTTCCAGAAGGTTGAAAGGGCCCTGTATGTACAGCTGGAAGATGAGACCCAGCAGTTTCTGTCTGTGTTACTGTGTTGGTGAAACCCATATATATGAAGTGAAAGAATGTAGTACCTAAGGCTCTCCTTATCCATAATAATGCCCCAGGGTGACTATGATTGGACTTCCCCATATGAGTTTCCAAACCATCACCTCACACTTGCACTCACCCAACTAGGGAATCCTTAAGCATCCAAGAGCTATTACACTTGCTACAACTTCCTTAATGTCTTTGAAACAAGACAAGTGAGAAGAAGACCTTTTTTTAGTGTTAGTGAATGCTGGAAATTGTACAGAACAGCCAACTGAATAGTGGATATTAAGAAGTCTGGGGACAACCTGAAGTACACAGCGCTGAATGGGTGCTGGAAGAAGCTTTGGCTGAAATTAGTAGACGACTTCCAGAAATTCACCAGTCAGCATAATGAAAGATGGAACATCATTGTGCTAGCTTGTTAAGTTCCAGACCAATTCCCAGACTTGGAGGAGGTTGACATCCGGAAAGTTCTTGACTCTTATGTTGCTGAGTAAACTTGGAAGCACAGGAGACATTGACAGAGCTCAGCAAACCAGGGGATGAACATTCTGATGCTGCTGTGGATAAGCCTCAGCTGACTAACAGTGCTCTGAAGAATGGCCTTCAGATGGTGTATCACTTAGTGATTGCTTTAAAGTTGACCATTTCGTGAAGAGGTGCCTAAAATTTAAGCACAAGATGGAGATGTCAAGGCAGTATACAGGGGTGTATAACAGAAGAAGCAAAGCAATTGAAGATTACTACTTTCTTCATGAAGTCATCTGTCTCCCCCTCTGGCATGCACACCGCATTGCTCAGTTACCCAGGCAACTTTCACAGGAGCATTGTTGTTATTTTAGTTAAAGTCCAACAGTAATGCATTCATGCTGATTAATCATAAATTTGCATATTATCATATTTCATGTGTCTTTAGTTCCCCAAATCCAATTTTTCCCATAAAGTCTTAACTTCACACCCTGCAGTTTTGCCATTTGCAGGATTTATTTAAGATTTAACCTCTGTGACCTGTAATGGTTTGCTGTGTTGGCATTGTCATGTACAGATCAAATAAATGCTTAATGTGCAAATATACATTTTTGTTTGTGGATGGCAGCAGTTTTGAAATAGATTTTGAATTTGTATAAGGTTATTTGATGTGCTCAGATCACAACTTGCCCTTTACAAGACATGATGGTCCCACCCCCAAAAATTTACTGAACAGACTATATAGAGAACTTTCAAGGTAAAATGAAGTAATGTGTAGTTAATATGTCCTTATGCATGCCATGAATGAATAAAGGGGTTAGAGGTATGACTCCACTCATTCGTAACCTTTGCTGAAGTAGGAGGTGAGTAGGCACCTTCATGCCCCAGCTCCTCTTTCCCCAGGGAAAGACCCTAGAAGAATGGGCCCCAGAGCCAGTCTGAATGCTCTGAAGAACAAAAAATCTCTTCTCCCACCTGCAAATAGAACCATAATTCTTTGGTCATTCAGCGTGGAGTCCATTTGCTATGCTGACTATATTATTGCTGCACTATACAATATAAATACTTATAAATCCAGTGATAGAGTCTGTGCTATTCAGTTACAATAGGCATTTATGTCCTAGTATTTAAGTGTAGTTATATTATGTGCAACATATGTTGTTTACTGGCACCATAATATAATGAATAAAAATCATGGAGAAGATAGTTTGAGAATCATGGCTTTTATTTTTGCAGATAACTTTTGCAAATGCAGTAGGAAGATTTGATGTTGATGTGACAACATTCCAGATGGCAGTACTCTTTGCATGGAATCAGCGCCCATTCGATAGAATTTCTTATGAGAATTTACGGTTAGCAACAGAGTTACCTGATCCTGAGCTCAGACGAACCTTGTGGGTATGTAGAGATTCATTGTTTTTCACATTTACATATATAAATAGATTGCTTGAAGATCTTGTTCTTTCTGAATTGCAAGGTTTATTAGTGACTGCCATTTTTCCTAGCCCTACAGGTTTTCACAGAGCAGGTTATTGTGGTATTAACACATTTTGTATCAAATGATGGAGATAATTGGTTCATGTATCATCCACAGATAAAGTAGTACTGTAAATAGCTGAAATAACAGATTTTGGTGTTATAAAAATTTCTCTTCAATTGATTTGTTTCCTTTAGGTTATCTTAAAAGTGCACTGAGTACATGCCAAATCAGAGGGCCCCTTTCTAAAAAAAAATTCCTATAATTACATTCAAATCCTGACACTCTTTTTAATCAGGGAATTAACTGATGAGGAGAGCTGAATTTTAATTGCAAGAATTGAAGGGAAGTTTTTGATGAGATGTTACCATTTCAAGATAAAAACTGTATTATATGTTAAGGAGGCCTTTTCAGAAGTTGGAGTTTTGAACCTAGAGACTGTGCTATGAAATAGGATAAGTTGATCTGGGGGCGGAAAAGGACTCCAAATTTCCAGCAGATGCAGGCTTCTTATGCGTTGAAGCTTCTATGACAGCTTCCATGCTCAGGGACTTGGTAGTAAGACCTCTCTGTGCAGAAGAGGGGTTAACATCTTAGTTCCAGTGGGTTTGAAATCCACTATTCTCTTGACAATTGAGGTTACTGTGTTTGACTTTGTTATTCATGATGTGTGTGTATGTGCATTCAAATACATATGTGCTGGCATGTTATATTTATTTTTTTATAAACATGTGCTACATTGATTTCAGTCTCTAGTGGCCTTTCCAAAACTAAAGAGACAAGTTCTTTTGTTCACTCCTGAACTTCAGTCACCAAAGGACTTTGATGAAAATACAATGTTCTGGGTAAACCAGGAGTTTGCACTTGTGTAAGTATGTATGTAATTTACATTAACATTTGTTCGCTGGTAGTAGTCAGGCAATAAAATACAAAGATGTAAAGTTGCAGCAGCCTAAGAAGTCTACAGCAAATCATATAAATCACAGTTTATTAGTGAAACAAATTTAATGGATAGTACAAATCATTGAAGGAAGTTGTAATGTACAAGTTAAGTGTACTAAGAATTCTGCAATTAATGTACAAGTGGATAATCAAGATTCTGCTGTATATAAATGCTTAATGCTCATTCGTCTTGCTTTGTATCTGCCTAACACTATATCAGAAAAGGAAAACATGAAGTGCAGAAATATTCTTCTTACTACGAGCAGTCTAGGAGGAAAAGGAATTTCTAGGTTGCAGGTGATGTACACTTAAAAGCATACCTAAGAATGGTACTGACTGGGAAGAATCCGTGAAAAGTAAAGTAGAATCTGTCAGATGTCTCCTTATCTCAACATTGTACAGTAAGCTGTCAAAATGCATGAACCTCAGTGTTAGGGATTTTGAATTTTTATGATTACCCATATTAATATTATTATTTTGACAATTTTGACTGATTCTCGTAAGTCACTTTGAAACAACATGGCCCGTAAGTGAGCTTCCCCCACTCTCCTGCCTTGCACATATCTGTCTTACTCAATCTGTCTTTCATTAAGTCAGGTTGATGGCCTCAGTGGCAGAAAAACTAGTGGTCAAATGGCCGATAGAAGTCTGGGATAGAAGACCAGTTTTTCTTCTACAGAAGAGAGGAATGCAGCGTGTAGATGCTTTCAAGGATCACTTAATGGAGAAAGTGAAAACTAACTTTTAATCTCAACACAGATATAATGATCATACCTGGAGTCATGATCTCTAGGTTACAGGTGTTTGATGTATTTAACATACCATTCAAAGACTGTGTTGCCTGTGTGGGTAATAGCTGCCATTTTGAACTGCCCTGTAACACCAGCAGGAAACATGAGAAGACCATCTGAAGCACTGCTTGGATGGTCATTTCACCAGAGTCAAATGACATGAATGGAGCAGAAAATGATGCCCTGTGGGAGAGTGGTCAGGAAGAACATTCTTTTCCAGTGATCGGAGTGTTGGCAGCGACTAGTGAACTCCATGATGTGTTCCTAATTTTTTACTGTAATAATACTCTCATATTTTAACTTTGATGATTACTTAATTTCAGAATATTAAGCATGCAGACATAAAGTGGTATAAAAACCTGGCTAATGTGAATATAGGTACATTCCTGTAAAGTGAAATGGTGAGGATGGGTCATCTGATATGCAGGGTTGTTTGGGGATGTGTAGTATTTATATATCCACATTAATAAAAGTGATAACTAACCATACTATAATATTAAAAGAGTACTTCAGCATGGTATTAATTTTTGATCAGTGGCTTAGTTTTTTAGAGTCAGACTATGTCCTGCTATATCAGTGATTCAGGTAAAATGTCTTCTGCCCTGCTGCTGAAGTCAAGAGTGTGTTTTTTGCCAGTGTTCAAGATATAGGATGCATGCTGCTTCCTTCAGTTGTACGCAGGGAGTACCTTCATGCATCTTACTTAACCAGTTATATGCACTGTGCATGACACTTTCAAAATTTTGAATCGAATTTAGTTAATTTCATCAGCTGTCATGGCTGATAGCTTACAGGTACTTAACCACGTGAGAAAGTCTGGTTCAAATTTGATTGGCCTTAGTGATTGTTGGGTGATTTCATTTCTTAAACTGAAATCTGGTATCTGTAATGGTTTAATACCTTGAAATGGAAATAAAGTTGTTCAATGGTTACATTGCTTTCAACATCCTTGCAAGACGCATGTGGTTAGTAGTCTTTGAACAGGTTTCTAACACAGTTTTGATTCCAAAATATTCGTATCAGCTTCTGTCACTGTACTACTAATTTGCATCACTGTGAAACCTGCAGCTTGTATTCACACCTCAGAGTGACCTGTCCAAGTTTTGAATCTGAGACTTGGCAGTTTGTGTGTAATGTCATGGTAATAATACATTCAGTCGATGGAAACTGTAATGAAATTGACTGTGTGTAAACCATTCAGGGAAAATTTGAGAGCAACTAAAGTGACAAGTCACTTTAAACATTTCTACAGTGTTATCCATTCAATATATTTAAAAGAAATTGTTATTAAAGTTTTGAGGTTGAAATTATGTATTTTGCAGTTCGGCTTCCATCTTTATTTTTACAGCAAAAATGGAAAACTACAAAAACGTGGAAAAGTTAACTTAGTGGGTAGATTACAGTTATCAACAGAGAGAAGTAAAGAAGAAGACAATGAATGTATCGTCCAGCTCAGAATATTTCGAGTTCAGGTCAGTTCTGATTATGTTACGTGCATGTTGCTCCATATTTAGATCAGAATGTTGACTAACAAAGGAAAACTTTACAGTGTGCATTCACATTATTGACACATTACTGTAGGTGGGAATTATGCTATATGGCATTCCAGTTGTGCAAACTCAGAAATACCATATTTTCTCCCAGTGCGAATTGAGACCACTTATTAGTATTTTCATTCATAGAAAGGAGTTCCTTCTCACATATACACAAATTAAGAGACATGCATATAAATCTAACTTGTTGCAATGGCTTGTGAGAAATTGACACCTGTCACCTGTGGTATACTTCAGTGTTTGTATTTATATAGGGTCAATGTGAGGATGTGGCAGTAGTCAATTTTTTTTGTTTTTTATTAAAAAAAATGCTGTATTTGGATTTCATGTGTGTCCATCAATCCATTTGTCATGTGTCATCATCAACACCCTTGCACAGATTTTTTAAAAATTAACACAAGAGACATTCAAGGATATTTTCAGGTAATGTAGTTTGATTAAAATCAAACACAAATAATGGATTTGTGCAGAAGTCCTCTTTGTAATTCTGCATACATTGAATGCATAACTCTGTAAGTGTATGACCAGACGTTGTAATCATAAATTAAACATAGCATTGTATGTCCATTACACATTCCTTATTAAGTTATCAATTGAAAGGTAATTAAACAGAGGATTTTTTTCCTGAACTGATTCTGATAAAGACTGATTGGAGGTCCTTGTGCAAATTCCTTGCAGGTCTTGCCCACCCACCCATCCATCAATCTAAACCGTTAAGCAGGGCAGGTTTCTTTTTAAATTAGTTGTGAGAACCAGTTCTGGTTTTTAGCTGTATTAACCTGTTATAGCTGTACAAGTCCCGGGTTCAAATCCCAACTTGTCTCATAGGTTAATTCAAAGCTCAGCCTTTTGTTTGGTTTTGTTTTTAAAGGACATAACATGATTATTTAGGCAGCCAATGAAAAGGGTTTATATAAAAAGAACTTGTGGTTCAGCCAAGAAGAGTATTGTAACTGTGTGTCTTGGTTCTGTACCACTGTTGGGTAATAGACCTAACTGCTTAAAACTGAATATCATAAGGGCTAAATTACTAGTGCACATCACATCTGGCAGTCAGTGCTTTGTTTTTAGAAAGTTTAGACAAAACCTGGCAATAATTGAGAAATCTCATGCAGTTTACTGATTGGTTTAGACCACAGCTACAAATGGAACAAGTAACTGAACATACTGATTTGATTTCTTGTGTGTAAAGAAGTGGAATGTGCTAATTATGAGACTATTAAACATATCAGTGAGCATGTATACTGCACCATCCTATAGACTACCCAAGTGATCTGTCCAGCACTACTGAAGACAAACTGTAACCTTGGGAAACACTCATGCTTCCACTAACCCTAGCTTCATAGTTGACTAGTATCTTTACCTTAAATGCACCCGGAGAGGTGATGGCTGGTGCAGCTAGGTGGTACCAAAACGAAAGACTTCCTGATCATTTGGTTATGGCATGATAAAATGAACAGAAGACCATGAATGGACATTTTCATGTACATCATAAGCTTCCAATCAAATTGTATAAACAAACCACAACTAAATTTAACAGACTGCAAAGAATACCACTGAGTGTTTTGTGTATTTTATTTTGGATTGCTTCTTTTCCAGTCTTCTTTTGATCTTATACATATTTACATGTAGTTCATCCAGTTCTACACTTTTGGAGTCATGGCATTCCTTTTGAGATTAATTTCATAATTGCATGACATTTGTTAGTCATGATTCTGTATTTATCATATATATATTTCTGCTCAATCAAAAAGAGTGATTCTGGAAGTGAAGTTCGGTAGTGTTCTGATACAAAGAGTCCGTGAATAGGCAAATTTCAGAGTATGCTGCAGCTGCCATGTATCTGCAATATCTTCTGCTTTAGGTTAGAGATTCCTGATGTCTTACCCATTCTGATGCTTTTGTACTAAATGTAGAATGCAGTTTGCAACCACATTATAAATTACTTCAGTAAAACGTCATAATTATTGGGTGTTGAGTTGTGTACATTAAATGCTAAATGTGTCTGAATTAAGAAACTGGTTAGGAGTTAAGGTACCTGTTTTATATACGTTCAAAGAATGCAATTTCTTTTAGAAATAGTTCATGATTCTGCCTAAATAGGTACAGTTTTTACATGCTACTGTTCTTATACCATTGCACTACTGAACCACAAATCTTCACAGAAGTAACATGTACATATTTTTATGCAAGACATTTCAGAAATTAACTAATAAGGTTTTGCAATCTGTTTTACAATAAATGTGTTGGGACATGTAGCAGGTGAAAAATACTTAAGCCTGCAACTATATAAAGAGGAGTGGATTATAACCTAAAACTAGAGTCTCATATAAAACAATATTTAAAACTGAAGATTAGTGTATTATTTCAAAACAGTATTTCCCTTATGTGATACTAGACTGTGAAGACAATCATTAGATTATATAAACCTCCACTTGAAGATAATGCATGCATATCAGAACATGGAATCCCAAGCAAAATGTTTTGAATTGTGTACTGCCCATATTAAATAATAGTATTTTTACAGGAAGCCATTATCAAAATACTCAAGATGCGAAAACGAATCACGAACGTTCAGCTTCAAACTGAATTGGTGGATATCCTGAAAAATATGTTTCTTCCTAGCAAGAAAATGATAAAAGAACAGATAGAGTGGCTTATTGAGCATAAGTATATGAAACGAGATGAGGATGATATCAACACCTTTATTTACATGGCCTGAAACCACTTTCTTCCTTGTGCTCCTGAAGTGCTGACTGGGAACCAAGAGTGTGAAAGGTGATTGACTGACCAGAATGAACAAAAGAAGATGCAGTATAAAGGCATGTTTTCACATTAGTGCTAACTACGTGTGATTATTAGCCTCCTCGACTCCATCCAGAATGAATAAAAGAGTGTCAGCAGCTGTTATCGCCTTGTCAAAACATGTAAAATATGATGATATTCATAATAAAAGAGAATTGCGAATGGAAAATTAAATATTATTAATCTTCTGTTCATTTTCCATCTAGAAATACGTGCTGTGTTATACATTGTATATAATATTTCTAAATTTTTCTATATGTTCAAGAAAAATTCTAACATTGATATTGTTTTCAATATTGCTGAAAGTCATCCAGCTTTCAGTATGGTTGGAACATCAGTGGGACATATTTAAATTACTGGGATCCTATCGTGTTTTGGTTCACAAAGTTGATATGGGAAGACCAATTATAAGGTGAGTGAAAATCTGTACACAAATGCTAAAATAATAATCTCATGCAGTATATTATAGTGAGGGCAAAGTGTACTTATAAATACACTTAACTGTACATGTGGAGAGTAAACAGTGTGTGTAAAACACCTCCACATCTGTAATGGACACAGTTTATTAATACTTGTTAAAGTCAGGTTTATTTTCGTGCTCAGTCACTATATAGTAGCATGATCTGCAACACTACATCTCATAAATATTTGATGAATTACGTTGAAATTGTAGGGCATTTGGGAACAATAAAATTAATGTGTGTTAATTGCTTGAAAAGAATGTGAGCTAGAAACTTTACCAAAATAAAGTCATACATATACAGATGAAAGATGACCAATAAATAATTAAATCATGAAAGCTTATAGCAAATCTCACTTGGGAGGTCTGCTGTGTGATAATTATGTATATCTACAAGTCATTCTTATGAGATTATCTGTAATAAAACAGAACGTAAATAAATTATCTTGCCAAAGTTCCTTTGCGAATAAAAAATTTATAAAAAGACAGATGTGCTGTTGTACATTTTCTGAGAGAGGAATTGTTATAGTTTCACCGAGTAACTGATAGATAGTAATACGTCTTGTAATGCACCTCAATTCAGCCACCTGTGTGTATGTAGGAATCATCTGCTCAGTTCTCATGAACCTACAGAAAAAGCATGGTGGGAGTAGTGGTTTGTCAGAATCAGTTGCACAGGTCCAGTGATGTTTAGAACAACCTGTCAGGACACAAAACCATCAGACACCATCTGTAAGAACAATGAAATATGTTTGGCTTAGTTTTGGCAGACCAGAAGCTTTGTTCACATGAAAGATGTGGGGCATTTATATGTGTATGATGAAACCTTCAAACACATACACAAGGTCTTTGTTCAAAGTCCACGATAGTTGACAAAGGCTGCAACAGTGAGCTGCAAAGGCTGCAAACTTCATTTCTGTATGCTTGCAAGTGGTAAATGATGCATGCAATGATACCAGATGTTAGGATAGTATGTTAGGAATTTGCAGTAACCAAGCATGGGAAAGTGGATGACAACAACAAATTT
>Ga0123354_10010126_pt1 | contig 14495 bp, 8 predicted proteins | sample TergutLab28metaG_2_FD_97872 | JGI IMG/M metagenome (GOLD analysis project Ga0123354, IMG submission 97872) | Labiotermes labralis P4 segment gut microbial communities from Petit-Saut dam, French Guiana - Lab288 P4 | ecosystem: Host-associated > Arthropoda: Insects > Digestive system > Gut ... | reverse complement strand
TATTACAAACAATACAGACGGTCCCAAAATGCATATACTCAATGCAAAAGTCAAATATACACATATTTATGGCTCCATAAATAGGCCTACTACCTACCTAACAACCTACTTTCCTACCTACCTACCTACCTACCTACCTACCTACCTACCTACCTGCCTGCAACTACACTCGAATTCAGATTTTAATTAAAGTTTTTAAAACCAACATTATAAGAAAATGCCAACAAAGTAAACTATTAAAGAACGCATTTATTTATTACAGATCTAACATATGTTGGCGGGCGGCCATAATCAGGGATTATATAAGCACAACTGGAAAATTCATACACTATAAAATTTAGGTTAATATAAAAGACACTGTTATTAAAATTATAAAATATGTTTTTTATTTCACCCAAATGTTACGCTCTATAAATCTTTCCGTTTGTATTCATACGATCCCTGAAGAGGGCAGCCCGTCAGACAAAGACGGATCTTTAATCAATGCTTAAGTTTTTAAAGGTATCCTTTTTGGTATTTTCTTAAAATATTTTAATTCCGTATAGGTCTCAATGTGTTATAAAATTGTTTAAACCTAATCTGTTATTTTTATTGAATTAGGAATTTTTACAGCTGTATTCACCACTTTACTATCTTTCACATTTCACACAACACGAGAGCAACAGGGTGATCAGTTACAGAAGTACTCCGATTCTAAAAACGACACATATTATGTATTGTTCAGTTTGTTGTAAAAATCACGATAAGAATTGGGTGAAATATTTCATTTTCACCTTCAATAGCACAGGAAGCTGCAGCCCAGAAATCACGCAGACGTGCAAAATTATTTAATCTATCCGATTATCGAGGCTTTTCCCATACCAATACACTACTGAGGATAGCGTCAGTAAAACTCGTGAAGATTTTAAAATGTCATTCGGTGCTACATGAACACCTTTCATTTACAGGCTTTATTATTTCCACACAGTTTCATCTCAGCTGCAATAAAGCAAAGTTTATAGGCCGTAATGTATAACAAATTGGAGTTTCAGGTTATGTTATGCCACGACCTGTGTGAACCGGACTTCTGAGTACTTAAAGTAGAGCGTAAAATAGGATGAATAGGCGTTAAAGTTATAACTCTTTTGAACATCCTTTACTATGTTCACCCCAAAATTACTGACAAAACTGTTATTAAATGCAGCATGCTTCTTACATTTATATAGAATTCTTATCTGCAACTTTATGCCATATGAAACGATATTCTAGAAAGTGAAAAAGGAAAATAAAACTCTGCTTTGGACAAATGTGTTTTGACAATAGAAAAGAACTGTTTCACTGAGAAAAAATCTTTTGATGCAATAAATTTTGTCGTGTTTGAGAAATTTCAAACTTAATTTACATGCTTCGTCCAGTGCCTTACATCTTTTCTCTTTATAACTTAAAAGTTTATAATTGTTACTTAAAATATTGTATTTTCTTTCAGAAATACCCAATAAAGTGTTGCACCAATAATTGCTTCACATCCTTATGCAGTAGTAAGTCCAGAATAATAATATTTCGCAGCCGTATTCATCTGGGTTTCCCTTCTCAATATCCGATGACAGACTTAGATTCACGGCTAAATATTTTAAGCCCTAGTCAATCTCAACAGCAATAGCTGTCCTCACAGTATCTTTATTTAAAACCCACAACTCTCATGTAACATTCATAGTATATTTAAATATACATATAAATATAGTTTTATGTGAATGGTACAATGTAATAACTGACTGAAATGAGCTAAATATATTTTCTACATATGTCCTTTGCACAATTTTTTTTCAAATATGTACCTTCTGTTTGCATAAAAGCCGGAGGGTTTCTCGCATAGATAAAGGCAGCTTCTGAAGAAAGTCTCTGGTCAACAGATTTAGTTTGTTCAGGACTGGTCGTGCTGACAATCACAGAATTCATAGCCTACAGCCTCTGATTCAATCTCAAGAATATCCACATGGAGTTTATGTTAACAAAGTGGAGCTGGGGTAGCTCTTCTTCGAACACATCGATTTTCCTCTGCACATTATTACATTCTGCCAGTAGTCAATACTTCTATACGCGGCACAGGTAAAATAGAGCAATTTAAGGCTTAAGAGCAAGGAAATTATTCGCATCCCATTCTTAAAATTAACCAAGTAATGATGCAAACTCTTTATCTGTCGAGAGTCGTGACACCCACAAGACTTCTTTAATTTTTTTTATCATAACCAACTAAAGCACAATTATCCCATTATCCCACAAAAGTACACATCACAACAATTTGCCTGTATTAAAATAAACCCACAAGATTTGATATTTGTGTGACCGTGCATCATTGATACAATAACATAAACAGCCGACTAGACGCAACAATAATAATTTTATTAACAACTTCAATCGGCTCAACATGTTTCGGGCGATTATTTCGCCCGAAACATGTTGAGCCGATTGAAATTTTTAATAAAATTATTATTGTTGCATCTAGTCTGCTGTTTATAGTACTATACCCACAAGACGTTAAGTTTCATCAGCACCGCTCTGAAAGCTCAAAAATGCATCTGTCAAACTTGCAGTCGAATAGTCAGTTTTCACTGGTTCTGTGCTAGATCTATTCCTTCGTCGTCTCAGTATATCTCTGAAGGCCAAAATCTTGCAAGCTTCCCCTCCCCCCTCCCCAAATTACAAACTTCTTCATGCCAGTTACTTCAATATATACTCGAATCTGCTTGTCGAACTGAAGATGGAGGCAACACGTTACCCCAAAACATCAGAACAAACTTATTGTCTTATGATGTATAGTTTCCCCAAAGGGCAGATGAACACAAAAGTCCCGAAAATCTAGAAGCCACCTCTAGATTCCAGGCCCCCGAAAAATGACATGAAACAAGTTCAGTACCTAAAGACGCACAATTCTAGAGTGGCCTGTGAATCCAACTGACATGTGACATTTTCTACACGATGCATGTGGAATGATGAACATTTTGTATTTACGGGAGAACTGCAGTATTTATGCTGAATACATTAGGAACGGCCATACAAAATTATTCACCCTGACGACCAGAAGCCCGAAAACTGCACCCCTGCAGAAAGGCACGACGTGACCAACACCCGCCTTGAAAGGCTGAACACATTTAACCAAATAATTACTTATAGATTTGTATCAGCAATAATGAAAACATCAGTTTCAACGAAGTGTCTGAAATCGCAGAGACTCTGCTCGTAGGCATAAATACTTCATTCGAAACTTCGCGTTCCTATCTGCTCCGGCTTTCCTATATATGTCACCTTTAAATGTTCCGTAAGTAGCTATCCTTGTAGACTATTATTTGTACTGTATAGAGCAAGACAACGTGTCGTCAGGAAACGTCCAATCGTTCTCTTGCTATTTAGTCAGAAAAGGTCAGGAACCTGTTAAGGGTAAGTGACCTGACATGACACTATTCCAGATGACATAAAACACAGGAAATGAAAATTGTTACATTGGCCCCTTTTCTAACCTTTACACTGTCGCGACACAATCTGAAGCTCTGACTTGAAATGAATTACGTGTTTGCAGTCGGGAACAGCTAGCGTAGTCGAGTGACGACATAATCAACCCGCAAGCGAGTGTGTAGGGAAAATATAGAGAGACAAATCTTTAAAGCTGCTAAATATTTTTCTCTAGAAAACTGATAATGGATTTTTACTTTAATATCTTGATGGCACTCTTCGTATTTAAAGCCATTTTGTGCTTATAAATTATTGTTATTCAATAATTAGTAAACAAAATACAGGCAAGAGTCACCCTACCTTGTACGTAGCTAGGTCGTCTACAACGCAGGCCAAAGTAGCTTCTCGACCCACGGAAGCCGTCACATTGTTAATCAGCTCACCGAATTTAGGTATATCTGAAAGCGAACACACTTCACTTATTCTTGTTTCTAATGCCATTTTATTCCTATTAGACATTTCTATGCCTAAAGCAGTGAAATACCTGCCCCTAATACTCTTCGTAAATTTAAGATATTGATTCAAAGACATTCGTACCGCGCATTTGACTGCAACAACATCCATTCCACATAGTAAACAAAAGACCATGAATACTCACAGGACGTATTAGAGCAATACTTACTTTAATAGGATTAATTAAATGATTCCATCAATATGACGACAGATTGCTGGGGATCGGAGCAATTATTACTGTATTAACTATAATTCAGTGCTGACGAGACGTAACCCGGGAAAGAAGATATCAAGTATTACACACAAAGATAGTAACAAAAGGATTACGATGAGGAATAATTCTATTCATTGTCTCATAAGTTTTATTCTTCGTATCATTCTTCTGGGCATTCTTCCATACAAGACTATCACCAACGATTGAACTAGGATCAACGTGACCACCTACAGGAATTCAACCATTCATCCCTATACAATTCCTATTACTAAATACAGCAATCCTACTAACCTCAGGAGTAACTGTACGAACTGTACAAGCTGAACAAAGGACGATAAAGAATTTAAAATCCATTACCAAACTTACAGACGGCTTCGTTTGCAGTTCGCCTACCACGTTCAAAGCATTTAGCCGTGGTTTTGAGTCAGTTTAGAGACAGTTCGAACGGCACTTACGATCCTGTATTACAACAGACTTGGCCAGTGTTTTGGACACTGCAAATATTCCGAGTCCTGTTACACCACAGCGTTGCGAAAACTAGGAAGTCTTCATTTTCAGATGGGAATAGTTGGGGTGGAGGAAGCCTGATTTGGAATAGGCTCAACAAATCAGGATCCCTTTCCTCCATTTCCATCTGAAGACGGCAACAGACTCAGTATGCGAAAGGTTATAATGTAGTAAAGCTCAAATAACAGACAATGACTAAAAGCCCTAAAATTTAAGAATTTTTTCTAAAGCTCATCCCCCCAAGACTTGGTCCTATGGAATAATTCTGCTACACCGCTCTAGTTCTCTGTATGCACTTACTTGGAAAATGAAGGCCTAACTATTGCACAGGGTTTCTTAATCCTTTATATGAGCGTTTCCAAAAGTTCAGAGGAAATTCATGCAGAAAGGAGCAGCTGATACTGCACGCGATACAGAACTATGTTACAGGTTTGTCATCTGAAGGCCTGAAGTGTCGTTGCTTTGAAATAAGTCAAATAGTTTCAAGGGCATGTGGTGTATTATAACGTCACAATCTTAAGTAAGATTTTCAGTTTTCATGAAAATATTTTACCAAATAAATTACTTCACTTTCGAGTAATCATGTAAACTAGGAGTACTAAACATGCTTAAAATCCAAACATCTTCAACTGACGAATAATAGAAAAGATAAATAATACAACGTAATGTGTTCGGTTGGCTTAGCAGTTTAGACTATATGAAAACACAATTTCAACCCTAATTTTAATTATCGCTTGCTAATAGCGCTTACAGTGTTTGTTTGTTAATAAAAGCAGCTCCTCCGAAATGATCCAATGTGAAAAGCACAGCCGCCCACCAGATTCAATTATTACAAACAATAACACCTCCGCGTTTTTAACAATCTAGCAAATGTTAAAAATAGTTGATTGAGAGCTCTTTGAACTCTATTTATGCTGTGTTAGGGGGTCCACACTCTTCACCGGAGGATCAGTTGGTGTCCAGAAGTCCAACTCCTAACCCGAATAGGGTAGAATCCTGACGGAGTGACGTACGCGTACGTCGCTCCAGAATGACTGACCGTATGTCAGTTAGAAGTTGGGCCTCTGGACGCCCAGTGATCCCCCGGTGAAAAGTGTGGGCCCCCTAACACAGCATAAATGGAGCTCAAAGCCTTCCGATCTTTTGTTTTGAACATTCTAACACTTTACGATGTGGTGTTCTGCTTTTTAATTGAAACGGGACCTCTGTGCTTCACACACTGGACCAATTCAGAGGGGCTGATTGTGTTAAAAAAAAGGATTCCCTGATGATGACGCTCCGGGAGTGCCGAAACATATAGGCCGGAAACCGTGTATCTATTGTTTTTCCTTTTTGGTGCAAGAAAAGTTTGTTAGATTTAATATGACGTCATGCACGGTACATACAATATTGAGATCACGTCTTATAATAAAACCAAATAGATGCACTAATTTCTCAAATTTATTTTTGGAATAGAACTCCACATGTTTCGGAAAGTTCCTCTGTCCATCATCAGCAATGGTGTATGTCAAACAGTTATGCTGACAACAAACCTGTTTGACTTATACCATTGCTGTGTGTACAGCGAAAAACTCCTGATGATGGATAGAAGAGCTGTCCGAAACATGTAGAGTTTTATTCCAAAAATAAATTTGAGAAATTAGTTCATCTAGTTGGTTCTATTAAAAGAATTTATCACGATGCACGGCCACCTGAACGTCAAATTAAGATCACTATCAGACACTGTCGTCTATACGCTCGTTTACAGTTCGCAAAGTCTGTTTGAATGAGACACAACAACTAACTGCAATTACTGTTTAATAGAAGGTGAGTGTCGTAGGTCCTCTCCGCCCACTATTGCACTATGACCCACAAGGGGTAACAGTTGCTTTTGCTGGGTGTTTTCGTAGCACTGTACAGGTAGGTGGGGTGGAAGCAAGGGGTTTGCAATCACGTTACACGATAGTCACCATATAACGTTTTCCAAATAGTGGTTACATGGATACAGACATCACTGTAATAACCCAGATCGATTCGCTGCGACTCAGTGGCCCAACGTATCGCAATTACAGCATTCGGTGTGACGTTTCATTCTCATGTCCATCGTATCATGACAACTATGATAATACTTCCAGCTTAATTTTGAATATACTCCTCTAAAGCACTACTTAATTACTTACTCCACGGTGCAGAGTCCTTCTTGAGAAGCTAACCAGTTTGCAGCTAGTCAAGAGATTCCCCGCGTTCCAGTGAACCCGAAGGTTCATTACCGCACTCACAAGCGTCCACCACCTGTCTCTATCCTAGGCCATCCCAATCCAGTCCATATACCCACATCCCACATCTTGGAGATCCGTTCTAATATTATCCACCCATCTATGCCTAGGTCTCCCCAGTGGTATCTTTCCCTCCGGTTTCCCACCAAGACCCTATACACCCCCTCTCCTCACCCATACGCGCCATATGCCCAGCCCATCTCATTCTTCTCGATTTTATCACCCGCACACTATTGGGCCTCTAAAACACTACACGTTCACTATTATGAAAGCAAAAGAAATTAACCGCTATGGTGTACATATCAATTAGCTATCTGTTCTGTTTTATTACATGACACTTCCAACTTGTTTCGATCATACTGGATCATCTTCAGAGAGAAACTGTTGTTGCATTCCAATGTCACTTGTACGTCATACATTACGTAAATGTGTCATTGTTATACAATTTATATAAAAAAATCAGTTTCAAATTTATATATTAATATAAAAGATGTTGACCTTTTGTGTTAATTTATATCGTTTCACCTACTCGTTTTGCGGAATCCTTATAAAATATATAAACAAACTAGCTATAATAAATAGTGTAAAATGATCGAAGAGCTAATGAGCTGCGTCTGCTTTTATGGTCTGCCTTTTCTCCTGCTATATTCAAATTAATTTTTATTTAAATTTTCGTCAGATTCTCACTTTAAACATTATCCACCCACACCCAGCCAGGCGACTCCGAACACGAGGAAATAGAGTTGGCAGCTGCGCCTACTATCTCTGTGTGTATACCGATGTGGAACATGAACCCAGAAGTCTCAAGTCAAGGTTAGGGCTAGCTAAGTGTACGAAACTAGCATGGTCTTAGAAAATAACTTAGAAGTATAATGCGTTATTGTTAGCATAAAAAAACATCTAGAATAAACCAACAAAAATAACTTTACTACACGCCTGTGAACCTGTAGCATAAGTTTCGACAGGGCTGTTAGGCTTTGTGAAGCCCAGCAATATAAAATCTGATCCACATTATCACTGATAAATTGAGAACGCCTGTATTCGTGGATACCGCTGAGTGTAAGAGTCTGGATGTTACCGACCATGAACCAAATCCTGTTACAAATTAAATTAAAAAGTATATTTTTCCCCCTGATTATTTGTACACTTTTTTCATGGACGAGGTCAAAAGTTTTACGAAATGGGTGGAATTTTGCCTGCAATTTCGACTTGTTAAACTTATTGAAAGCGTTCGTAATAAGGATTGAGGAATAAAATTTTAAGTGTAATATTAATTTTTGTAACAAATATTTCATATCAATTAATTTACTTGCCTTTCAGCTTTATCGTGGGCCGGGTAGCTCAGTCGGTATAAGGGCTGACTACGGGCTGGGCGGACTGGGATCGAATTCCGGCGGGGACGAGATTTTCCGCCCATCCAGACTGACCCTGGGGCCCACCCAACCTCCTGTAAAATGCGTATCAGATCCTTCCCGGGGTGAAGTGTGGCCGGGGCGTGCTGCTGACCACTCACCCCCTTCTAGTGCCGCGGTCATGGAAGAGTAGAGCTATACCCCTACCCACCCTCTGGGCCACACACCGGGTCTGTAACGGGATCACTTTACCTTTTTCAGGTTTATCATTTTTTTTATTTTTATTTATTATTATTATTATTATTTTTTTTTTATAGAAATTCGGGACGGAGATTTGTCCGTATATCATGTATGGGTAGAGAAGGTGATGTTCGTGAGTTTTGAACCTCGGCACCGCAGGCAATAGGAACATCCTATGCAAGAAGGACTGTCCAACAGTTTCATCCCCACCACTCACTAGATAGGAGGCTAGATGTGGCGAAAGCCTGTCTTGACCTGTCACGTGTCATTAAACCATAAACCAATGAGTCAGCTATACCGGTTTGTGTTGCACTGGGCTAATAAATGCAAAAAGAATTATGTACACAAGGAATGTAACAGAAAAGTCAATTATTTCACAGACAGTATGATTTTTTATCACGAAGAAACCTCATATAAATTCCGATTTATAAAACTGAAATTTATACGTTTCAGCTTTTGCGGAGAGGTACACAGGGTTGTGTTTTTCCACGCAACTCAGCAATATGTTTTATTCCCAAAAGGATATGCCAATTCAGTTCACTTTTAACATGTAGTGCGGGGTTTACAGATTGGTGTTATTACGACAAAAAGAGACGCAAAAACACTGAAAATCCACCTGTCACAAGAGTAGCGCTTAAACCAATTCGACGTGACATGAAACCGACCAGCCAATCAACGAACCAAGAAAATCCATGTGAAGAGAGGCTATCTGTCTGTCTGTCTGTCTAGTGGATGGAGAGAAATGGTAATTTTCAGCGTCATTTCAATAATTCCTGCGCCTAATAGAGGGGGGAGCAACCAGGCTTACACTGTGTGGGGGGATTTGGTGCTCTGGCGGGGCTGTGCACAGAGAGATAAGGGGGTACACTCTCGGCCCTCGTCCTGTTGCACAGTTAATTGAGTCTTCATGCATCAACAGACAGCCACGTCCGCAATAGACCTGGTTTCGATTTTCACCTTCCACACGGTGTTGTGTAACTGAGATATCCATTAGCCTTCCTGACAGACGAAAATCAGTGAAACTGCTGTCTGCTTTTAAATTTCAGACTTCTGTAATTTGACACATTTTAAGCAACATTTCTGAGGAGTTCGCTTCCTTCATCTTTACGGAAGTTTTTTTTGGTACCTATATATCGATGTACGCAGCCTTATATTCCCGAAAAATTAATTTGACATTTACAATATTACAATCAGTTTATTGTAGTATTTGTAAGCTCTCAAATTAATAATATTCAACCTGCAAACATACTTGTGTTTTAGATACGTATGTTTTTCATGCCTTGTGATGGTCCGTCAGAGTGATCGAAACATCTAGCTTTATTGATACAAGTAATAACGAATTGTTATTTTGACTGCAATACATGTAGTAATATAGAAAAATTCTGCAATGGCTTCGGAGATAAAACATACAGATATAAAAACAAAATGTTTTACCCATTTTTTTCTGACGTCCAGGTGCCATTTCAGTCCACAGCCAACTAACCCCTGAATCCATAAATAAGATATAATCACTCATTCACATCGAAGAACAATCAGTTCCCTTGGTAGTGAAAACGGATACGCATTAAACATCAATAGCACCGAAATCATGACGTTAATCAGAAATAGTAATTAAAATATACAATATGGTATGAAAGAGGAAGTAAAATGTGCAGAGTTTTGGTGGCAAAATCTGAAACAACCGGAAGTACTGGGAAGACGTAGGCAAAAGTGGGAGGATAATGTGAAAATAGATATTACACAAATTGTACAGAAGGATTTCAACGGTCAGTCAACTGAAAAGCACAACAAGTACTAAATGTTGTATATATAAATTTTACATCCTGATAATGGGCTATAGATATGCCCGAAACGTGTAGAGGTTGATTGACGAAAAAAACAGAGGATAAATAGCGCATCAAGTTGGTTTTTATTACAGAAATATCAACTCAGTTCACGTGTTCCAGGATAGGGTGGTTAGCAACCTCTGTTGAGCGCGGTAATGAACCTGTAAGCTGGCCTCTCAAAACTGACTCCGATCCATGGAGTGATTTATTCGGATGTTACTAGGCACATCTAATAGGTCTACATTCCGCATTAAATGGTACAAATAAGAGGTCGCTGAAGAAGCGCACGTGCTATTCCTGACCACCTTTAAAACACAGTATCCAGAAACCGTGAGAAACAACAAAGCTCTCGAACCTCAGAGAGGTTCCAGAGTTTCTATATTGGGGCACTACGGGCGACACTGCAGGACGAAACAGTGGAATGCAGAAAAGTGCATAACAAGCAGCTCAGCAAATAGAACAAAATATCGATGGAATAATTAAACATAGGAGAAAGCAGCGAATGAGGCTCGTGACTGTAAAATTTGTAATGTGGAAAACATTTAAGTTGAAACCCTGAAGCAAAGAGAATATTTGTGAGAACTGTGCAAAGAAGGTAATATGACAATTAGAGGCGTTTATTGGCATAAGGCGTACAGTCATGAATTCGAAAAAAAAACAAGTGAAGGATAGATTTTATTTTAATGGTCATTTGAAAATGGTATTAAATTTTCGCCTTCCATAAAAGCAAGAAATATCTTAGACCAGCTGAGCAACTACTATCATTTCAAGAAGGATACCGCACCAGGAGGTCGCGTCAGGAATGACTAAACGGGAGTTCGGGTCTTTTGACTCCGAACGAAGTAGGAATTAACTCAAATCAAACTCTTAATGAACTTCCGTGAGCATAAATTTTATCTTAACGGGTACTAAAAAAGGATGTCTTTCTTTTAAGAAGGATCAGAACAGGGAAAGTCTAAAGGCTAATTTCTTCAATAAGATGTTAGACAGTGCGAATACAAAGCCGTGCCTTGGCTTAATTACGAGTCCCACCATGAAGACTGTAGGAGAAATGATGTACAATTTTACTCATTATTACACCTCATACTGGCAGTTGGTGGAAGAGAATGGTGAGCCTCAAGATCCACCCGTCTTACTCCAGTGTCTACAGGTCAATATCTTGAACACATTACATAAACAAGTTTTGTTCTTTGAAATGTTGCACTTAAAATTCTCTAAGTGACACAGGAGAAATAAGCTTTAGAATTCTTCAAACTTTTAAGGAATTCATCTACTTCTTTGGCTGATTTATACCGAAATTCGCCCAAAAAACTTTGTTCAAGGTACTGCGAAAATTAAGTTTGTAGAAAAATCAATTTCTTCTTTTCGATGTTTACATATCTTTGTCTAACGTCTATCACAAATTCTGCAATGAAAATAGACCTTATTCCCTTCCACGTCCCAGGCAAATGCATTTGTTGCGTTCAGGTTTAATCTTCCCAGTACCTTCCATTTTTTAAACAACTTTACCTCGCAGGTTTATTGCACGGTTCTCCCAAAGTATGGCCCTTGTGTTTCGCTTGATGCTGCCGGAAGCCCTCATGAAATATTTAACATTTTTAGATTTTCATTTTCCTTACTCAACGTACGTATTACAGCGTTGAGGAAACACAAATTCGACAGGTCAAATACAGTGCTTTGCATTATGTAATAGCACATTCTTTTACTACAATCACGCTTTCCGTTCTACGAGATTTATACGCCCAACACACCGGCCATTCCTTACCAAACGTTCAGCCCGTCTGCCCGATATACAACGATTTTATTAAAAATGCAGTTTTATGCTCCACAAATCTTTGATCGGGATTAAAAAAATTCGCATAAAATACACTTCAGTATTTATAGTATTATTGTGTTAATATTATAAAGTAATAAATATCAATTAAAATGTTACCTAAACATGATGCACAAACAAAACACAGATCTTTTAAAAATTAAATTGATTCCAGAAGGAAGCGCAGTAGAACTGTCAAAATGTATAAAACGATCGGATGAAACATACGGCTCTAATAAACATAAAAATGGGTGGATAAATCCAGCATGAAAAGCTTTGAAGTCAGTTTTTCGATAACGACACGCGATTGTTCCTATGTTCCATCATAATTCATAAGATCCCAGATAGAGTTTCATGCCAGAAATGTGTCAATAAAATTCATGCTATGATTTTGGGGACGGACCAGAACTAATCACAAAATACCACGCGATTGATACCCCTACGGGTAAGCCATGATACGAAAAGCTCAAGTAGATAAAATATACAGAGGGAACAAAAAGTTAGATGCGATAAAAGGCCAACTGAAATGGACATTCAATCAGAAACGCTCGCTGATTATATTCGCTAATGGAATCTCGTCGAAACTCCCAAGGTTAAAGCAAAAAGTGTAGTTGATACATGTGACTGTTATAAAGCGGCCTTCTGTATTGACAGATTCGTTGTTCTTTGTTTGGTGTGCCTGGAAGTCACAGTATGTTGGTCATGGGTTTTCGTTTTTTCATCCTGTATGGTGATCCCAGTCAAGATATCTCTGGCAAAACACTCGCAGATCAATACATGCTACGGTATATGTGTCACAGCTCTGAAAATTAATTTTGTTTCCGATTCTTATGCTACAAGTCAGAAGACACATTTTTACTGATCTCGAAAGCGTCGAAATTGGTTTCTCTTGTGTTTCGTAAATGGTGCGACATCGCGTTTCCTGTATGTATCTCCTATTCGGCGGAATATCCTATATCTTCTGCTTATCTTGTAAAAGGCAGGGAGTTAGGTGGTCTATTACTGCTCAAATCTCAGTTTGCATCTCATAGAGATATTAGTTCTTCTCTGTAAAAGTGAAAAATCACATAACTTTAAGTATTCATAAAATTTTGTTACTTTTTACTTTTTTATGCGTCGACATATTTTATAAAAAAAAATATCCAATATTAAATTTCACGAAAATCCGTCCAGTGGGAGACAAACTGATCCGTACGGACAGACAGACGGAGATACGTCACGAAGTTTGTAGCCGATTTCGCACATTGCTTTGCAAAAGTGCCTGAAAGAAACAAAAAAAATCGTGAAGGAAACGAAAGTAAAAGAAGAAAGTAAACATGCGAGAAGTAGAGTTAGAACAGAACGAAGGAAATAAATGAAAATGACACGAACACTGAAGTAAAGAGAAATGGAGTTAAGTAAATGAAAGTATAAACATTAAGAAAAAATAAGGACACAATAAAGCAGAAAATGATGTAATATAAAATATTCTGGAATACTTAATTATCCATCCTAATAATACTTGCTCTTTTCGACGACTACAACTGTCCAGTCAGTTTACATTAGCATCACATTGAGATTATCTCTGTCCAATCTGCATGTATGTCACGCAAAATCAAATTCGGTCGAAAATACTTGGGTTTGAGGCCCTTCAAGGTGAAGATTTAAATTCTAGAAGGCATTATGGACAAAGGAAACGTGATATGACGTTGGGAGTTGTGATATTGAATGCATAGTTTGGAGGAAAATTTAGCAGGTTATGCCTATAGACTCGTGCAAATTTACATCGTAAGTGTGGCCACGTACATCAGCACTTGAGACTGGCAGTTATTGCGGCGGTCAGGGTGGCGGCTGTCCTCAAAACTCCTCTATCGATTCTCCAGTGTCTGAAATGAATAAAGGAAATAATCTTTTTCTGTCCCTCCCATTTCGACATGCGAAACTGTACTCTTACCTCATAAATAACACTTGAGTTTGGCACAGTGTCGTTAAATACCCACGAACCAGCCCTTTATCATTCCAATCTGTTCTGCTTCTTCTTATACAGCCCTTATATTATTCCGCTTAAAATTTACTGGCGCATAAATAAATTTTATTATACGAAATTTAAGTCCGTGTTTCCAAGTGCAGTTTTCTCTGCATTACGGGATCAGATTTATAAAATTAACCTTTTGGCGCCGGAATTATTTTTTTAATTTTAGCACACCCTGTGTACAAAATGTATATAATACAGGAACCAAATACGTTAGAATTAAGAAACAAACTGCATTTTGAAGAGAAAAAAACTGTGAGTATATACCATGTTTAAAATATTCAGTACCTATATTTGTTGAATAAATATATAAATTGAAAATTTAGAGATTAGCGGTG
>Ga0123354_10010124_pt1 | contig 14497 bp, 10 predicted proteins | sample TergutLab28metaG_2_FD_97872 | JGI IMG/M metagenome (GOLD analysis project Ga0123354, IMG submission 97872) | Labiotermes labralis P4 segment gut microbial communities from Petit-Saut dam, French Guiana - Lab288 P4 | ecosystem: Host-associated > Arthropoda: Insects > Digestive system > Gut ... | reverse complement strand
TGTGAATGTGTGAATGCAGTTGCACTTAAATTAAAATTAATATTATTATTATTTATAAATAGCTACAATAAATTTTCCATCCATATCACACATAAACTAAAAGTACTGTGTAATCTGCAAGTATCAGGACTGCCTGTGAGTTGGACTGCAAAACTGATGCAGCTGGTGTCCAATGTAGGAGTTCCGTAATAGTACCAAGATATAATGTGATCATTAAGAGTATAGTGTTGAGTTTTCAGTAGATTTCTCATTAAAATAGTATGCACCATATCCATAAACCTGGAAGAATTAGTTTTTAATAGTTGCTTTGCCTTTTATTTTTTATCTTTTGTTGCCACACAGAGTGCAACTAGATTCAAAGACAGGAAAGCTTGTATAACTTAAGTATAATGACTAAGAAATGGAGCTAGAATATTAAATTTTGTTACTGTGAATTTATTTGAGAGATTTAGTGGAAATTTTTGCATGCTTTTAATGTCTTTTTAATTTTTATGGTATTAAACTTTTGTTTGCAAGAGCCTTTTCATTCTGTTTGTATTTTCAGAGCTTATTGAAACAGTATTTCTTGTAACTATTAGATAACCATAGACTTCTTTTTTAATTTTCTTGGAGTGTGATTGAGATGGAGTTTAACTCAGAACTATAATGTTCTTTGTTGTTTGTGTGGAATCTAACACTTCTTTGTCTTTTTTTCTTTCACTGACTATTTGTTGGAGGGATGTTTCAAACTGGTACATACATACATATATACATGCAGTAACTATTGAACACAGAGAACTGACATTCTGTACTACCATGGCCACAAAGGCATACACTATGCAGAGTATCATATATAGTGCAAAACAGATGAAATTAAAATTTTGTCATTATAAATAATTAATTTAGTTCATGTCCAGTAAGTCTGTTACAAAGCAAACTTTTTCATTCATTTAGTAATATAAATGTGTATAATATATTTGTATCAAAAAGTGTTAAAACAATAAAATTCTGCCATCCATAACATTATGCATTGTGTGTAGATGACTAGTTTGTCTTGATTTGTTTGGTGGCTAGCCACTCTTGTACTGTGCACATCTGACACATCCACTAATGGTGACACCACTGACAAGACAGTTGCAGTATATTCCACATATCAGACTGTAACATCTCATTCCATGCAGTGATATATGATCAGTAGAAATGTTTTTTGAACAGAGCTAGAACTAAAAACAAATCACATTGAATGTGCAGAGTTTAACTTGTCAGTTAAGGTATACTTCCATCATACACACACACACACACACACACAAATGGTATTAATTAACAACAGCAGTATAAATTTATATTTCAGTGTTGTGGACAGTATCTTACATGTGCTATACATGAAACTGCATGTTTGGACTGTGATAGTGAGGTTCATACTTGAAACATGTAGTTTATGTTGTTTTTATTTGGTATATTATTATAGGTAATATTAAATGTTTGTTTGTGATTGTTATTTTCCAATAATATCACTTTGTGTGTGTGACAGAAATGTGTCCTTCACTGCTAAGTAGAACATGCCAAAATAGGTAGTTCACTAAAGAATTGCATAGATTTATATATATAATTTCTGTCATGAAATATAAAATTTAAGCATCAAAGATAACTGGTAAAAACATAAATTCATAATAATTATTTAAAGCAATTGATTGTACGTTACATTCACCCATTAGGTGTGATCCATTGACTTACTTCCCACACCACAATCCATAATTTGAAAGATATTGCTTTAGGGAATTAACTGCTGCTCTTGGGATGTGGTAGTATCTTTAAACTCATTATTTTGTGATGTGTGGTGATAGTACAGTTTTAGCAGATGAAAATAAGTGAAAGTTTGAAGAATGAGGCGACAGTTCAGCCAAAGTTTGAATTGGACTTAGCAGTTAAGCATTTATACATCCATACCCCCATTGCACATTACATTATCTATAATAAGTCTATGCTAAACCTATTAGCTGTAGCTTTTACTATTGGCCCAAACTGAGTAGACCCCCCCTCCCCCTGCCCATTTCTTTCTCTGAGGATGGGGACCAGTCCTGTCCCTGAAGTGTGCTTCAACATTTACGTGGACAGAATACAAAGATTGATTTCAAATGTGATGTACCTTTATCAGGATACTGTAGAATTGTGTTACCTGTATTGGCCCAGTGTACTGATGTTGCATCTGGTCTTATGGCTAGTAAAACAGTGGTTCCTGCAATCACTGTGATGTTAAAAAGAAATATATAAGTTCCAGTGCCACCAGTGCAAAGTTAAGAATGTACAGATGCAGCATACTGGCATTAAGTAGCACTTCACTAATTGTCGAAATTGTATTGTATGTGTCTGTATAATCACCACTCCAAAGTTCTGTTACCAGAGAAATGGGAGGATTGGGGCTGTTACTTTCTGCTCCCTCCCTTCCAACAGAAAGAAAGTAAAAACAGTGTGAATTTAGTGAGTTGTATCCATATCAGGTAACTTTGACACAGGAAAATATAATAAGTGAAATCTATTGAAAACTTGAGAAGATAGGACATATTTGTGACTTGATTTTTCCGTAACATCTGTGTGGTTACAATTGCCCACCCGACTGCAGATGTTTTTGGCACCATGGTCTACATGTAGTTAGAAGAGCTTTGAATTTGAATTGCATAAAATCTTTAAAAATTCCCTCATGATTGCTGGCTGTTTTTCAGCAGTACACAGTTATGGTACATGGCTTTTTTTTATACATTGACATAGCTCACACTACCTGAAGTTTCAAGTGCTAACAATTGACCTGCCTTTGGATGTGGTCTTCTACCAGTTTCAGCCACCATTCCCACAAAATATTTCCCTGTAATCAGGTTTCTGAACCAAAAGGTGATGAGGAATACCTTTATTACTATTTTGTATTTATTGTGAACACCTTTTCTTTGTTACAGTTGTTCCCTGATATATAAACTTCGAAACATTATCCTTTAACTTATTATCTGCATAACAATTTTTTTTTTTTGTGGGTTTGGTTTTGTCACATTATTTCCATGAATTTTATCTATATTTATTTTTAGACTGATTCTTTTTTTAACCTGTAAAAGAATTTCTGTGCTATTGCTTATAGTATCATGTTCTCAATTAACAAGTTAGTATCATCATTAAAAATGTTGACTGTAATTTGTAATAAATATTTTATCATTGATACAGGTGTCCTTTGTAGAAGTAAATAAATTACTTGTTTTGTAATCAAAGGCTGTACCAATGAAGTTTCTTTTAAATGATATGTACCTTAGTGCACAAGGTGTGGCTGTAAACTTCCTGGAATGGTTTTATTATGAGTCATATCAAGTTATATTAAACTTTTATTATGTCAGAATAATGCATGTGCATGTTTCAACCTGTATAGGCTGCAGTTCCAAAAATGGTGTCAGTTTTGTCAAAGCTGTAGTAAGTATAAGAGGTGTGTGTTCATATCTCTTCTTGAAAAATGGGTAATAGGAATTTAGAGCAAAGAAGTAACATTAAAGCTCTCTGTGAAATTGTGAGAGAGGGCAATTGAAATGTGCATTGCTGTCCAAAGCATATGACACAGAAACTATGAAGAAAACCAGTGTTTTTGAGTGGCATGAATGGTTCAGAGTGGGTCAAAAGAAACAGTCATCCAAGTTTATTGTGTAGAAATATTGATAAGTTTACGTTAACCTGTGTATTCAAAAGGTCTGACCTTACACTCAGCACTTTCTTCCTTCATCATGACAACAATACAGTTCAGTGACGGTACACTGGCACACAGTTTGTAGCAAAAGAAATCTATTGTTTGACTAGAACATCCACCTTATTTGTCAGATTTTGCTATTTCCAAAAGTAAAGTCCAACTTGAAGGGGCAAATTTGCAGGACAGTATAGATGTTCAGAGAAGGGTGACGACATTGCTGAAGGGTATCCAGAAAAGGAGTTCCGTAACTTTTTCCAACAGTGGCAGCATCACTGGGTAGTTGTATAGTGACTCAATGGGACTGCTTTGAAGGGGTGCCTGCCATTAAGCTGTAAGTGTATAGGAATGTTTACAGTAAAATAATTCCTGGAACTTGATAGTCACCCATCTTATTTCATAAATTAAATGTGCATAAGTTGTTTTGTTAATGAAGCTATGAAGTAAGGGGAGCGTACCATCACCAGTCTAGATGGCTTTATGAAGATCATTTTTGAGTAGAATGATCTCTATTGTGTTCCTGGCTATGCTAAGAAGCAAGTGAACAACTAAACTCTTATGAAGATCATTTTTGAGTAGAATGATCTCTTGTGTTCATGGCTAAGAAGCAAATGAACAACTAAACTTTGCCTTGAAAGTAACGCACACTGACAATTACATATGCCAAGCACATTTACTCAAGTGGTGCCATTTCTTTCTTGCATTTTAGGAGGTGCCAAGATCAAATCTCAGTCAGGACGTTGTCCGTCCTTGCAAGGTATTAGAGGACTTCAACAGTCCCTACAGATGTATAGTGTGATAATACCTGAATTAAGCCATGACTGGTTCGTTCCATTTTCTCTCCTATCCATCATTTATCAGTCATCCTTCCATTTCACACTATAGTCAGAGAAACTAACAGGGTTGTAAAATAAACTGTAGATAAATGAATACAGTTATGAAGAATATAAAGATATTTTCATTGTGAGTTATTCTTCATGCAAACTCTGTTCATTGCTTGTTTTTATATAATTGTAACATTAAACTTATTTTTGTTTTGTTTTTATTCATGACTTCACATTTTCCAGTGTTATTGTTTCCCTTTATTTTTAGGAATATTTCTATTCCTTTTTTCCTCCAGTAAGCACTGTTGCTTGCAGTCTTGTTAGAAATGCTGAATTTTTAATTTGACTGCTTTAAATGCTGTTGGCCCTTTAAATTATGGTGCTGAGCTTTGTCTTTTCAATTTCAGATGTGTGTTGGTCTCAGTAATAATCTGGAAATTAATCAGGCTGATCAAATGTGTAAAACATTGAATATTTTCTGGTAATCATATTAAATGGGTCTGACCTCCTAACAGGAAAACTTCTGATTCAAGAGGATCTTGCAGTTCTAAATGAGCCACTTTTTTCAAAACTATAGGGTAATTATGCACATATCTTAGTTGAATATACCACATATATAGTAATTATTACTTACAAACATAACGTAGAGATACGTTTAGTCAAGAGATAAAAGTAAACTGCAAAGTAATCTGAGAACAAATCCATGTCTGTTCACTGCTAGATTCACTTAAATTTTTTCAGTTTCTGTCACTGCATTTTTGTCTTAATAGTCATCAAATTTTGTCCTGTACATTTCTTCATGTTTCCACATTCAGAATCTTATTTCATGTATTAGCTCAGTTGAAGTCTGTGTTGCATGTATGCAAGAAATGTGCATTCTAAAAAAAAAAATTATATAGGTAAAGATATGAAAATTTAAGAATGCTGGGAACTCCTGGGGTTATCAAATCACTGTGTGTGGGCAAGGACAAAATGTGGGCTAGTTGGACCATAATTGAACTGGGTCAGCCCTTGGTGGTGAGAGGAATGACTACAAGAAGTTAGTGATGGTAGTTAACCTTAGGAAGACATATATGCAAGGAATGATAATTTGAATTGCCCCCTGTGCATATATGGTACAGAGTATGAATATGTGCAATAAGACATTGTCACCATATATTGTCTAATGTGTTCCTTTTCAAGGGAAATTTTTTTAACCCCCCTTTACAATCATCTGCCATTCCAATAATCTGGATAATGAGTAATAAACAGTGCACATTTGTGCATAAAATTAATCAGGTTGTTTGAAGTATATTTCCTCTCCATTCTACCAGCATGAAAGTTCATAATTTTCCTCAGTTTTCAGACCTAACATGTACCTGGTCCATGCATAATGTTTCACAGAAAACCTGAATATCACTTGATCCTATAAAATAAAATGATCAAAAACTGCTTAATATATGAACTATTTAATTTAAAGTGTAAGAAATAGGAATAGTTTAATAATACTTGCTAAAATTATTGCTATTAATACATACCAAGCACGTAATTGGATTGTCATTATTTTTCGCTTGATGTGTAATTGAGTACTGTTAGTAATTTTATTCAGCTAATCTCATTCTCCTCCTCACCATCTTAAAAATAATTTATTTGCAGAAGATATTCAATAAGTAAGGTTCTCTAGATCATATAAATTAAATGAGAAAGCATTGTAATATTAAATGTACCTCATTTTTGTCACTGAAATATCATTGTTTTTTAACATAATCTTTGAGCAAATTGGTCCATTTTTCCCATCTTGTCATTAGTTTGAAAATGCTGTCTCACTGGGAAATGGGTTCTTGCATTCTCAGCTATTCCCAGAAAGAGCCATTTCCACTTCCTCACTATTGTGGAATTGGCACCCTTCCAGGTGTTGCTGCAGCAGCCCAGTGGGATGGATGCCCAGAAGTTCACAGTGAATGGACTGCAGGAACTATTTTTTTCTGGTATGTGCCCTATGTGGTTGCATTGGCATCCTGAATGATCACACCTCAAAACTTATAATTTGTTGGGACTACTGAAGCAACACAGGGGAGGCTGTCTTTCGGACATGAACGAGGAAGTGAGATTGGCTGTTTGTGAATTGCAAGTGCAGGAGGTCCATTTGTACCATGACAAAATCCTGAAACTTGTGCCAAGATGGTAAAAATACGTCAGTGTTGTCAGGGTTTATCTCAAAAAAATAATGATGTTTCAGTAGAATTAATGAGCTACATTTAACATTGTAGTGATTTACCATCAATTTCTCATGATTTAGGGGACCTTACTTATTGAACATTTGTCACATGTCAGCACATGTAAAACTGGCATGTCAGGAAACCTGTCTGTTACCATGGTATCCTGGAAAGCTGCTATGTACAGTCATTTACTGGCAGAACGATATTCAGCAGTAGTCTTTCACACAATTTTACTGGCTGACAGGGTGCTGAAATATTATTATTTTATTTTAAACTGTTGAGTTTTCTTACCAATCAGTCTGCTTCCTGGCATTTAACACTGGATGCACGTTTATCGAGTATTTCTCTTTCATGTCAGTGTTTATATCAACACCTGCAGTGTCTATAATTCACGGGTGATACAATGCTGTACACATTATGGAAATTACTAACAAATGTGTACTGTTTTGTGTATCCAGTAGGAGTTTTAATTTTGCTGTGTGTTTTATCAGTTTAAAAATACAGAACAAAAATTACATGTATGGAACTGCCACATACTTCTGTTGTATGTACTGTTAGAAGTTTTGTAGTATGGAGTTCTACTCTGAACGTAGTTGGAGTTTTGTTTACATGTCTGGCAGAGAAAAGTAAGTGGTTTATAGAAGAGAACTGTACTACTATTACTGTGATAATTGTGAGCAAAAGGAGATATTTCAGAGGGGAGTCATTTTAAATGAAAATGAAGTAGAAGGCATGAATAGTTTTTAAAACAGAAATTACTTAAGTGCCTCATTAACATAAAACACCACTGCCGAACCTCCCAAGACACGGAAATTTCCAGTAGCAGGCTAAAAAATGCATAGCCTACGATTTGGTGTACCATTTTCTGGTCATCTTGGTATTGTTCATGTGAAAGATGGTTTTCATTTTTTGAAAGGTTGGTCTCTTCATGTTATTTTTCTTTGTCCTGTATATGAAATTGTTAGTATCTCTGTTCTATTGGCAGCATTTAACAGGTTAGGTTTCTTGTATCTGCTTTAGTGTAAAATCAGGTGTTGTTTCTACCTTCAAACTATTTTACATGGATCAAACATTCATAAAAATGGTTACCTGTGAGGTCAAATGGTACCTGCATTCTTGCAGAGCCCTAAGGGCCTTAGCCACTGGATATCTTTACTTTTTGCAAGTACAGTTATGCTGATATTTTTAAAAATAGTAGAAGGTTATTCAGATTAACATAATGCTGATTATATTTATGTAGTAAGTTATCTTCAGTATTGCATATTCAATATTAACATTATATTATTCAAAATACAGACATGGCTTACAGATTTTATGTATGGCATGTTCATCTTCCAGTACAGGATGTTTGTGTAAATGGGGTATATAGTTTACAGATGTTATCAAGTATGGCTTTACCTGTACAAAAAAATTTTGTAGAGTGGTTTGTTATTGCAATGTATTGCTCAGACTCTGGACATGTTAATGTGTCTGTAAAGGTTTCTAGTTTATTTATAGTGGTAAGCTCACCCACTTTTTAAAATAATTTATATATATATATAAATACTCCTGAGTGGTATATGCACCACTATATATATATATATATATATATATATATATAGTGGTGTATATACCACTCAGGAGTATTTTATATATGCAGTATAATTTAATATGTTTGCATACTGGCAGATAATGTGTTCTTTACTAAGTAGTATGGGTAATCATTGCAATTGTTAATTTAACCACTAGTTGGTTGTAATTTCCATTGTTCATGTATAAGAATAGAATTGCACCTGTTCAATTACTGATTGCATGTTTAATGTAAACAGTAAACCTCTTTCATGGTATTAGGAGTGTAAATGAATTGCTTATACACAGTTCCTAGAGTATATTTTGAGGCCTGTACAGCAGTGAAGATTTCTATTGTGATCGTCAGAACCCAGACTTACAGCAAGCTTAAGCCTTACATTTCCTCATTTTATAATTTACAGTGTGATAGAATGGGTGTTGGAGACAACTCTGAGACATGCTTTATTTGAAAGGATCTGAAATGCCAGGAAATCATTCTAAATTTTCTGCTACACTTTTCATATGATATGTGATTTTTTTCTGTATATAGGTTTCAGTATTAAAATTATCTGTATTAAATTGTACTGCATATTCACATACAAAAGAAATGTATATTACACTGTGCTTTGCATGTCTGTTGCAGACTTGATATTAAACTAGACTGTGTGACTAAAGTGTGTTGCTATCCAAAAATTTAAAGTTCAAGATATATAGAACTATAATTTTGCCTGTTGTTTTGTATGGGTGTGAAACTTGGTCACTGACATTGCAGGAGGAAAGGAAGCTGAGGGTGTTTGAGAACATGGTGTTGAGGAGAATATTTGGACCTAGGAGGGACGAGGTAACGGGGGAATGGAGGAGATTGAGTAACAAGGAGCTAAATGATTTGTACTCCTCACCCAATATTATGTGGGTGATAAAATTGAGAAGAATGAGGTGGGCTGGGCATGTGGCGCATATGGGTGAGGAGAGGGGGGTGTATAGGGTCTTGGTGGGGAAATCAGAGGGAAAGAGACCACTGGGGAGACCTAAGCGTAGATTGGGTAGATAATATTAGGACGGATCTCCAGGAGGTGGGATGTGAGTATATGGACTGGATTGGGCTGGCCCAGGATAGACAGATGGCGGACGCTTGTGAGTCCGGTAATGAACCTTTGGGTTCACGAAATGCGGGGAATTTCTTGACTAGCTGCAAACCAGTTAGCTTCTCAAGAAGGACACTGCACCACGGAGTAAGTAAGTAAGTAAGTGTGACTAAAGTGATGCCTTATGGCATACACAGGCATTAGTATTAATATTAGTGGTGGTGTGAGTCATACAGCTGCTGTTGCTCTTGCCATACAGTATGGGTAATTTCTAGACAAAAACTTCACAAACACTTGTGAATAATCTGGTCATCAGGTGTCAAGCATATCTGAGAGTTGAAGGAGGTCATTTCCAACATCTGCTCTCACAAGTGGTAATTTATGTATATTATATGAGGAAATGTAAGGCTTAAGATGTGTTTATGAAAGCACAAAAAGGGCTTATAGAGCAGGAGGATTCTTGTCTTCCCTGTTAGCCAGGCTGCACTTAAGGCTCTAGGCTGGTTGAAGAATGCTTTGATGTTCTCTCTGTGCTGGCAAACTGGAATGAGGTTATCCTCATGTGGGTGCCAGGGCTTTGTGGCATCCCAGACAGTGAAAAGGCTGATGAACTTGCTCGGCAGGGTGCAACATTGCTGTTATTTGGCCCACAGCCAGCCCTTGGGATACTGATGTTTGTAATAAGAGAAGAAGTTAAAGTACTGGGCTGTAACAGAACACTACATTGCCTGGAATAATTTACCAGACCATAAACATGGCAAGCATTTTATTACTAGACCATGTAAGCAAAGTGCTGAAGAACTGCTTAAGTTAAGTAGGCATTGGCCAAGAGTGGTATTGAGTTGCTCGTGGAGCATGTTCCTGTGAAGAAGCTGCTGAATAGTATGGGCCTGTTGGTTGGTAACCTAGACTGCAGATTTTGCAAAGTGTTTACTGAAAACGGTGTACCATATTATTTGCTGTTGCGAGGCCTTGGCTCGTCAGTGTTATAATTTCTTTATAAACTTCTTTGTTGAACCAAAAGACATAGTGCAGCCTCATTAAAAACTTATGTCTCTTTGGGGCTAATAATTATATGTTGTAACTATATAGAGGGTTGCACAGTAAGCCTATGGCTGCAGTGTTTCCGATGCTCTTGCTGTTGGACCCTTCAGTCTAAAAACAGAAATAAGGGCTTAGCTGGCTGTATGTCTGAGTTCTGTTTGAAGTGCAGGTACTTCTTTTCAGATATGAATTAACAGTCTAATGTATTTTGAACTTATGGCCTCTTTCATACCATGGGTGGATGCTGCCAGTGGAACATTTTTTGAAGTTTTAATGTTGTTTCAGTTTTGGAAAGAATGTATTTTGAGGGATAGATTTCAGACAGTTTGTTTATGAACTTTGCTCATCTGTGAAACTCTGAAACTTGTGGTGTGGATACTGAGATGGACAGAGAATGGTATGCACCTTCAACATAAACTCAAAAAGAATGACAATTTTAATTTTGCTATAAACTGAAACATCAAATAGAATTTTCCATGACCTCATTCATAGTGTCATTTCATAAAGTGATAGAACAGTTATTGAACAAGACCTTTTTTTTTTTAATGAAGACCCATACCATGTACATTTCATGTAAGCTTGTTAGTGTGTGCATGAGCACGTGCAAAAGCGTTTATTACAAAGTTTTGTCTGAACAGTTGTTTTATTGTATTTTATTGCTAGAGATTTATCTAGTGATTGAAATGTTATATAGTTTTTATTTGAACTAATCTCAAATTTGCCATAATTCTACCATTGTCAAGGGTTAAGGTTTATTTGTAATATTTACCACACATAATGTACTGTTATTTTCTAGAAGGAATTTTGCACAGAAGCTTGTGAATACAATACTACTTTGGTGTGTAAGAAATCTTGATCAGTAAGAACATTGTGATAAGTTTCCAGAGTTTGGGTGTCTTGCATGTCAGTTCAAGAGCTGCTTAAGGAAACAAAATGTTTGGTGTGAACTTGACCTGGATTGTGGACAACCAAAAGATTGAGAATTTTGAGAGATCACAAAGAGAATACAGCAATGGCAGGTTCAGACACTCATATGGGTAAGGCAAGTCCGTGAGTTTCATTAGCATTCTTTTTTGAGGTGAGATAGTAAACTTTTCTAAAAGAAGATTAAGGTCTGAATATATAAATTTGTTAATGAGGAATCATTTATGTTTTTTACACTTTACAGCAAACTTTATGGAATCTTAAAAAATATCTAATTTACTTCATATCACAATACATAATCTGTGTACTAAAATTCCTTTGTTACATTTCTGTGAAATGGAGATAAGTGTATATTAAAAAAAAAAAACTTGTACATATGTGCTGCTAATACTCAATTACTATATCATGGAAGAATGATGGGGCTAGTGAAGAAATGAATAAGACAGCTGTGTTTCATGTGGACTTCATTGTCTGATTTAAAATATAAAATTATAAGAGGCACTGTATTTTTCAGAAAAAAAAAATTTGCACACAAGTGCAGTTAGAACAGATGAAAATATGCAGTTGGGATTCTCAAACTTAGGGTTGTGATCCATTATTTGGTCATGAGTGCCTTCTGATAGTTCATGAACTCTTTAAACAATAAACATTCAGCTTTCTGTATTCATCAATTTAACTTTCTTCAGGAAAGAATAAAGCAGTTTATCCTAAATATCTTTTGAATATTATGCTATAACTGTGCAGCAAGTTGCTGAGGTCCTGAATAAATACTGATATTAGTTGGGTTGCTTGACCAGTGAAATGAATGATACTGGGTCTTAGGTAGGACAATTAGAGGACCACTGATATACAGGAATCGGTTTTCACTGGGAAGGAAGCATGAAAAGTGTACAATATTTTAAATCAAAGGCAATGGATAAAGTAGTAGGAATCATATTAGTGGTGGTGGTGATGATTTATGATGATCAAATTTTTGAAAGAAAATTACTGTTCTCGTGTACACATTTATAACAGTTTGAAATACCAAATATCAAAATTGACCATAATTTTGGACATCATATCATTATTTTATGTGCATCCATACTTAACCCCTTTTTATATGAAAGAGACAACTTTGAATTATGCTGATGACCATCTTATATAAAGAGAACTAGCAAGAGTTCTAAACTAGTCCAGGATTCTCAGTCTGCGGAACTCACACCAGACATGTTATGCAGACTTATTCCAAACAGTACATTGAAGCTTTAAATTCTAACTTCTCAGCGAGCTTTGTTTTATGAAAACCAAAGCAGTAATACTTTAATCTGATTATTTGTTGTGATGACAAATGTGTGGTATGTAGATCAAATGTAATCAATCTTGAACAAGGTAAACAATGAAATATTCTAGTTAAATAGTATGGACTTCACATATCTCCTATATTAAGAACTTTTAACGTTTTTCTTAGGTGCAGAAACCTGTGAAACAAAAATGTATGTGTGAACCAAAAAAATAAATTTTCATACACTTAGATTTAATACAAAAAATTGTGTGCAGTGCACATTTGTTAATATCTCTTTTTAATCATGACTTTGTGGTATAAAGAATTGTGACAGCTTTCAGTCTTATTTTGTTTGCTGATGAATAGTGGCATAGAACTTTTTAGTACATGCATAATTGAGTGAGATCAGAAAATTTCAAAAAATGCCTCGCAAACCAAAATATTTTCATAGACTGAAAATGAAATCAGATGTACCGTTTATTGTATTCTGATTGCTAATTATGATAAATGTAGCAGTTTCTAGGTTTCTTCTTGGTTACTTAGCTGGTGCAAATACCTTTGATACTGGTACATGTTAGAGTACTTCTTGGAACAGTACTGTTAACCTTTGATTGCAGTTTCAAAGATACACAGCATTCTTTAAGTCTGAATGGACGTAGCCTGCCATTTACTTGCTAGGCCTTTGTAAAATTACATTGTTAGGTAAAGTTATGTAATTATGCTTATTTTTGTACAGTGTCATTTCACACCTACGTGGTGTGGCACAGTGCCTGTTTGGACCTTTAAAAATCTGAAAGAGCTCCTTGTTCCTGCACCACACCTCTATGAGCATCTGCTGTCCATGCTCTTGTCATGAAAGCGCAATTGAGTCCTCTTTTCAGGTGTAACACTTTTGGGTGTTAAGGTAGTGTTATTTCCAGTCATCCGTACAAGACTTGAGGTTAAAATTATTATGTTAATAAATATGCCTCAGTTGTGAGATTGAAATTGTGTGATAATCACAGGAAATAGAGAATTTCTGGAATGTGAATCACAGTTTTAAAGTTTTTTATATGTTCCATAAATAAAAAGAAGACTTCTATGCACTTGTTAAGATACTGTTTCGTGCATTTGAATTGTCTTTATGCTAGCTTAATGTCAATACACAATTCTGAATATTGCACATAAATAGGCATGCAAAAGAAACTGCAAAGACTTAAGAAATTGCTTGAGTTTTGTGTACATATTGTTTTCCATTCTGGGAAGTGATGGAACCAAAAAGTCCTCGTCAGTGACAGCCACATGTTACATACATTCTCTTAAACTAGAAATCCTCGTAAAACATGAATGTCAGTGGGGACACCTGTACTTCTCTGAATCTGAATTATTGATGACATCATCTTAGTGCTTCCTGTTTCTGTTATTCAGACAGATTTACTTATTGTAAGTATGCTCACAAATATTAGTCTTTATACCTGAGCAGTACAGTTCTCCATTACATATTTACCGTAATCGAGTCATTGTCGATACACTCAGTTTTGTTGCATATGATGATGGCTCAGTCAAGCTAAAACAACTAGTGGAGAGCTATATGAGTCAGGTTTATGTACAAATGTTTGTGAGGTGGTGATAATAAATCTACCTACTAATGACATACCTTTTGCTTAAGAACTGCCCAAACACTGGCAAAATGTACATCTTGAAAGTAAGATTTTACTAGCTGACAGGCAATAAAATTACAGCTCATTATGTGATAAAAGCTAATATACATAAAACTCTATATTTTTAAGTGCTACAGTAACACAAAATATGGAATCTGTGAAGTTAACTATTAGTAGTTTAGTTACAAAATTTATAATCTTGATTTTATATTACAAGATAAGCCTTGTTTCTGGTCTCACTCAGTTATTATAATAATATTAAAGATAATAATAATAATAATA
>Ga0123354_10010121_pt1 | contig 14499 bp, 8 predicted proteins | sample TergutLab28metaG_2_FD_97872 | JGI IMG/M metagenome (GOLD analysis project Ga0123354, IMG submission 97872) | Labiotermes labralis P4 segment gut microbial communities from Petit-Saut dam, French Guiana - Lab288 P4 | ecosystem: Host-associated > Arthropoda: Insects > Digestive system > Gut ... | reverse complement strand
TTTATTTTGGATCATTTGCGATCCTAGCAATTATAGATTTTTTGTGTTTTGGTTGGTGGTTGTGTTCTGTGGGTGTTGTGGGGTTTGTGGGGGGGGGTGGTGTAATATTAGGGGGGGGGGGGGGGGGGGGGGGGGGAGAGAATTAAATTAAAAAGACAGAGATTGGAATAATGAATTCCAGTAGCAGTTCATAAGCCCATGAAAAATGCCAGAATATTGTGTAACAAAACTACAAATTACTTCATTTAAAAACTTCAGGGACATTAGGAAGTTAAGCCTGATACTTTGTTTTATGGATGGATGTGATGATACAGTAGTACTGCATCAGTTTACAGTTTAAAGTATTTTATTTTGGGAAAAAAGTAGGAAAATTAACAAATGTTTAAATTACCAAAAAAAGAGCAATAAGGTGAACGGCAAATATTACGAGCACCACGCTTTAAAAAATTAAAGATTATGACAGTATATATATATATATATATATATGTGTGTGTGTGTGTGGGCCGGGTAGCTCAGTCATTATAGCAACTGACTACGGGCTGGACGGTCCAGGATTGAATCCCGTTGGGGACAAGATTTTCTGCCCATCCAGACCGGCCCTGGGGCTCACCCAGCCTCCTGTACAATGGGTACCGGGTCTGTCCCAGGGGTAAAGTGCGGCCGGGGCATGCTGCTGACCACTCACCCTGTTCTAGTGCTGTGGTCATGGAAGAGTACAGCTATACCTCTACCCACCCTCTGGGCCACACCAGGCCTGTAATGGAATCACTTTACCTTTATATATATATATATATGTATGAAATTCTTCTAGATACTAAAATGTATTTAAGTAGATTCAAGACAAACCCTATGTTTCATTGATATGAAATGAGGAATAAGTCAGATTTATTTCATGTCATAACACCAAATTATTTGGAGAGAGTATTGCATACAACGCAGTGGATATTTACAACAAACTTTCTCATGAATTTAAAAGTGTTACATGTATAATGAAATTCACAAAAATGAATATTAACTTTTTACTAGAAAAGAGTGTTTATTCTGTGGAAAAATTTATGACTATTGATCCTTAATCTATAAAAATAGTGTTCATGATGTTTACATTGCAATTCTTTGTACTTTATATCTGTATGTTGCATTTCATTAGTATTTCATGTTGTTTTATATAAATATGCAGTTTACCCTTTAAATTTCATGTTTTGTTACACTTACTGTAATCACTTGACATGTCCATTATCAATTCTGTAATCATCTATAGGATGAAAAAAAAAACTTATTATTACCATTATTATCATCATCATCATCGAATTTCTCACTTCTCAGCTTTGGCTGGGAAATATTCACCTATCCTGGGATGTAGTAATCAACGGGATTATGCTCGGTGGTCTTATTTGTGTTTTAAAAAGTTTCTTACAATTTGAACATGTGCCAAGAATTACAAATTTTTGCAGTTTGTGTGTATGTATTCGAGTGAAGGTTAAGTGTTCTTAGACTTTGTGATAGTGACTTTGGAATTACTCCCGTAGATGGTATTACTATCGGGATCACTTGAGCTGCCTTTTGCTTCCACCTAGCACATATTTCATTCGCCAGTTGTTGGTACTTGTTTTATTTGTCGGTTATTGTTTTGGCGAGATTATGTGTATTTGGGACAGCTATTTCTATCAAAAAGGTGTTCTTTGTTTTCTTTTATTGTATATTATTAAATTATTAATATCATTATTATTATTATTACTAATATGACAGTAGTCCTGTCAGCCAGGTGCCTGCAACCATAAATGTATAACATTAATGATCAAAAGGTTAGCAGTAATGCATTTGTATATGAATTATATTCCCAGAATAAACATATGTAACATAATTTAATTCGTGTTGACGATTCTTTACAACAATTGTAGTAACGGAAGGGAGAGCAGAAGGATCCACTTCAAAACATTCTAAATGCAGTGTAATTTTCCATCTAGCTCCCTAGTTTTATTTGTCTAGGTTTTAAACAAGAGACAACTCTTTCTCTTCTCATGCAGTCTTACAACACACAAAAAACAGTGACAACAAACTTGTTTACTCACCCTGGAAAAAGCATCTCACAGCTGCCCAGAACATTTCACGGTAAATTTCTGGGTGTGTAATTTCATTCAGTTTCTTCCTCTTCTCCACATTGTCGAAGATGATTCCTCCAAGGGCATCACGATTCAGCTGTCCATCACTATAAAACACAGCATCACCAAACTCCTTCTTTATCTGATGCCATGCTCTTCTACCAGGCTCTACAACTGTAACATTTCACACATATTTCACAATATTTATTTCAACAACCGCATAACAATAAAAAGATAATAAAAACATCACCACTCCTACGTGTTTTGGCATACAGTGGCCACCTTCAGCAGGGTGGTAATGGAGTAGTTGTGGCTAATTATATCAGACATATGCAGAGGATAAACGCATCAATTACAGGAATGCCATTTTCCCTAAAAACCTCACATACTGAACTTTTTCCGGTCGCTATGCCACCTGTTACTCCAGCTATGAACATGTTTCATGTAATAAATTAATACAATTTTTGGTATTCAACGACTATTCCCAGTATTAAACTTCTCTTACATTCCCATTATCCAACTATAAAGTACGCCTATTATGCATCAGACCTCTCCATAGTCATACCCAACCAACCCTAATGTGTTACAATCAGCTGTTTCAGCGCATGCCAACGTTGAAGGTTATATTTCTCCCTGTTAAATAAATTACATGGTTTAAATGTTGGTAACTTGGAATAGATTACATGTATTCACAAGTATCATGAGAAATTTTATTGTTCAAATGCAAACAAATATTATGTCAGAAAGCATCCAACTTGATTTTCATGGGTTATTCTGAGAATAGTTAAATGAAAAGTAAACATTATTAAGTTGTAAATGAAGCAGATATATGTTTAATGGTCGAACAGTATAATTTAATGTTAAATTTCATACATATGTTTTCCACAATAGCAACTGAAGTATAGATTTGACCACACATTCCAATAAGCTAAGCCAAGCAACAATAACTTCATACAGAAGTAGCATACAGGGATAAATTGCCTAGAAACTGACATAATGGAGAATATAATATGCACTCTGAGAAGTCTCAATGTTATTGTTTATTTAGTTTATCTATTTATGTATTTATTTACATTAAATTGATCCAAAAAGGTTGGAAAACCCACTGTAATTAGAACAAGTCAACATGAATTAAATGTACATACAGTGCATGCAGAAAGCTGCCATGCACTTAAGCTACGGTAGAGTCCAGTTGAAGTGAGATGGCACATGGTGATGCACGGGAGGGGAAGTTCAGAGTGTCGCTGTGCACTTATAAAAGGTGCTGGAAGTGATGTCCATGAGTGTCTACACAGGCCTGAACCTGTGTGTCACCATGTGCCATCACAGTTCAACTGGACTCTACCATAGCCTAAGCGCACAGCGACTTTCCAAATGCATTGTATAAAACAATTAACAAGAAGTATGACAATGAATACAATATTACAAACTTATATAAAGGTAATATAAAACTTTGAATGCACTACAAGATATATAAACGTAGGAAACACAATAAGAAAACATAATTATTGATTTGTTGAAAATACTGAGAGAAATCTGATACAGAATTATCATATATGGGATGATCAGCTAACTACATATTTTCTTTTATTGACATTAAAGTATTCATCTAGTGAATAAAGGTAATTTGTAGGTAAGAAATATTTTAGGGCTGTTTTAAATTTTTTTGGGTTATAAGAAAAGTTTGTACCATTGGAGGGAAGGCCGTTAAAGATCTTAATACCAAGGTAATAAAATGATTTTGATTGCTAGCCGGATTTGTCTGAAGTAAATAATAGAGGTTAGCAGTTTGTCTAGTCTTTATACTATAGATTTCTTAATATAAACTGATCTTTATTATTAACAACAGAAAAGAGGAAAGAAAATGTGTACTGTGACTTAGGTGGTAAAATTTTCATTTTCTTGAACAGATTCTGACAAGAATCTCTACTCTGACATCCCATAATAATTTTGATTACCCTCTTTTAACTCCTGAAGATTTAAAACTGTAAGAAGAACTCCCCAAAATTGCTATACCATAATTCCTAACATAATGGAAAAGGGAATAACAAATCACAATGTTGTATGTGATATGTATGGCTTGTTGTTAACATATGCAAACAGATAATTTTGGAGTCCAATCTGACTCACTCATGTCAATGTAAAGTATTATTACTGTGCACACATGTCAAAAAAATGTGCAATAACATGATATAAGAAAGAATGCTACAGGAAGTTATAAATATAGCACAAATTTTACAATGTAAGTTGCCATACTGTACATAAAAACAATTATGTTATTTAGTGTTACATAAATAAGAAGTTATTCAAAGCATGTGCTCTGTATACCTTTAAGTAAGCACATTCAATACCAGGCAAAATAGCAGAGTTGCATGTGTATTCCATAAAATTTACATAATTTCAAGCAAATCTGTTAAAAACAGGCAAAAGCTACAGAAATGGCTGTTTATTCCTTGTGTTACTAGATAACTACAAAACACACCAACAGCCTAAATTAATCTAGCACATGTAAGATTTTAACCTTTCATGGCCATGACTACAAAGATTACCGTCTTCTGGGATGTGAAGACGTGCAGGCTGGTAAAAATTTACAAACATGTCAGATGAACATATTGTCTCCATCTTCAGGTTTCTCGATGTACCCTGAAGATGGAAGCAACGGCATTACAGCAGTGCTAAAGCAACTGGTTCCGGCCCTTCCAAAACATTTAAATAACTGCAAGCGTACGTATAGTCTCATCCAAGAACAGTAATCTTCGTAACATAGCAAACAGCTACCGCGATAAGCTAAATATTGGATAAGCTGATACACATCTAGTTTATGTGGAAGACTATCGATCTAATATAACGTGCACAAAAATTCCGCACCTTTTCTTGCGACAACATCAGCATCAATTACAGGAATGCCATTTTCCCTAAAAACCTCACATACTGAACTTTTTCCGGTCGCTATGCCACCTGTTACTCCAACTATGAACATGTTTCATGTAATAAATTAATACAATTTTTGGTATTCAAGACTATTCCCTGTATTAAACTTCTCTTACATTCCCATTATCCAACTATAAAGTACGCCTATTATGCATCAGTCCTCTCCATAGTCATACCCAACCAACCCTAAAGTGTTACAATCAGCTGTTTCAGCGCATGCCAACGTTGAAGGTTATATTTCTCCCTGAAATACCCGGCCCCTTGAGCTCAATTTGTGCACGGGTCACAGAACGACTGCTGACATTGGTGTACTCAGTTGACCACAGAACATCAGATGAAACCCGTTCATGGCCGAGTATATTGCGTTTGTAATTCTGTGTGTGAGTTGTGGTTTTTATCCGTCGTGTAGGCAGGTTACGTATTGTTTGACATTCTTGTGTTTGTGGGCAATGGACAAGTGCTTACTGGTTATCGTATGATGGCGGTAAATAAAAGAGACGTATCGAAGCTGCCCCACCATGTGGCCTCGGAATTGTGTACCACGAGAGCCAAATACAGACAAGGCAAGAAACCCACTGCAGTTAAGGTAGCAGACAATTGTATCCTACAACAGTATTTAATTAAGTCTTTAATGATGATTTGTCGTAGTCTAGTTGACAATTTTCACGTTTCCCTGAACACATTGACGCCAAATCTTTTTTTTATTTTTGTAATATTCATTCATTCATTCCTTTACTTTCCATGTATCCATTTACATGTACAACCTAAAGGTATGGAAATAATCATAATGTGTTGTACAATACATTTGTTATATTACAGATGTCAAATGACAGAATACAATTATAATACAATGATTACACAATAAAATATTAATTACGTCATTAAATCATTACGATCTTGAATATACCCGACTTATTAGAATTAAAATATTAATCTGTAGAATAAAATGATTTATCAAGAAGAAACCACTTTAAGGTATTTTTAAAAACTTGTATTCCATTTGTTTCACTCTTTATGTGAGTTGGAGGATGATTAAAAATTTTAATTCCTGCATAATGAGCTTTTTGGTATTTGGTTAAATTAGAAATGGGCAGATGAAAATTATCAGCAGATCTAGTGTTGTGGTTATGGACTTCTAAGTTCGTTGTAAATAAATGTTTGTTGTTCACCATATAAAATAAGAGATAAACTATATGCTGAGAACAGAAGGGTACAATTTCCATTGTTTTAAACATGAACATATGAAAAATATAACGTTCTTAAGGCTTTCCTTAACAACATTGCATAACATGCAGAGTGCAATCTGGAAATTAATTGATCAATGTGATTAACCCAAGTTAGAATGTCTTCACCCTCCAAACCCAGAAACTTTGTGTATGGGTCATTAGAAATAGTTTCATTCAGGTAGTTAATGTCTAATACATTGTCAATATAATGTTTTATTTGAAACTGTAAATAATATGTTTTATTAAATTTAAGTGATAGGAAATTTGTTTTAAACCATGAAATTATATCAGAAAGTGTTTTGTTTAATGCAATTTAAGTCCCTCTTGATTAGGGCTAGTTTTTATAGTGATAGTATTATCTGCAAAGAACACAACTTTAGAATCACTGTCTGTTATCATGGGAAAGTCGTTTATGTAAATAAAAAAAAGCATTGGGCCCATGATTGAACCATGAAGAACCCCACATGTAACCCTCTTCCATCTAGAAAAAACATCATATACCTTAAATTTGTCAATAAGTACATTTTGGTTTCTTCCTCTGAGATAAGATTGTATCAAAGCCAGAAATTTCCCCCTAATTCCATAAAACTGTAGTTTATCTACTAGAATTCCATGGTTAACACATTCAAAGGCCTTCTCAAGGTCACAGAATGTTCCTCCTACTGAAAGTCTATTATTCATAACTTTTAATATTTAATTAATTACATCATAAGATACAGCCTCAGTGGAACTATTAATTCTAAATCCATATTGTTCCTTTACTACTATGTTTTTAGTACATATATGTTTATATAATCTTGAATATATTTTTCAAATATGTTAGAAAAGGAAGTTAAAAGAGAGATTGACCTGTAATTTGCAGTGAGAAGTTTGTCTCCTTTCTTCTAGACAGGTTTGATTACAGCATATTTTAGTCTTTTGGGGTATACACCAGATGGAAGGGATTTGTTACAAATATAAATTAAGTGGGGAAATGATGAAAGGGGCACTGAATTTTTAGAATTTTTATTGGGATTTCATCATACCCATATGAGTTTTTAGTCTTTAGTGATTTGATAATCTTATGAATTTCATAAGTTGTGGCATATTTCCAATTAATTCTTGAAAATGTGCTATTAAATTTGTTAATCAAATAATTGGAAGGATCCATGTTTTACCTAGAAACAGCTACCCTTTATGATGTTTCTGGTAACAGTGTCCATGACAGTTAAGTAATAGTCAATGAAAATAAGTGGCAATTTCCTGTGGATCATTTGGTATAGTGTAATTAATTTTTAAAGGTTTAATAACATTGTGACAATTATTTTTTCCTATTTCCTTTTTTATAATTTCCCATATAGTTTTTGTTTTATTCTTAGATTTAGATATGAATTCGTCATAGTACATTTCTTTTGCTGTTTTTATAACGCCTGTTAATATCTTGCAATATCTTTTGTATTGTAGTTTGAGATTTATATCATTACTTCTCCTGCAACTCATGTACAAAATTCTTTTGTGATGACACGATACTTTAATTCCGCTTGTTATCCATGGGTTTTGTCTGTATGCAGAATTAATTTTGCTTTTAGTAAAACAAGCATAAAAGATTTTTAAGTATATGTTGAAAAAGTTGTTAAATATAATATTTGTGTCAGATTCTTAAGAAATATCCTCCCAAATTTCCATACTCAATTTAGATTGAAATTCATATATATATAGTGAAGCTATATGTGTTTCTAACATAACAAGATGTGAATTCTTATATAGGTGCAATGACATTTTCTAATATTAGTAGTTGAGCATTGTGGTTGACAACGCATTGATAGGGGGATTTATGGTAAAATTTCTTGATAAATCAATTAAAATGTTATCAATCATAGTACTTGAACCATTTATAATTCTTATAGGAAAATTTACTGGATTTTTTAAATTGTACGTAGCTAATAGAGTATCTAACTGTTGTCTTCTGTTATGACAATGAAGGTAATATTTATATCCCTGCAGATGATAAATTCAATTTTTTTTGGTATATAATAAGTTTAAAAAAGAGTCTAATTCCCTCAGGAAGTAGTTATAATTTCCAGTAGATGTCTATAGATAGTTATAATGACTATTTTAATCGTAGGTAGGTTTAATTTAATCGTACATATTTCAAGATCTTTCTCTTTGCAGATATGGTGTGTAGGTATATAGTCAAAGTGTGTGGTTTGATTCACAAATATACATACACCTCCATTTTTATACTGACGCCTACAAAATGTAACCATACTCGAAGTTCAGTGATATTCATGTTGTGTTATGTAACTTACCATTGTGTTGTTTCAGTTTAGTAATGTAACTGTCGAAGTATGTAGATGTATAGCTCATCAGGAGCATCATCAAATTCTTTTACTCTTCGTGGAGCTTAGGGCATCCATGAAGAGCTTCCAGGCATTGCAGTCTCCAGCTATCTCCTTGACCTTGTTCCATGATCTTCTTGTGTTTCTGATCTCATCCTTTATTGTCCTACATCACGTTCTCTTTGGCCTACCTCTCCTTCTATATCCCTGAGAATTACAATGTAATGCAGTTTTCTCTATTGCTCCTGTTTCTTTGTGTAATGTGTGTCCAATCCAATTCCATTTTCTTCTTATCTGATTTTCTATTGACTTCTGATGGGTGATTCTGCATAGTTCTTCATTCATAATCTTATTGGTCCATTTTATATTCATTATTCGTCTTAAGCATTTATTTACAAATATCTGTAGTCTTCTAGTTATCTGGTTGGTAGTTTTTCAAGTTTCACAAGCATATAATAATACTGATTTTACATTTGTATCGAGTATTCATATTTTAACTTCTCTTGATATGTTGAGATTTCTCCACACAGGATACAGCTGAACAAATGCACCCTTTGCTTTCTTGATTCTACTTGCTACATCTTCCTCTGTTCCCCCACTTTCTGACTCCACACTTCCTAGGTACACAAAGGATCCAACTTCTTCAATTTCCGTTTCCTCTAACCTAAATTTTTGCATATTAGATGTAATAACTCTCATCCCCTTCATCTTGTTTATGTTAATATGCAAAACCAACTAATTCTGCTTCCTCTTTTAGTCTCTTTAGCTTTTTTTCCATATCGTAAAATCATCAGTAGCATATATTGTCCAAACTATGTCCCGGCCCAAGGTCATGATCAGGACATGCATTTTAACAGCACAGAACATACATGGCTGTTAATTTATGTGGATCTGGGCATGTTACATTATGGTAGTACAGTTATTAAAATTACTGAATTAAAATGAGCTGCCACTTATTTTTAATGTCAAGGTAAAGCAGTCCTGTTACAGCCCTGGAGTGGCCCAGAGGGTTCCAGGAAGTTAAGGTTCCCAGATTTCATGACAGTGGCACAGGATGGTGGTAAGGTTGTCAGCCTTACGCACCGACCGCCTTTACCCCCAGGAAATTCCAGTGACACCAACTATTTTTAATGTAGTACCCCATAATAGACGAGTCAGTCTTGTTTACTTATTGCCTTTATTGAGTAAAAACTTGTAATACTGCTAGTACTGTTCCATTTCGTCTGAGGCCATATGCTTTCATTGTACTTGTAATATAAATGTAATACACTCAAAATCCAATTTGGCATCCCCACTAATAAAGCACAACCCTCACTTACCGCCAGTGAAGTCTGTGAGCAGAAATTTTCTCTAAAACAGTATTTCAGTTTACTGCCACCATTGGTATATCACAACAAAGTGCATTGAATAGTGGCACTTTATTAGGGTTTGTCCATACTCTGTAGTTACTTATTGTGGTTAATACCTTCTAAGATATGTAACAAATTTTGGGGTATGGCAACACAGTACTGTTTTAGACACTTGAAGTTGAGCTGTGACACAAAAAATATGCAGAAACATGAATTAGGCAGCAGCCTTACAATGATGACCGTAAAGACCAGAGTGTAAAACATTGTAATCCTCTGAAGATTAGAGGTTGGACTATCATTTTTTGAGAAAATGTTATTACAGATGTTAAGTTTCAGATTTAAATTAGTAACTTCACCTTACTACTGTTGTTTCTAACTGCGTTACATCTGATATCTTGTAACCATCTGAACACGGTACAGAAAAAAAGGCCCACACTTCCTGGAAAAAATACCCATGTTTGCTGTTCGTTACCACATACTCAACAGTCATCATCATCATTATGGGCTCCACAGCCCTGGGTGGGCCTTGGCCACCTCCTTAGTCACTGCCAGTGCTGGCAAATCTTGTCCTTTGTTTCTCCCTGCTTGGAATGCCATATGGACACCATTACACATGGTGTGCATAATATGTATATGATATGATCTATGTTAATTTGGCCATACCACAAGGTATCCTAATATTTCTGACCATATCAAATCTTTCATTCAGTTAGGGTTTATATGTAGTTAGTTACTGACCCTAATACAAATCATTTTAAACTATACAACCTCCTGCAACTGTCATTGAATTAAGTTTCTTGTGCATCAGTATTAAATGAATTATTTTACATAACTTTCCAAATCTGATGCTGCAGTACTTTGTGTGTGGTAACAGGTTATGATTTTAAGAATTTTGAACTATCTCACCCCTCTTCCCAGACCATCCTTCCATTGAGTTGAGTTTTGTGCACAGTTCATGTAATACAGACTGTGATAATCTAGTTTACTTAACTGAGGCCTTCGCTTGTCGGGGATGATGTGCAACGTCCTGAAGCAGTGAAGACCTGAACTCGCTTACTTAACCCAGCTGGGAACTGTACTGAATTTTTGTGTATTTCTGTGTCACGGAGGTAGACAGATACATTGGTAGGTATGTTGAAATGTGACTTTAATGTTATGATTTGAAAGTAACAGTTCTGTGTGGCCAACAAAGCTGAAACTGTTGCTGCAACAAACAGTAGCAGGCTTTCATACCAGATTTCATGAAGTTTTATGAATTTTAAGGCATGATAGACAAATATATAGAATGTTTTATTGGTTGTTTATGTAAAGATTACCTACATTGACATATGCAATAATAATTGGAAAAGTGCACTTGCTTTCTGCTGAATATGTTCCTTGACATGCCAGCTCTAAATAGTGACCCCTGCAGGTGTATACAGTAAACAGTGAGTCTCAGCACCTTTTGGTGTGTGGTGTCCCTTCACTGGGTCTTCACGATGAACTTCGGCGACTCTGTGGCAGGTTTGGTGATGTCAAGTCTTTGGTCTTTGTACCAAAGTATGCAGAAGAAGAATTTACAGATGTTTTCCATGTTCAATATTCCAGGATTCAGTCAGCCAGGTAATGATAGGCCCTTCTCTGTGCAATAAACTGAATATGTTTGTGATCGTAATTAAAACATGGTATTGATGAAGTGATTGGTTTTTGGTAACTCCAGAATTTCTGTAATGAACAGAATAATAAAACATGGAATAAAATTCTGTGAAAGTATTTGTGCATATGGCAGAAGGAAAACAAGGAAAAGGATTACAAAAAAATGGAAGTCTGTTACTTTCTTATTTCAGTCACCTCTGATTTGCCCTCAGTTTTTTTGCATCTGAAAATGTGATGGTAAATCACGTAAGAAGTTGGAGTAGCCGATGCCGTGTAGTACTTTTAATTAATTATGTGGTTTTTCTTAGTTTCCACAGTGTTGGAACAATGTCTTAAAATTGAATGTGCATACAAAATTATCCATAGGTTTGTCATTCATTGCTGTGTAACTGAAGAAGTTGGTACAATAGTACTCTAAACAAAAACCAGGCATTGGTAGGATACGAGGGTCATTTCATAAATAATGCACACTGTTTTTTTAATACATGTATATTTTATTTTAGGAAGTATCTCTTTACAATCCTTCTATGTAGTCCCCCTACATCTCAATGACCGTGTCCCAATGTTTCGGAAGATTTGCTGTTCCATGTAGGGTACCACTTTTGTTCAGTCCTTGGATGGCAGGGGTAACTGCTGCAGAAACCTCTTCCAGGGAGGGAAAACAGTGTCCACGCATGGGCTCTTTTAACTTGTAGAATGAGTGAAGTCTGGTGGACTCGTCTGGACTGTATGGTGTGTGAGGTAACACTTCCCACTTGTATTTACTTAGCAAATTGGTCACAACCTTCCCCAGGTGTGGGCGTACACTGTCATGCAAAATGAATGGCCGATCCCTGAGCCATTCAGGTCGGTTCTTATGCATTTTTCTGCGCAATTTTTGCATCCAGTCATGATAATATGCTGCTCTCACACTTGTTCCACATGGAACTCTGTCTGTCATGATGATTCCTCGGTGATCATAAGCAAAGATCATCATTTGCGTGACCTTTGATTGTCCTTGTCGAAATTTTTTTGATTGCTGGGGAGGGTTGGACTTCTGCACTCGTTTGACTGCAATTTCAACACTGGTTCAAAGTCTCTAACCCACATTCTGTCAGTAGCGACAATTCGATACAGGAATGCTTAACCTTCAAAGTTAAATCTTTGTTTCAGTAATGTTGCAGTTTCCGGGTGTTTCTGTTTCTGTTCAGCAGTCAAGCAGTGAGGGACCCATCGCGCACAAATTTTTCTTTTCTGCAAATCGTTTGTCAAAATACGGAATATTGATGATGGTGAAATCCCCGTAGCTTGTGATATTTTCTCGCACGTTGCATGATGATCTTTTGCAAGAAAGCCTGCCACAAGTTCCACACTTCATTCATCTGTTGATGTTTTCGGTCTTCCTGGCCTTGGGTCATTGTTTATGGTGACACGTCCTTCATGAAAACTAGTAGCCTAATGCGAAACTGTTCTGTGATCCACTGTCTGCTCACTACAAACTTCATGCAAAGCAGTGTGAATTTCTGTAGGGTTTTTGCCACGTAAAGTTTCAATCTTGATGTATGATCTTTGATCTTCAACCATCACTGTACCCAAAGCGCCTGCAGATGCCATGTCCAACACTCATCAATTCGAAACGGTGTATACTAGGGAAGTAATGAACACACGTGCTGCTTCTTCAAGTCTTGAACTGTAACTGGCATAACTTTCAATGGGATTGCATCATTCAGTCTGCAGTTTTGTCACCTTGTGCATTATTTATGAAATGACCCACGTAATTTAAAATATGAAGTTGAGATGAGGTAGACATTTCCCACGAAATGTAAAGTGTGTACAGAATATGACATAACCTGCTTTTCATGTAGCATCACTAACTAATAAAAAATTAAACAAAAATGCAGAGTCAGAAGTTGAGGGTTATCTCCATTCACTATGTTTCTGTAAATATCTAACAGGTATGGGAAACATCACTTGGATGGCAGATCCTTTTATGGAGGCATTCTACATGTTTGCTATGCTCCCGAGATGGAGTCATTGGCAGAAACTCGAGCCAAGTTGATACAGAGGAGGAAGGACGTAGCAATAAGGACACGTGGAGAAGAGCCTTCTGTCCCTGTGCAGTGTAAGCTTATCGAGAGGAGTTCTGCTTCTTCATTATAGATGTAATTAACCTTTCAATGTCATGACTGACTATGCTCTGGTCTTTGAATAATGGTTCAAGCCATTCCTTCTGATCCGCAAATGGGTGGGTGTGGGTTTATCCAGAACGGTGCCGCAGGGAAAGTAGGAAAATATATCTTTTATTGTTCTGTATCATTCTTCTTGGACTACTTGACTCTTGATGGTGGGACCTATAGGTTATACAGAAACAATGGTGACAATCTACCAGTTTACGTTGTGTAAAATCCCAGAAGAGCACAGATCTCATTTGCATCACGGCGGAAGCCTGAAATCATGCAGATACGTCTTGACTGTAACATATGAGCCACACTCAGACCCTGACTGATAATAACTCATTCTAAGGTGTCTGTTAATAGTTAGGATTCCTGCGCTTGAAAACAGAATCAGCATGAGGTTTTGAAATATTATGTTTTAATTTTAAGTCAGTTGTGGATTAAAAAAGAGAGAGGGAGAGATTAGGGAATTCTCTTTAACCCTTTGGCACCAGATGGTGTGTGTGTGTGTGTGTGTGTGTATAGTATGTGTGTGTCACACATTGTGATGCTCAAAATGCTGAATGTTATATAATTATATCTGCAGCTATGCAGCTTGTACTTAAATTCTGGTGTTCTGCAGATCACTGTGTGCATTTCCAGCATCAAATGGCATGTTGTTATGTGGGTGTCCCAGGAGGAAAGGACCTAACTTCGGGAGAGTGTTCCTTAGGTCAAACTATAACGATATAACCCAAAACACCTATATCCAAAGTTCAGTGGTTACGGAGATATTGGCCAGAGAAGTT
>Ga0123354_10010120_pt1 | contig 14501 bp, 8 predicted proteins | sample TergutLab28metaG_2_FD_97872 | JGI IMG/M metagenome (GOLD analysis project Ga0123354, IMG submission 97872) | Labiotermes labralis P4 segment gut microbial communities from Petit-Saut dam, French Guiana - Lab288 P4 | ecosystem: Host-associated > Arthropoda: Insects > Digestive system > Gut ... | reverse complement strand
GGTAACACAATTGTTAATATAGGCCTGAAGATGACTAGGTTATAGCCGAAACATGTAGCCTTGTATTACCTTACATAATAAAGTGATTGTGCTGACGTACACTATATAACGTTATATTACGTTACTGTACCTATTGTAATACAGATATGTTACACAACCAACCAGTTACCATAAAGCAAGAAGATTTATGAGGAATTTCTTGTTTAGCTTGTAAGAAATTGCCCATCTTTTATAAAACCGGAATGATTTTTTCATGTGCACAAGAACTCATTACTGGGCCCTGTTTTAGTGCAGAAGCTGATAGTTCACACATTTCTTACCCTAATTATTTTAAGATGAAATTTAATGTTATTTAGAAGGTAAAGGTAAAGATCTTCTTGTTCACGTACATGAAGGAATTTGGGGGCGAAGGTATAGCTCCACGGATTCTAATCCTCGGCCGTATTTAATGATAAGTGATCAACTTCACAGACGTGTTACTCTGTTGAGGAAAAGGCGATCGGTGCCCGATGAATAGGAGGTTCGCTGGGAGTCAGAGCAGGTCTGGTCGTTTCGTAGAAGAGGGATATCTCTTGCCCATGTTGGGGAACGAAAGACGACTCTTGGCTGTTCAACCCGTGGGCTAGTCGTTATACCGACTACTCTACCCCGCATATTAATTTGATATTTTGAAAGGTGAAATAAAAGCCTTATGTACAAATGTTGTAGACATTAATTTGACACCTTCTGTTACTTTGTTGAAGTCTGCTTCTCCGAGTTCTTCACTACTACGTACTGTATATTGCCTTTACCATTTCTTAGTCTGTATCACGCGACTGCTGTAAGAAGACTCGTCTCTGCCGTCTTCTACGCCAATAGAGTGCGGAAATGCCATTCAGTCCGCTTTGAAATTTGTTGTTGTTGTTCATTTCCTATCCGGCACATTTCATGCCCGTTTCTGAACCTGACGTTTAATTAGGTTTTAGTCGTATCTAATGGTTGAGAATGAAGATTGAATATACTTTCGCGTTTCGAAACGATAATCTGATGGCGTGGTAAACCCTTATCAGGAATCAGTGTGCATTTATCATGCTCTTTAAATATAGTGCACTGTGCTGTTATTTATTCATATAACTGTCGCTGTCACGTAGGTTTCTAAGGTGATACTTTCGTACATTTTCATATTTGATAGCTTTGGTATGTTGCTTGTAACAGGCAGCAACCATTAACCAAGGTATAGACAAATTCTTCGAAGCAGATCAGGCAAATTGTTTGGGTAAGCTCTGTTCACTTACATGTATAGCAAGTTTTGTGTACGACTGTATGACGGACAGCACGTGCTCATTAAGTGTAGGCGCTGAATATGAGATTAAGTGATAATGGCAATACTGCTGGCCTCATCTGTCTGTCAGTCTGTCTACTGTGTGGTTGCAGTAGCGGAAGTTTTTGCTGCCCATGATTTGAACACAGTTTTGTCTGCACAAAATGAATCTATTCAGAAAAGCCGATGTTTATTCTGCTACTCTGCCTCTATTCTACGTATCCAGACTTCTGGGATTAGCTTCATATAGGTATAAAACACACTCATCTACAAATCCTGCGGCTCCGAATAGAAATAGGAACAATAGTGACACGTGTGGTGTAGAAGAAGAGTTTAAGACATCAAAGTTTGCAGTTACATACACAGGAGTAATGCTGGTTGCTCTCCTGTGTTGGCTTGTTTATTCTGTGGTGTGGAGCATTGTTTACGAATTTTCCAATGTGAAACTAACGTACGCTGTAACTCAGACAATGACTTTATGTTTATCAGGAGCTACAGCAGTGGTCTGTCTCGGACTAGGAATTGCGTGTAACAGAAGAAGATTAATAGAAATAACGTCAAAACTTACTCACGTTGATGGGATATTAATGCGCAATAACAACGAGGCCCACAAGACAGTGAGGGGTGTCGTTATCTTGGAACTGGTCCTGTTTATATTTTTGTTACTTGTTCGGCATGGTTACGAATTGTGGAGTAGGGGAGGGAAAGAGTACCTTCATGTTATTATTAGATTTTTTGTTCATCTTATAAGCACCATTATGATAGTGCAATTTGCTACTTTTACGTATGTTCTGAAGCAGAGGTTCCACTGTGTTAACTGGCAGTTGGCTTTGTATGGGGACTTCTGTGAAAGAGTGAATATCTTGGAAAACGTTGAAGTGGAATTTACAAAACGCAACTTTAGCTTTCTGGAGCCTCTCAACTCAGCATCCGTGCCTCTCGCACATGATTTGCCGCGTTCTGATTCTCCTGATCAAAGTTCTACTGTTGTTTCTGTCTTCTTATCAGACACGAAAATTGGGCACTTGCCCCCTGCCTCATCATCGACAGAATTCTCGTCACAGTCTCGTGCCCAGCATGCCGCATATATACATACTCTCAGGTGTGCTTACGCCATTCTGTACGATATCGGTGGCTTAGTGGAATCAGCTTATGGTTTTCAGCTGCTACTAGCTATGGCGTATATATTTTTTTCTGTGGTAAAATATTTTCATTTGGTAATGCTTTCCAACCTAAGTTCGCATCAAGGTAACATGAGTGCTGATCACATGGATGGAGTTTTACCTTTTATATGTGGAGTGTCTATCCATATCGCAAATTTTCTGTGGGTTACAGCTTCCTGTGACTTTGCATGCCGTGAAGCAGTTCGTACCACAACTGTTGTCAACAGACTTTTACTAACACAAACTTTATCTCCTGATGTATCGGCTGAGCTGGAGCGGTTTTCTCAACAATTACTTCACTCGAAACTGCAGTTCACGGCCTTCGGGTTTTTCAGTCTTGACTTTACATTTGTGTATGGATTTGTAGGAGGAGCAACCACATACATCGTGATTTTACTCCAGTTTCAGTAATTTCGTTACCATATAATATTTTATGGAAGACTTGGATGTTTTGAGATGATTTTCTTTTATTGGCATTCCCTTTTATATCGTGTAGATTTGTTTTTATATCGTCTTTTTATTTGTTGTAATATGGCTACTGAAAGCGTTATAGAGTTTCAGACTCCTACAAAGAGTCTTTAGTTTTAATTTATTTTGTGCGATAAACTGTCTACTAAACATGCAGGATAGAGCTACACAGTGAAGTTTATTGTTGTTATAAAGTATGAGGTTTCTTCAGTAAGAAAAAGTCAAGTTGAGGAATTCATTGAATATCAGTGACTTTATTCTGTGCACTTATTGAAAACTCTGTGACTGTATTTCAATAAATAGACATTTGGAAACTTTTTAAATAGCACGTTTTTGTACAAACTAGAGATGAAATTAAACCAAGATATTGGGCTTACAATATGTGACTGACTTCCACAGCGTTAAACCTCAAATAATGTGACCATCCCTCTGCGTCGTGATTCGATATGTATTGTATTGCTGTATTTACTAGCGGCTGGATCTGTGAGTGTTACGGATGCGCTTACAGATGTCTGCCAGTCTGAAACACTATTATCTTGTGACTGTTAAGACGTGCACATGGGGATCAGAATGAAGAAAGCTGCGAAATTTCGGTGTTTCAGATAATAATAGCGACGGATTTCTAGCATCACGACATATGCATAAGTTTTAATGTTTTACGTAATTATATTAGGTTAAGAACGATCGAGCAACGAAGTGTCGTTTCGTTTCTCCACGTTGACAGTTCTTCGATCTGTACGTACGTAAACAATGTTCCGTAGGCCTATGTTTCATGTACCGCAAGTGACTGTAAAACTCTGCAGATATTTTCCCATTGAAAGTGGCATGTAGAAGATAATGTTTTAGGTTGTTCAGGAGAAATTTTAGCCATCAGGCGAACGCAAATGCGATCTTCAGATATAGTAATTCGTAAAATATGGTGATAGCAATATTATGACTGAATTTACATCCCACCGTAGATCGTGATGCAAATTTAAAAAAAAAAGATCGGTGTAGCTATGCTAATTGCTAACTTCAAACGCGTTTAGTAAAAACTAATACTTCAGTGATGATAATGATATTAATAATGCTAGTAACAACAGCAATAATAATAATAATAGTTAAAATTAAGGTAAAAATTGTAATAAATATTTTTCCAACTTCCATGTAAAAACCTGAGTGTTAAGGTGTAAAAGTTATGTTTGCCTTTGGTTGTTTTGGAATGAACCTTGATCTCTCTCGTCCTTCGAATGTAACTTGGATTTAAAGTTGTGTGACAGAGTTTATCGTGGTTTTATTCAGTCCATCCAGGATAGTGTCGGCGTAATTTCTTACATGAGTCCAAAATTCACCCCCCCCCCTCTTATTGCAGGTTCCTTCTACTCATAGTATTTCTCCTGAGCTAAATTATCTCTGTAGCTGATAATTCATTATTAAATAATTACGTTTCATCGAGTAAGCTGTTTATGAGACAGATGTGTTGATAACCATTTCGTTGGTCCAGTAACGATTAACTACATAAGTGACTCATTGACTTGCGGACCAATTAACTAGGACCAACGGACAGAGTAATTCTTAAGCGCCCGTTAGCCGTCAGTGGCTGAAATACCTCAAAATCTTATCCTTTATGAGATTAACGTAATCCCTGCAGTTGATATAACATTGTTAAATGACCTAAGACTCATTTCATCAACCTAATTTATCACTTTAAAGTTCGTACATAGATTAGTGAAATAGTGTTGATGAATACTGTAGAAAAGTGTTTATTTCTATGGACTCTGTTGTCGAGGTTATTCAATTTTACGAACGTAGCCTGCATTTGACCCCAGATTTCAGGACAGAGAGAGACACAATATCGTTGCTACATTTTATTTTTTAAAGTAGCCTTGTACTGCAGCTGAGTTGCCTCTTTCCATGTGAATGCATTATCCATTAGTCCATGTACATGTCACTGAAGTAAAATATGTCTCGTACTGCCGTCACTGAAATATTGGTAGGAATGGGCTTGACTATTCAAGCATCAGCAGCTAACTCAATTCTTCAGAAATTGGAGCGTAAAATATCCGTCAATGAGCACTGCTATACGTCAGAGCTCTGTCTGACGATTAAATTGGGCATGGACTTATTGGCTGCCATCGACAGCCTGTTATTCTTTCGGTTCAATAAGGTCGAGGGTTTTCCATGTCCTAGGCAACCGCACGGCGAAGTGCTTGTGCGGAAGCTGGAGTCCTTGGTTTAAAACTGTATGACATGCAAAATTATCATTGGAATATCAGCTTGCAGGCAGGCCTACCGTTTTGGAAGAGGGTAATACTGAAATATACTTTTAATGTTTGCCATCCCGAAGTGTTTAACACAAATATAAATATACAATGATGTGTCAGTCAAGCACAAAAAACTTTATTATGTTTATTATTGTACTAGGGCAACATGTTTCGATTCTTACAGAATCATCTCCAGGCCCTTCTAAGAGAAGAGATCCTTACTTAAAATGTTTAAGATTGCGTTGTGGGATCCCAAAAGCTTACATTCTTGATAAAACTATGTATAAAATGCATTTTATACATAGTTTTATCAAGAATGTAAGCTTTTGGGATCCCAGAGCGCATTTTAAACATTTTAAGTAAGGATCTATTTTCTTAGAAGGGCCTGGAGATGATTCTGTAGGAATCGAAACATGTTGCCCTAGTACAATAATAAACATAATAAAGTTTTGTTGTGTTTGACTGACACATCTTTGTATTTTTATACTGAAATATGTGTTAAAGAAGGAGAATAGTGTGAAGTTTATAGACTGGATTGTAAGGATTCATGGTGGGATCAACAAGATGGATATTGTTATTGTTGTGGAAGCCTGAGGATAAACATATCAACGATTTGTTGTTATTTTAGAGTTACTGATAATAAGGTATTATTTTTGTAAATTAACCTGACATTCCGAAATACATATGTACTGTTTTAACATTCGGATCCGCCTCATGTTGTTCTAGAAAAATTAGTGTCATGAAATTGAAGTCTTATGATTTGTCACGCCGTGTGGACTGGTCAGTTACGATCCTTAAAGTAAATTATTGCCATACCTTGGAACTAATAACATTAGAATAAAAATGTAGAAACATTTGCATTTCGAAATGTCCCACCTACTTAAAAGAGAGATTTTTTTATCACATCTCCATACATTTCTTTGGAATTTCATCAGGAAAAAGTAACACTTTGAATCGCCATGGTTTTCTTAGATAATCTACACATCGATCCACTCCAGTAAGTACGTACATAATTTTTGTAGGGGTTAATGGCAGGTCACTGTTTTTTCTGTATGTGCACGCCATGTTCTTGAGACATTCTCGAAATATGGGATTTTAGAGCAACTAGTATTTGTTCCCTAGGGACAATTTTCTAAGCGGCGAGGCTGGATTTGTGTCCTAAGCATAAGATGTGATATGCCTACAGAGAGCTTCATAACAACATAAAAGTTGTTGGCAAGCACGGCCACCTTGAGGTCATACCATTAACTACTAAGAGTAATTGTTGAGTGTGGAAATAATAGGAGCAGGAGTTAAACTGTTATGCTTTTGTGTATGTGTATTGGCAGACCAACACGGAAAACATGAACAAAGTACGTAAGGACGTATTCATAAACAGAAGCTGCTGATTGTTTGGGAATATTGACTGGCAGGTCGTATGAATATCTCAGAAAAACCTTCGTGCTGTCGGAATGGAGCTGTGTTAAATCCATTCCGGACAACATATATGACGTTGCTCTGATGAGAAGTAGACAGTACAGCAGCTTAAATAGGTACAGTGTCTAGTAGTAGGTCTACTGCTGCACAGGTTATGATTAAGTTGCTTAATATTTGGCATGCAATCAAGGACTTGAACGATCGCGGTTTCTGCGGTCTAAGGCGTAGATCTGCGGCCGCTCGCTTGCTGGGATAGTTGATTGGAATCCCGCTGGAGGCATGGATGTCTGTCTCTTGTCATGCGTGTTGTCAGGACTCTGGGACGGGCCGATCCCTCGTTCAGAGGAATACTGCTGAGTGTGTGTGTGTGTGTGTCACGGAGAGTGATCAAATGCAATTGTAACCCTCTGCACTTGCAATGAGAAGGCAGAAGAAGTCAGATTAAGGAAGAAGGAAGAAAATAAAGAAAGAAAGAAGAGAAAACGAATTCTGTAATCTTGTATGTTTAGCAAACATTGCAGTCATCAGCAACTTAATCCTCCAAATCAATTCGACGATTTCTTCGCTCACCTGATATCATGATAAGGAACACCGAGGGCATACAAAAGGAGGCAAATTTCATAATCTGAGTGGATATCAATTCCTCGACAAGAATTTTGCTTTTGTTAGATTTTTACACTTTTGCCGTGTTGAATTGTTATAAATGTAGGGAAAGTGTTGTAGGTAATCGCAGAAGTATTACTGAAGAATGAAGGAGGAATAAGTTTCAGAATCAGAGGGAAAGCACCAGTAAGGCAGAAACCACTGGCAGCTGCTGACAAGGGTTTCCCATTAAATGGTACAAGCACATAAGTGTCAGGCCGTTTGTCTTAAGTTCAAGGTCAAGAGGCACTTGCTCTTTATCGCGAATCCCCCCTTCGCTCGAGGACTATTCTGAGTTCATCTTAACACCTCGTATTCAAATTAATGGGTTGTGTTCATATACAGTCATGAAAATGTGTTTAGAACATGGCTATTTAAATAATTTTCTCTTGAAAAGCTCTTTTCACTTACAGGACTTCTATATACACTGAAGTTAATGAAATCGATTTGTGTATTAAAAGGCAGCGTATAGACGGAATTAAGGGGTCGGCGATATTGAAGCCGTGCTTGTATACTGGAAGTGGCGGAGAAAATGAATAACATGAATTTATTATTACCTTTACTTAGTATGAATTAGGCGCTTTCATGAGCTTTGCTGCAGCATGTAGTCTAAGGTGAAAATAAAGGAATAGACTTGTCGGATATGAAGCGTACTATATTGTAAAATACTTTTACGTAAAAGTATGGAAATTTTGAGTGTTGTTTGACCGTGCATCTTTCTCGTGAAATAAAATGAAATGCCAACTTGATTCAACGAGGTAATTTTATTGATGTATTCTCAGCTCGACATGTTTCGGGCACATATACGCCCATCATCAGGAGCATTAGATGTTAAGTTGCAGCATATGGTTTTCTGCACCGAGTTTTTGGATGGGTGGTGGTCTTGAGAGCCGCTGCGTAGGCCGTGCGTACGGTGCGGATGGTGCCGCACGGCACCATCCGCACCGTACACCACCACCCATCCAAAAACTCGGTGCAGAAAACCATATGCTGCAACTTAACATCTAATGCTCCTGATGATGGGCGTATGTGTGCCCGAAACATGTCGAGCTGAGAATACATCAATAAAATTACCTAGTTGCATTAAGTTGGCATTTCACTTTATTTAATATGGAAATTTTGCTTACTATTGGTTTAAATAATGCTCCTTTGAAGAAAAATTCTATGTTGTTTATTCTAGAAGGAACTGTTTGCTTCTTTAGAATAAAATGGGTTATGGAAATGCGACTTTAAGTCGTACGTATAAAACCCGGCTTGTCACGAGATCCGACAAGAGTTGGGCTTGTAACAAATACCTTCCTTGTTAGTCGACTAGGCTTTCCACACGTTAAAACCAATGTTTATTATTATGAAGTTCATGTTAACACCTAATCAAATATGGAGTGATATTGTGTTAAAGTAGAGTCGACCCCGTTTGTAACGTCATGAAAAGCACTGAATAATTTGTGTTGTTACAAGCGAGTGTTGTTCTAACTGAGGAGTAGAATGTTGTGTTTAAAAGCGAGGAATTAATTTGTGTCACAGCATAGCTGACGCAATAGACGAGGTGTTGCATAAACCGATGTCGCTTTAACAGGGTCCCGCTCTACAAGAAATGTAGCAACATAACAACGAAATTTTCACTGTTTTACATTATTTATCAAATAACATGACAGTTTTCAAACAGCGCACAGAACTCGTGGATGAATTTAAATCACGTACGCGGTAATCCGTGGAAACTTACTTTTTTTCCTCCCTATGTCGCTTTCGTTTCTTCTTCGCGCGTCCGCTTTCGACACCACCTTTATGTTCTCATTTCTTTGATGGTTGACTTTGAAATTCAATTTAATATTAAGCTGTTTGTTTCATATCTCGTTTCGTGGTGTGCTTTTGTATGTCGTATTTTAAGACACACACACACACACACACACACACACATAACTTCTACTGTTACGAAGTAAATTTGAGAGCAGGTTTCTGTTTATTGCTTTATTTTCCCTAGACACAATGTTTTACAGTGAAAGCCAAGCACTGAATATATTAAGAAAGTTCATACGCTTTTAGTTACCTTAGATATACACGTAACTCTCTGGAGCAGAATCATTTTTCAGAAGACGATTCTCGTTTAGCTAGTGACGGAAGTTTCCGCTCTGCATACAGCACTGAAATATCTTGCCAGTGCTGACGAAGCACTCCGCTGCTCTGTGAGGCAGTCAAGACCTGCACAACCTCGGGCACTCTTTAGGAATATGAATATTGCAGTTTTGCTGAATTCAGAGATGTGAACATGTATCTATCTGAAACGTTAATTTCTACATAATTTATAAGTATCAAATTTATAGTATAGCTCATTTACAAAATACTTATGGTCGTAACAAAAAACTTGGTGTAATATACATACAGTCGAACACAACTATATTTCACCTAGTAGTACAGTGGGTATACGACTACATTGGGTGCAACTACATGTTTCGGCCCTATATGTTGGTCATCTTCAGGTTGTAATTTAACTTACAGAGCAGCTATACGAGATGTTTGGGGTGTTTTGGGGGTTTTGGGGGTGGGGTAACGAGGTTATTGGGGGATGGGGAAACGAGATCTCGTTCCCCCACCCCCAATACCCCCAAAACACCCCACACATCTTGTATAGCTACTCTATAATAAAGTTTTTTGGGGTATTTGGGGATGGGGGAAAGAGATCTCGTTTCCCACCCCCCAATACCTCCAAAAAACAACCCACACATCTTCTATAGCTGCTCTGTAAGTTAAATTACAACCTGAAGGTGGCCAACATATAGGGCCGAAACATGTAGTTGCACCCAAAGTAGTCGTATACCCATTGTACTACTAGGTGAAATATAGTTGTGTTCTTTGTGTAATACACAAAGATTTTGTTACTGAACTAACACAACGGGAATGACGCACCTCAAAACATATGGTCGTGTCAAACTTTACTTTAAGTGTGGCGCTGACCGGCAATTTCCACGCAGAGCAGAATTTAACATACATCAGCTTGACCGTAGCTGTAAAATACTACGTCCTCTGCATTCCCATCAAGCAACGAAAGAAATTTATTTTCCCAATTCTCGCCGCCGGCCTCTGTGCGCCTTATTCAGGATGTTTATAGAGTACAGACACTACTCGTATAATTGCCCCGAACAAGCTTCTTTCGCTTTACTGCTGGTAAAGCTGACTGTTCTAATGTCCAGTGAATGTTGCCCGTCTCGAATTAACGTTTTTTCCTCGGGTACTTTAATCATTTATCTTTTATTTAATTCTTAACGAAAAAAAACTGCGTTGTATATTGTTTTTATAGTAGTTTGAATTTGCAGAAACGTGATTCTAAGGTGGCACGTGGAAGTACACTGCATGAAATTTAAAACTGCTCTATCCTGTGCAGTACTCGGAATTCAAACATCAGACTGTGCTGACTCGCATTGTTTTTCATGAAAACTTCTTACGTTGTTTTAAGTCAGATTTTTTCATTGCCTTCGTTCGGTGTGTCTCAAATTATGTGGTTTATAGAATTATATTTGTTTATTTATCCTGGAACTGGGTTTGTGACAGGCTTTCGTTTTGAAGATTTAGTCATCTTGGATGTGGCAACGTGTAATCTAGTGGAAGTGTATGGAAATTTCAGAGGAATTTGCACGTTCCAACCATCTGGTTAGGTGAGTAGGTTGCGAGCGAAAGAGACAGTGCACATTTAGGGAAAATATAGGAGAGGGCAGCTTTAGATAGTCCAATTTTTTGTATAATTCAACTTCTTGTGGTACATCAATTCTTAAATTAGAGAGTGCAGTGGAAGGCAGGGGCTAGTAAAGAGACTACGGATGTAGGGCAGGCGTAGATCAGGACAGCTTTCGAGGGCCCAGTGGATGGTAAGTGGGTAAATACAGAGTACAGGTGTAGGGAAAGCGCAGACCAGGACAACTTTGGAGGTTCCACTGGTAGGCAGAAGGCAAATAAAAAGAGCAGAGATCAAATGGGGTCCTTAAAAGAGCAATTTTGACAGAAAAGAACGGAAGAACAGTAAGGTAACTATGCAAGAAAGAAAGAGAGAAATGGGACATAATTCTGAAACCAAGTATAGAAGTATAAGGGAGTCAAATTTAAAAGAGCGATGGAAATGCAAGGAGAATCAGGAGTCTTATGGACTAAAAGGGGAAGGAATGAAAGAAAGATTATGATAAAAATGTGAATCTGAAAGGGGCAGGACTTTGATAGTGACTTTTTGTTTCCTTTTTGGATATCCATGTTTTGGTACCAGACGAGTGGAATAATACTGCCTGTTTATTTATTCTTTTTAAGATCGGCTGAATCCCTATGGAGATGTATTAATATTCTTCTGTCTGCACACATGTTGCACCTTGAGACTGACTGAACAGATTTACATTAAATTTGATACTGAAGAATGCTGCGAAGTGGTACTGTGATCGGAAAATTTCAACGACCCCTTTTGTGTGAAGAATTCCCTAAAGTTCTGTTCCCATGATTGTGTTCTTACTTTGCTTCTCCGCAGCTCCTATGGGCCTTTGGACACACACGCAGTTTAGGAATACAATATTATATTCTGCATCATTTAAATTCTGTTTACGAATATGTAAATCTGGTGCTCTGAACGATTTGTGTTTTCCTGATACCTATAACACTAGCTGTGCTTTTAGAATGTTATGCGTTTCTTGTTCATAAATAATGGAACTGTCTTTCTTCTCAATGCCTGAATCTCACACCCAAAACGTGCGACAGCTCGGGCATTTCAGATTTGTCACGTGATAAAGTTTTACTTCTAGTGCTTCTTAAGCACGTATAGAACATTTTCTTTTTAAAAGAAAAAGGCAAGCGAACTGGGATTACATTATGAGAAGAATTTGAATCAATCTTTCAAATTACTTCTTGTAGCTCGTCCCGTTAGATTTGAATAAAAACGTCTGTAGTTTGAAATGCCGCTTTATATGGGGTAAAACTTTGTATTCCGCGTAAGGTAAAATGAAGCCTGTGCACACTTAATACGAGAGTGTTGACATTCAGATTTAAATAAAAAAGAGAGAATTATGAAAATTATGTAACGATTAGCTTCATGCATGTCAATCTTCAACATGTCTATGTTGTTTGGGTGATCAAATAAAGGTGTATGGGATGGGCAGGTCACGTAATAAGCATGTAAAATGTAGACGTGCCTACGAAGTTTTAGCCGGAAATCCATGAGGAAAGAATATTTAAGACATTTAAATAAAAACGGATGGGTTATTTTCTTTCAATGGTGAGACGGCCTCCTCATTATCTAAGCTCCGCTAGCATACGCACCACACTCGGTAGGACTCCTCTGGACAAGTGATCAGCCCGATGCAGATATTTACCTTAAAATATACACACTGACAAGAGACAGAGAGCCATGAACCCGGCGGGATTCGAACCCCCAAATCCAGCATGCAAACTGCCACAAATCCACCCCTCAGACGGCGCGGCCACTGGGATCGGCATGGGAGGGTTATTTGGGTGAATATTTTAGGAATTTGGAGGGTGTTAATTAACTTAAGTAGCGCAGGACAAAACCAGACTTTGGATATTTTGAACACGTCAAAAAAAAACCATTGTGTTTGTATGAAGCGAAGGGATTTTCTTGACCACCTGACATTCTATACGTTTATAAATGGAATAAAGTGAAATGCCAACTTGATTCAACGAGGTAATTTTATTGATGTTTTCTTAGCTCGACATGTTTCGGGTACATACGCCCATCATCAGGAGCATTAGATGTTGAGTTGCAGCATATGGTTTTCTGCACCGAGTTTTTGGATGGGTGGTGGTCTTGATAGCAGCTCTGTAGTTCGTGTGTACGGTGCGGATGGTGCCGTGCTGTACCGTCGCACGGCACCATCCGCACCGCACACACATGGGCGTATGCGCCCGAAACATGTCGAGCTAAGAATACATTAATAAAATTACCTAGTTTTATCAATAGTATTTTTTATGTGACCGTCATTTCACAACAATGTGGTGCAATGTATTTATTATGCAACTATCAACTGAACGACATGTTTCGACCCTACAGGGCCATCATCAGGCTATATAAAATAAAGGTAGTTAGACAAGGTACATGCGGTATTATCACCTGCGGGATCCCGTGGTTTACAGTTCAATATATACTAAAATAAAAAATGTGATAAAATTGGTATAAAATAAAATGCATCAAGTTGGCATTTCACATTATTTCATGAGGAAGATGCACGGTCAAACAAATCTTAAGTTTATAAATGGCTTTGCTCCATGCCCGTCGTTGTGAAAGCTTGCCTTATTGAGAAGGAAAAATAATAATCTTACGATGCAGAGTCCCACAGTGGTAGCCTGTGTTTAGTAGCCTAATTACTCAGGCTGTCATGGAAGAAATGTCATTTCCAGCATCAGGATACAAGGTTTAATGATATGACATTTTATTCGTCGGATTTCCAATCTTCTCTGAACAATCTATGCACTATTGAGCTGCATCTCTGAAGTCAGTTTCCTCTCTTGCTTCCTAGTGATTTATTTTGATTCATAGTAAAATGAAGCAAGACCTACAGATTACAACAAGAATCTCATTTAGTTGGATGGAATAAAAAGACGATCACGAAAATGGCAAAATGTTGTTCGTAATAGAATTTCAGTGTACAGTTTCAGCTTAAACTATGACACTGAAAGAAAGAGAACTATGTGAAACTCCGTGTTTTTTTATAAGGAGAGAGAGAGAGAGAGAGAGAGACGATTAAAATCAATCTGACCACCTGCTGGGTTCAAAGTCTTTCATAGAAAAGGACAAAAAGCAGCAGGCTTGCTCGCAAAACCTGAAGCTTGTAATGGAGTTTGGTAAATTACGTAACAAGAATTCTCTGGGCAACAAACACAATTTTTCGAAAATCTATAGCCTTTATTTCAGAACCGTGTTTCCAAAACATGAATTAGAGTTTCCTTTCAAGGTGTGTTTCTGTTTTTGAACATCAATCAAATCTATCGTTTAGTAAAATGACAATCCACCGACAAATGAAGCCAGTCACTCTGGTGTAAATAAAATAAACTTAAAATTTAAGTAGGAATATCAAGACAGAGAGAGAGACAGAGTGTGTGTGTGTGTGTGTGTGTGTGGTGTGTATGTGTGTGTGTGTGTTGTGTGTGTGTGTGTGGTGTGTGTGTGTGTGGTGTGTATGTGTGTGTGTGTGTGTGTGTGGTGTGTGTGTGTGTGGTGTGTGTGTGTGTCAGTGTGTGTGTGTGGTGTGTATGGGTGTGTTTGTGTGTGTAGTGTGTGTGGATGTG
>Ga0123354_10010118_pt1 | contig 14501 bp, 8 predicted proteins | sample TergutLab28metaG_2_FD_97872 | JGI IMG/M metagenome (GOLD analysis project Ga0123354, IMG submission 97872) | Labiotermes labralis P4 segment gut microbial communities from Petit-Saut dam, French Guiana - Lab288 P4 | ecosystem: Host-associated > Arthropoda: Insects > Digestive system > Gut ... | reverse complement strand
TATATATATATATAGATGTGTGTGTGTGTGTGTGTGTCGTGTATAGGTCTTTCAGTTTTTGAGCCACTTAGTTGGGTGCAGGCCCACCTACGATGTTATCGGTATTTCATATATTGCATTGTATGAAAGGAACAGTTTTATTTCTTTCAATCAAATAATGTGGTTTGGAACGAGGCGGTTTTTGTGAGCCTTTCTGTGTGGGGCATCTCCACCTGCAGAATCCGTCCCTCAATCACAAATCAATTTACAGGAGCCGTGAGCACACATACTGACCCACAAGGGACGGCGATGGACTCCGGTTTGTTATTACATGTGGCGTACGTGACGAAATTGCAGCCCAAGCTGCATTCACACCCACACGTCGCGTCTTTCCCAAAACTGTATTGTTTTTTCTGACTTTTCTGGCTCTGTACTGCTTCCATCGTGGTACAGACTCTGCAGTAATTTACAAAATAATAATTACAAAGGCTGTCGACTAATATTAATACCTAGTAATACCTCATCGTTGAGCCAGCCATACGCACTACGCGGGTGCCCGTTGTGTAGTGCTCTTCTCGAAATAAGCAATGTAATTCAGTTCCTTAATCCCCCCCCCCTTTTGTAGGATAAGGCATTTTCTGTTGTAATTAGAATTCTCTGTTAGTTATTATTATGTACTGGTCATTTGTTAGAAGAGTAAGAAACATTCAAGTAGAGTGCTTATCAGGATGTCAGTCGTCTGGGGTGTGACACTGTGTCGTCGGGCGAGTAGTTCCCGACGTTTCGAAGGGTCATAGTTTCTTTATCTTCGGGGTCAAGCAGTCCAGGAAGAATTCTTTCATACGTCGGGAACTACTCGCCCAGCGACATATGGTTACTTCCCAGAAGACTTGAATCTTCAGCAGCACCGCTGTGAGAACTTCAAATCTCTCACATCCACGTCACTTTTTGGATAAAAATATTGCCTCGGAGGAAACTTTCAGTAAGCTGAAGTACACGAAACGCAATTTAAAAAAACTGGCATTTATGTATTTGGATTATTTTCCTCGGCTTTTTGTTTCAAAACGAATTCCAAACATGACGGAAGTTTAACGAGGGTAGAAAAATTGCAAACATGTGAAAAAATTCATTTAGTTTGGTGTTTCATCCATCTCTAGCTATACAGTATGCCCGAAATGGAGTAAATATTTCGCCGGCAGAGGTTTACTGCCTTATAAATACACTTTATTGGTTCTAAAAGAGTTTTACCGTCTCATAATACTTTACAACGGACGATGCCCAATCAGAATAATTTATGGTTTGGTACATGCAGTAAACTTTTTAGTTACGTCTGCATATTTGAATTTCATTACATCTAAGTTGCTGGCCGACCTATGGCACTGGCAATGTATCACTGGATTTCTGTGGAGTACCGCTACGTTAAGCGATTCTCGGATTATTGGAAAAGCTATTTTTCTTCTCAAAATAAAACCAAATATGCTACTTATCTGATGAACGCTCGTTCAAAGACCCGAGTCTAAGTGTGTATATTCCAAATATAAGCGTTGACCTTTTTGCATATATTTACGGAGTAACACCTACCGTAGATGATTATTTTATTCAGATTATATTCCGATTTTTAGTTTTTGACTACAGTGTTTACTGTGGTATACCAAATTTGTTTCGTACTACGAACCCTGTTTGAGAGAATCGATACATGCACATTACATTTAATTATTGGCCGATCGCAACCAAAATCCCACCGTTTGTAGCTCGTGCGTGGAAAGGGAAAGTTAGAAACCCTCAGTAAAATTGATTCAAGGAGCCGAAATACAGTCGAAAGGGTACTTTGTAATCCAAGTAAAGTGTTCTTAATTATTGACCGATCGAAATCGAACTTGTACCGTTTGTAGTGCATGCGTGGAGAGTGCGAGGTGCGAATTTTCAAGGGCGCCTCTCTAATTTAAACCGAGGTACAACGGAAAAGATACTTTGTTTTGCAAGCAAAGTCCCCTTAATTATTGGCCGACCACAACCAAACTCCCACCGTTTGTAGCGCCTATGTGAAAGATGTGCTATGTGAATTTTCAGTAAAATCCCTCCAATGCAACGCGAGATACTGCCAAAGAGGCACATTGCTGTCCACGGAAAGTGTACTTAGTTGTTGACTCATCGCATACCACTTGCACAGTTTATCGCATGCACGGGTAATGCGAAGTATGAATTTTCAATAAAATTCCTCCAGTTGAAGCCTTGATACAGACGAAAAGTATGTGTTCTCCCAGCAAAGTGCACTTAATTTGTAACTGTTCGAAAGTAAACTGCATAGTGTTTAGAGCATTCGTGGAGAGTGCAAGATATAAATATTGAATAAAATCCCAAGAATTTAATCAGAGACGCAGCCGAGCACTTTACTCTTCAAGTAAGGTGCCTTTAATTATTGGCCGATAGCAACAAAACTTTCACCGTTTGTAGCGCGTGGTTGTAGTATGTGAGCTGTGAAGCTTCAAGAAAATCCCTCCATTGGAAGTCGAGATGCAGTCGAGAAGGCACATTGCTCTTCAAGTACAGTGCCATTAGCTATTAACCAGTCGCAACGAAACTTGCACCGTTTGTAGCGCATGCGCGGGAAGTGAGAGGAATGAATTTTCAAGTCCCTCTAATGGAAGGCGAGATACAGCCGAAAGGGTACTTTGTTCCCAAGTAAAGTGCCCTTAATTACCGACCGATCGATACCAAACTTTTACTGTTTTTTTAACGGATGCGTGCGAAGAGCTGATGTGCATTATCAGGAAAATCCCTTCGGTTAAACCCGACATACTGCCGAAGAGGCACGTTGCTTTCCAAGTGAAGTGCCCTTATTGACCGATCGATACCAATCTTGCATAGATTTTAACGTATGCGTGCGAAGTGCGGGAATGACTTTTCACGAAATTCCCTCCAGTGAAACCCGAGATACTGCCGAGGAGGCACATTGATCTGTCTGAGTATTTTACCCCTTAAGCTTCCTGCTAAGAAGTAAATGCTATACTGCCCCGACACGTTCGAAATTAAATAACGGGACAAATTTTTGTTAATGTCACAGTGTCACATTTCATAGAAATCAGTTTGTTATCGCCTGTGAATCATGCGGATGTGCTGTTATTTAGCAGCTCATCTGCATAATATAGTGTACATACATCGGAAAGGGTTTATTAATCCGTACGTTTGTGTTTGATGTTCTAATGCCGTAGTAGTGTCCTATCTCATTACTACACACCGGTTTGTGATTGTGGTAACAGACACAGTCTGTATAGTCACTGGGCCCAAGGATACGACACTGAATGGGCAACAGATTTTTCTGTTATTGTTAGGCGAGGCATTCCGGTTGTACAGGTTGATTCTGTCGCTAGAGGCCCCAAACTATTGTCTATAAAAAATCATGTTATTGAGATAATGACTTGAAAATTTATATACACATACCGGGAACGACGCAAAACAGGACCTGCTAGTAATCGATGCTGAAACTGGTCTACGTTCACATCCAAGCACACTTGAATGCGTTTCTCCAAATTCTGGAATACTTTTCCCTAAGTGTCAACGTTGACGGCTCGAATCTCTTGGCGTATAGCGTCGTTGAGTTGTTCGATTGTGCGGGGTGTATTTTTGTACACTTTGCCCTTCAATAGGCTCCAAAGAAAGAAGTCGGCAGGCGTTAGATCGACTTCCCTTTGTCTCTAACTTTTTAACCAATTTTTGGACGCAACACTTCGATGGTGCACGTCTTTCACCAAATTGCGTTCGGAATGCAGTATGGCATGCTTTAAATGAACCTGCTTGCCGGTATTTACAAACGAGAACCCCGCGCTGTTCGACTGTATACATAGACAATAGTTTGGGGCCTCTAGCGAGAGACTCGCCCTGTATTAGCAATTACAGATGCATTCGTTTCCAGCTAGTCATACGCACCTCGCAATACAAGGCACAATGGAACTATTACATATGACCCTTGACAAAAGTAAGATTTCGTGCTCAATAATTTGTTAATAGCCTTATAATAAAAGCCAATGAGATGCACTGTTTCTCAAATTTATTTTGATAAGGAACTCTACATTTTTCGGTCAGATCTACTGTCCATCATTAGGAGTCTCAACACTGTATACACAGCAACAGGTATTTGTCATGCTAGTTACGTTGGCTGTCTGCTAGCGAGGTCAGGATGGAACTCCGACCTCGCTAGCAGACAGTCAACATGACTAGTATGACGAATATCTATTGCTGTTTATACAGTGTTGAGACTCCTGATGATGGACAGTAGATCTGTCCGAAACATGTAGATTTCCTTACCAAAATAAATTTGAGAAATAGTGCATCTCGTTGGCTTGTATTATAAGAACATATCACGATGCACGGTCCTCTGGATATAAAATTTGTTAACAGTCTTTTGGATATATATATATATTTGTATCCTTACATTGTAAAGGTAGATCTCACACCTGTTTGCAGGTTTAGTTTCTTCTTCCAGTTATAGGCCTTATTACAGCCAAAATATGTAGTTTTTTTTTAACCTTGTACTGCGAGTTGCGTATGTATGTTTGGAACAAGAAATACATGTGTAACAGATTTTCCACTTTCCCGAAACATTCAAAGGGGATCTGCCCCCCCCCCCCCAGCTTCCTGTCGAATTGATATTGGGCACTTTCCCCGCGGGTAAAGCGTCCGGGGAGTGAAGCTACCCACTCACCTCCATCTAATGCGGACTTTAAGAATGACGCTGTATCTTCGCTTCCCCAGCATGCTTTCATGGCATGCAGAGGTACCAATTTACCTGCGGGCTAATCTAATTCCATTTTCCGGTCCAAAGGCTGTTACGTGAAAACCGTAAGAAAAGGCAATGGAAATGTCTTTTAGTAATTAACTTACTGGAGCACAGTCCTGTAAAAGCTCATAGCTTTCTGAGTCGTCAAGAAGTTGCGTGCCGATTATGGCATCCAAAAGGTAACGAGAGTCTTCCACTGGATCATATCTTGAGCCAGCTGAATCTAGTCTTTCACGTCACGCCGTGCTTTCTTAAGATCGATTTAATATTGATTCCTTACAGGCCTAGACCTTTCTAGTCGTCTCATTACATCTCACTGGTAAGAAACTCGACGTTGGGAGGGGTGGGGGGTTGAGGAAGAAGTTTAAAATTGCCTGTTAAGTGTGTCTCTGAGGGACTATGAGTTTCCGAAACATTGGAAATTCATTCTATGCTGACACGGCTGACTGCACAAGAAGACTTTATTGCCTTCAGTCGCCTTGAAAGCTTCGACTCGTACATTAATGAAACTTGGCTTCTGACAGTTGCTTAAATTCCCTCAGGTACAGCCAGGAACGCATTTTGACTTCGCGAGGCCCCACACTATGATGACGATAAGACCACTACCGCTGTAGAATATTATATAAAGAATGACTATAGATTTTGTTTTGAATAGCGGCATGGGTAGATTTGAAATAATGTGAAATGCCAACTTGATGCAATAAGGTAATTTTATTTATGTATTCTTACCTCTACATGTTTCGGGTACATACGCCTATCATCAGGAGCATTAGATGTTGAGTTGCAGCATATGGTTTTCCGCACCGAGTTTTTGGATGGGTGGTGGTCCTGAGAGCCGCTGCGTAGGTCGTGTGTACGGTGTGGATGGTGCTGTGCGGCACCATCCACACCGTACACACGACCTACGCAACGGCTGTCAGGACCACCACCCATCCAAAAACTCGGTTCAGGAAACCATATGCTGCAACTCAACATCTAATGCTCCTGATGATGGACGCGTGTACCCGAAACATGTCGAGCTAAGAATACATCAATAAAATTACCTTATTGCATCAAGTTGGCATTTCACTTTATTTCATGGGAAGATGCACGGTCAAACAACTCTCATGGGTAGTTTTGTTTTTCACAGCAGAAAATAATGTACCAGAGTGATTCAAAGAAATACAGTACAGTCGTACTCGGTTACAACGTAATGAGAGGGACTGAATATTTTGTGTAATTATAAACGAGTGTTAGTCTAACCGAGGTGTATAATGTTATGGTTAACAGTGAGGAATTAATTGATACCATAGAATATCTGACGTTACAGACGAGATGTCGCATACACCGATGTTATAGCCGAGCTGAATGTAATTGTAGGTGTTTAATTACCAATGAATATTAATTTACGTGTGAATATGTATGGGTAAGAACTATATACATATGTTCATGCGTACGGAAGTGCTTGTATACGCGAAAGGCATTATTTGCTTGTCAACAGCCACATTATTCACACCAAAACTGCAAGATTCGCGCCCCTCAAAGCATTTGCAGTGGTTGTTGGCTTTCTGCTTTTGGTGTTTCAGCCGTTCAGATCTCATCAGATGCAGCGTGTCGTTTGTTATCTTCGTAATTTACAAGAGAATGTTGTGTTCCTGTCAGGATGAGTACTAGCATTATCATCATTGAGAAAGCTTTCAGACCGCGAGGCCTTACACAACTGCCTGCTTGATTGTATCGTACATCCAGCACTACCTTAACAGCCGCTGTGTATCATACCGTCAGGTAACGTGAACACTGGCTAACATGCGCAGTAAACTCAGTGTGTCCTTGTTCCAGGCTGTGGTGTTGAGGTGTGCCTTGATTGTGGCGTGCCTGTTCATCGTCGCGACGCTTGGGGGCCCAGAGGATGAACGAAGGCCCCAAATATCTGACGAGGCCCTAGAGAGGGCACTAAACGACAAACGTTATCTTCAGCGGCAACTAAAATGTGCCCTGGGGGAGGCGTCATGCGACTCCGTAGGCCGTAGGCTTAAGAGTGAGTACTGCATGGTAGCCCGCAATCTGTTTAGTAAGACGCAGCATTGAACAAACACTGGGGTCAAATAAAGCCGTGGGGTTTGGTGGAGCCCTAAAGACTAAATGTGAATTTTTGCAGAACCCCTATAAAGCGAAAGCGTATATTGTGGTGCAAAAATGAAGTACAAGTTTTAGAGCGTGGCTTTATTTAAAAGGTAAGATATTTACTCATTGTTTTGAAAAAATATATATATTTTTGCAGCTATGCACTGAAAATAATCAAGCGATTATTGTGCACGGAGATGAGTAGGAAATAACGAGTGCCGCCAAAATTATCCAAAATGTATAAATAATCAACAAATGCACTGCAATATTTATAATATGTTTTATTCACAATGTTCTCACCAACATGCTTCGGCCGGCATTCCAGCCATCTTCAGGGTGATATTATTACAAGAATGAAAATGTAACAAATTTGGTAAAATTTATGACCACTCCATCCAAATTTGGCGTTTGTATTCTTGTAACAAAACAATAACATCATCCCGAAAATGGCTGGAATGCCAGCCGAAACATGTTGGTGAGAACATTGTTCATAAAATATGTCATAAAGATTGAAGTGCATTTGTTGGTTACTTACATGTTTTGGATCTGATTAATGCATGGTAGATGGAACATATTAGAATATCAGAATTATATTTATGAATTTCATTATGAAGTAAATGAGCTTGCACATTCCCTGAAAGTCCTCTGCAGAAAGCAAGGGTTCCATGTAACACAGTTTGAATACCACTGTGATAAAGTACCTGACAATTTTTAAATACATGTAAATGTTTATTAATGAAACATATTTATTATCAAATGATTTGTACTGAAAATGGTAATCGACAACATCATGGGGTTATAATTTATTCATGTGCATTTTGTAAAATGTCGCTGAATATGCCATCCCTGTATTTGCATCGGTAACCTCATCAGTTGGTCTAGTATGATGATTGTACTGTATTACGTTTTCGTTCACTAAACTTCACACTCTTCAGCCCCAGTCTTCAATATGATTGCTTTGAAGGTAGCAGGTAAAGATAAATTTGTCCTTGAGTTGAATTAAGCACCACAAAATAGAGACATGGAGGAGATGAGGTAGGCCTATACCTCCATGCATTCTAAACATTTTTGCTGGATGGAGGTGAGCGATCAGCTTCATCCCCATTACCCATTGGATAGAAGGCTTGGTGGGACCCACAGTTGGTTTCGATGCTGTGCAAAAAAAAAAGTTCGTACTCCTCCCGAGAAATGAATTCTGAGTCTGTAGACTATTTATTGTAATGACGAAACTGTCTCCATTCTTTTGAAATTTGCAGTGTGGCATGAAATAATGCATGCCATTAGTATGGATAAATTATTACTGAATATGCAAAATTGTCAGAAACAAGAAATGTGTATAATAATTGTGTTTGAAAATGTCAAGGAAAGAGAAGTTTGGTAGACCTTTGTGAAGATGATAGGAGGATCATGTTGAAAATATATCTCAGATAAGCAGGATTTTGAGGTTGGAGCTGGGTTGAACTGCCTCAGGATAAATTCTGTGAACATTGTTATCAAATTTTCAGTTTCATAAACATAGGAACAATACACCTGTTGATTTAATGACCATGTGTCAGCTACGATGATTGTTAATCGCTGACTGGCATAGGAGAATTATTGTATTTGGTGAAATTGGAAGGAATGGGGAGAAGCTGTCATTACTTTTTTGAGGTTCGGTCTAGGCATTTGTATCAAGTGACTGAAGAAGATAATAAAAAATTCAGTCACTAAAGTCGGTGTCCAACCATTGTTACTGCTAGAGTCACATTGCTCAGCGCAAGTCAGGCAGCTTCATGAGCATCCATTTACTAGTGAACTTGTCAATTGATTTGTAACACCATAAACAAATGCAGACCACTTATAGGACAGGTAATGGCACTGCTTTAAAGATAATGGGAGAATTAACAGGACTGTTTCATTTCTGCAGGTCTTGCACCACTAGTCCTGAGAGGGTCTTGCCCACAGTGCACCCCTGATGAGTTGCGCCAGATCCAGAGAACTCTGTCGCATATCCAGCGGAATTACCCCAAGGAATGGAACAAGATTGTCAAGCAGTATGCTGGAGTTTAAAAGGGAAACAACACATTACATGATAATGGAAGGTTTGTGGAAAATGGTGAATAAATTTTCTGCATCATTGGAACTATTGTAAAACGTGGCCAATGAAAAACCACTCATACTGGAAAAGTCTTGTTTCTGAATTATCATGAGAGTTCTATTCCTGGTACAGTTATCACAATTATAGATTTGGTTTTATTCAAATTTAAGTAAGTATAGTTTCATATTTTTGTGTTTTTTTGTTATTTTCAAGGGTTAGAAATTTTTAATATTTGGCTTGCACATACGTTGATTAGAATTAGGAAACTTATGTCCTCTGGAATGAAAGAATTCATGGAGCATTACCGACACAGTACAGAACCGGTCAGGTTCATGTAACATTTGTGTTAAATATATTTCACATTTATACATTACCCTAACCAAACATAAGCTGTATGAAAAATATTAAGAAGAGTTCAGGTGAATTTAGACTCACATGTTATGTTAAGCATTACTTTGTATTACTTATGAATTTAGATCAATTTAAATGCAAAAATTTCATTCAAATCTTTATCCATGTTTCAGCTACTGGAGTTTTATGTTCACAATTTATTTCAAGCCAGAACTGTCAAAATTATGGTTGGAAGTGGACTAACAGTAATATTTTAACACAGTGACTTTCAAAATCTAATTGAATTCAGTGTTATTTGGATAATAACATTTGTTTTATTGCAAAAAAAATTTCAAGAATTTCGTTGTTTCTTGAATATGGGAATATTGCCTCAAATAAAGGCCAAACAGAGAATGTTGTTATATTAAGAAGTGTTTTGAGGTTAAAAACTTCTATAAAACATTCATAAATGAAAATATAATGGTATAAATGGTCTCAACAACAACAAATGCAGATTTATTAACACATGTGAAAACACTTTCACAATATTTAATTGAAAAATTAAACCTAGTTTATTAAGGGGCATGTTTGGCAATTAATTATTATAATTGTAATTACAAATTAAAACGTCATGTCTTTGGCATTATATTCTGATGGATGAAGTGAATTCCTTGCAACCTGCTACACATATATTTACAGACATGACAATTGTTTGATACACTCCAGTATAGACATATAGCTTTTAATAATATTAATCTATGTTTTAATGTTAAAAATATAATTGCCATTTATTAGACTCTGAACCTGTCCAAAATAAAATATTTCAAGTTGTTATCATGAGAGAGCATTCAAGTTGATTTTAATGTACAAATTTTGCTGTGTTGTAGTACACTTTGATAGGTATATGTCTGGCACATTGCCATAGGCAACGCACAGGCAGCGACTGGCTTTGCTGTCTTGGTCACTCAACGAAGCAAAACTGTGGTAATGCATAAAAAAATTTAGTGTTCAGATATCTTTTATCATCATGAATTAACTATTCCTATTTAGGTGATTCTCATCACTAAATATATCAGGTGTTATTGCTCTTTCCCAGGTTGTAACTCCATTATGTAATGTAAGTTGTCAGATACAGGAATGATACAGTACTCTGAGCAGATGCATTGTCGTGTCTGATAGGGGTACATATTCATTCTAAATTTTGGGTCATATACATGTACAAAACAGTATTAAACATGTACTGACATAATGCATTTGTTCAGAGTTATTTGCAGTTCTAGACATTAAACTTGTTGACCTCCCATTTGGATTAGTGATTGTTGTCTGTGTAACCTTGATTTGCAAATAAAAATGTTACATTCAGTCCATTTGCACTAATGATGTGAAAATGGTGAAGATTCCAACGGTTATAAACTAAATGGAAACGCTGTAATTATCGTGACTTAGGCACATGTTTAGATGACAACAGACAGAAAATTATTCCCAAGGGATGCACTTACACATGTATGATTCTTTATGCATGTGTTCATTGCCGTGCTTTCCGCTTTCGTATTTTGTAGTCGAACTTCACTTTGAGCGCTTTGTTTCACTTCAAAGTTCAACATGCAGTTTGTTTGTATTTTGGTTATACAGGGATTTCTTACAAACCTCGGTCACTGCGTGAAACAAAACATTTGACACTTATTGCTTCTTCGTTTGTCATCTCTAAATAAATATGCATTTGACATTTAGTTATAGTAAATTTGGTGTGCTTCTATTTAATAGAGGGAATAAGTGACACATTAGAATTTGAAGGTTCAGTATCATCCAATAGGAATATTTGGATGCAAGAAGAAGAACATACCAGAAGACAGGATGAAAGTTCATAGTCAATATCTCTGTAATTTGCACCCTTCTGTTATTATTATTATTATGTTTCTTTTTCAATGAAAATTCAGTGTGCAGGGAATGTATCAAACATGGGAGAAAGAACAAACACCTACAAAGTTTTTGTTTGAAAACGTGAAGAAACCAGTTCGAGAGCATACGGGTGGATGGGAGGATAATATTAAAATGGGTCTTAAGTACACGCATGTAGGTTGGAAGCATGTGGTCTGGATTAATCTGACCCAGAATAGGGACAGATATCATGATTTTGTGAACTCGTGGTTTCCGGAATATTCCTCCAAATTGTTGCTGCCAGAATACCAAACTACACGGCGTCACAGCGTCGTTTTAACCGCCGTGAGAACCTCAAATATCGTACCAAATGGTTACAAAATACACAATGCATCGTTTTCACATCGCACAACGCTTTGCGAAGGACTCATGCCTCGATTAGAGCATAGCTGATCGTGCGGTGTAGGGTCATTTCGTTCTGTTTTACTGCAGGTTATGAATTTATGAAGGGTGTACTGAGAAAGCTCAACATGCAGTCGAGTTCGGGTAAAAGAAGCGAGTGATTCACATGTGAGCTGGGTTGATGAAATGTTCGTCTATAAAATTCTCCACATCAATGTGTAGCACGAAACTCGACAGTATCCGTGACACCTCCAAAGATTGTACACGAGGTAGATGGAAGTCCTTCAGACTGCAATAAATCTAGTCGGCGAAAAATAGCAGAAGCTCATCGGTTTTTTAAATACTTCTCTACAGGCAGAATACGTATGCTCTCATTTTAAATAGAGCGTATGCACCCATAAATAAATCTCTTTGGTGTCTATGTTGGCACATTTCTTTCGGTAGAAGAATGCGTGAAATATTACTGGCTACGGTTTTTACGTAATATTATGAGCTAATAAGGGAAAGTGAAATGGTTCCTGTAAACGCTGTGACGTCGTATGAATGAGTGGCGCCACTGATTTTGAATCTGGGTGCTAGGTAGAAGTTAATGGCCATCTTCTTACCCAGCCGCTTTTACCTTTAGCTGTAACCGTCGCTGTCCATAGAATAGGAGGCTGGCTGGGCACCAGAGGTCGTCTGGGCGCTTAGGAGAAGAGAAATCTTTTTATGGGTTTTGGTATTATCTTCAAAGTGCTTAATTATAGGGTTTATTGATGGTACGTGTTGAATTACTGAATGGAATTTTCGTTATTTTTAGTGGCAGTTGGTTGTGTGTTAACGTTTCTAGTTCTGTGTTAGATGAGTCTAAAATATTTTCTGTGTGGGTGTGTTTTGCACAAACAAGGAACACCAACGTATGTCCCAGTCAAAACCAGTTGCAAATTTTGTGTGATCAAAGCCTTGCGTCTTTCAATACTTGAAGTTCACAGAGCGGCGGTGATGGACAACAAAGTCTTCCATGACGTTACGCAGTGTCGACTGTTAGACGCCCTGCTTGGTCTGGTACGTCCTTAATACTGAAGCAGTACTCTTCTCCGAAACGTCAGTAACTGTCAGTGGACACGGCGTAACATCCCAGAGGTCCTGGCCTTAATGGTTCTTTGTTTTCTATAGGCCTATCTTCTTCTTAATACGGCTCTACAACTCTTAGTGCAGAGTTTTGGCCTTCTCAACCACATCCTTCCATCTTCTTCTATCCTGGACAAGGGTCTTCCAATTTGGCAATTTTAACCTCTGTATATCTTTTTTTAACATCATCCTCCCAGCTTATCTTTGGTCTTCCCATTGACCTCTTTGAAATGGGTTTCCAGGAGTGTATTGCTTTGACCAGTCTTGTTTCTTGCATTCTTTCGATATGACAATACCATCCTAAGTTTTGTTCTCTGGCGAAGTTTATTATGTTTTTATGTTTTATGGTTTTTCGAATTCCTGATTAGTTTTTAGTCGCCAGCATCCATTTTCATAGGTTGGGCCGAATATTTTCCTCAAGATTTTCCTTTTGAAGGCCATTAGTCTATTGATTACTGTTTCTTTTAATATCCATGTTTCACGTGCATATGTGACTGCTGGTCTAAGTAATGAGAAGTATAATTTCAGTTTTGCGTTTTAGATATGAGCTTGCTTTGAAATATCTTTTTATTTGCAAAGAAAGCTTTATTTCCTAGGACAATTATTTCTTTTATTTCCTCTTCTATTGAATTGTCTGTGTTTACAGTTGACCCAAGATATTTAAATGATTTAACTTGTTCAGTTTCTTTGTTTTCGATATCTATGGGTTTTAACTGGTCTTGTCTCCTGGAACATTTCAGATATTTTGTTTTATGTACATTTACTGTTAGGCCATATTTTAGAGATTCATTTTTTAATTTTACGAATGTGTCTGTCATTGCTCGTGTTGATCTAGCAGTTATTAAAATATCATCTGCATAATCTGTGCATTGCCTTAGTCTGGTGATTTTTCCTCTCAATTCCTTTTTCTTTAATATAGATTCCGTGGCAATACTAAAGAGTGTAGCTGATAAGGGGTCTCCCTGTTTTACCCCTGTTTGTACCCCAAATTTGCAGTGAATTCGTTATAGGCCTCTCTATCCAACATATATTTGTCCTGTCGTAAGCGCTACTGTATCAGTTCAACAAATTGTGGATGTTACCACGTAGTCGTAGAGGGAAATTTGTTGCTTGTCTTTACATCCAAGATACCTGAAAGAGGTGTGTTTCCGTAGCAGACGTCAAAATTCGTTCTGCGCAAATCGGAGGATTAGCAGGGCGAGACCTAAGTGCTTCGAAGTACACCATGCCCTACGATGGTATCGGTCACAGATGAGTCATAATCTGTTGATTGTAACTGCATGTTTAACCATTCGTCACCGCCTGACAGTTGCGAATGAACCGCAGTGGGTACAAGGCGAATTCGTGTTGTAGAGCAGTGGTTGTGGTAATGAAACTGTGGTATAAATAGCTGTAGCCTGCTGTTTAGTGTACTGGTAATTGACGTTTTAACACATAAATGTTTCTATAAATTACGACAGCCATTTCGTTGTGAAAGTGAAGCGACGTGGTGCAACATACGAACTCGAAGGAACATTCGTGAGCAGACATGTTTGTGCTACGTAAAGGAGACGAAAGGGAGAAGTCTGTGTGATATTCTGGTAGTGAGGACTGTTGTTTACTGCAGGAATTTGCTGATGTAAACAGTGGCACACGAAGGGGAACTTTCAACAGCTCAACTTTGTACCAACATACAATCGTAATATGATACGAGACACCGTTACGTGACGTCACAAGGTAGGCCTGAGTGATAAGTTACAAAGCATAATGATATGACTATTTCAGACATAAAATCATGGGAAACAGTGGCGTACCCAGAAATTTTGTTCTGGGGGGGGGGGGGGGGGGGGGGCCAAAAAATTCGGG
>Ga0123354_10010117_pt1 | contig 14502 bp, 9 predicted proteins | sample TergutLab28metaG_2_FD_97872 | JGI IMG/M metagenome (GOLD analysis project Ga0123354, IMG submission 97872) | Labiotermes labralis P4 segment gut microbial communities from Petit-Saut dam, French Guiana - Lab288 P4 | ecosystem: Host-associated > Arthropoda: Insects > Digestive system > Gut ... | reverse complement strand
ATAATCGTGGTGAACACGTGGATCAATGTTGTATACATGTGACCGGTGTTAGTGTACCTTATGGAAGTGCCGTGATGTTATGGTCATGGATTGGGGACCTCACGATGTATCAGAGGCCTTTTATCGTATGTGGATGGTGTGTGCCCTCGTTTGTAGGGAGCTCGAACTGTTTGGGTGATGTGACGTCCTTGTGAAGTAGATGTTCGATGTCATCCAGATGTCAGATGACTCAGGATCATACCTTCTTCCTTCGGCGCTCAATCTCCTTATGAGTTTTGGCCTGCTCCACCATCCTCTTACACTCTTCTGTATCCATAGCCATTGTACTCCAATTATGAATCTTTATTCTTCCCAAATCCTCCTTGAGATCATCCTCTCATCTTAACTTCGGACTAACAATCCACTTTCCTGCAATTGGTCTCCACTCTGTTATTCTATTCAGTTCAGGATCACTTGGAGCACATAAATATATTTCGTGGTTAAAATATAGAGTTTCTGAATTTTGGAGCAGGAGGCACATATGGCAGTGTCTGTGCTGTAAAGAAATAAGCTACAAAAATTTAAAGAATCATAGTAACTTTTGTGCTATTATGGGTTCAGCACAGTGTAAGAATCCGAGTTTCTGGTATGAGCCAATTCGTAAGTTTAATACTAAATGGCTCCGACGATGGTATATGACTCACTGAAAAAATATCCTTTTTTCACCTTGTCTTTTTTTTTTGATGAGGTACGTCGTTTCGGAAGCCGGCTCTGCTTCCGTCTGCAGGCAAGGAAAGATATTCTGTCAATTAGAACCAAAGGTCAGTAAACATGCTAAGATATGCATCTTGTCCAGTGGTAGTGATTGAAGTTCCACATTTTTCCACCAATGGTGTTAGTGGTGTTAAGAATTTAAATGTGTGTTTCGGTTGTTTGTTGTGGCTGTGGTCTGCTCGGTCTGAGTTCATAGCTCGTTTTGTGGTGTCTAGTTTGTGGATTGATACAGGTTTTATTGTTGTACAGTCTACTACTTAAACTTCAATTTGTAATAGCCACTTTCCTGTTACGACACTTGGACAAGATCTTTCCGCAGTTGCATATCTTTACAAGTTTGTCGAACTATGGTACGCATTAACTGAGTATAGCCCTATCTAAGGTGCCAACCTGATAAGGTGCTTTCCTTGCCTCTTAGACGGAAGCCGGCTTCCGAAACGTCGTTTTTCATCAAACATTGGAAGATGAACAAGGTAAAAAAAACTATGTCAGTAAATTAATTTGTTCCTGGTCCTATGCATGCAGCCAGAAATCAATTTCAGGCACCTCCTTTTCTGCTCAATAATGGGAGAGGAATAGAATAAAATTGAAACATGATAGGATGTTTTGATCACTTTATGTTTTGCATGAACTAAGCTGCAGATACTCTTTTAACAGTATGTATGATTTCTTTGTTGATTTACAACTTGTGTATGAAATCAAGTCAATTAAGATGGGGTTCCTGTCATACAAACTAGTTTACTAAAAATCGGAATTATAAATTTAGGCTACTGGTTTTGGCCCTTTCCTGAAGTCATATTTTCGCCAAATATAAAGGAAATACATTTTAAGAACACGTACAGAAGTGTTCTTAAAGAATGTAAGGAAATTTAAGATCTCATATCTTCCTGGTATTTTGGGTATGTTATTATTATTGTAAATTTAATTTTCTTAAAAATATTTTGAAATATTTACTACTAATTTTTCCTTATTGAAACTCATTTATATAAACGTATAAAATAAAGACTTGATCTTATTAGTTTTTATTTATATGCGTGTCAGAAATATTTATAAAGGTATTATTATAGTTAAACTAATAGTAATAATATTAATCATTAAAGTGTGTCTTGGAAGAATATGTTGTATGAACCTCTCTGTGTATTGCTTTACTCTCTGTTCAATGGATCTACCTGCTCTTATTCCTATCTGCGTATCCTAGCAAAAGCAAACCACGATCTGTGTGGGGAGGCACATTTTCAGTTGAGCCCCTGAAACCCTTCTGTTCTCCATCTCTGCATTTTTGGATATTTGTAACACTAGACAATTAAAAAAGGTTAAAACTTCAGTAGTTCTCAATACAATAAACCCTTATTAAAAGTCCTTGGAGATAAGTACCCGTCCTCGTTCTACTTTCCTCCCCTTGAAGCATGAAATTCGTGCAAGTAATATATGGAAAATGAAGTCCTACTTTATATAAAATATGCTGATACTTTATTACAAAGGCAAATCAATTAATTCTACTTATATATATAAACTATTATATATATATATATATAATAGTTTTATAATGTAAACCGGGGTAGTATAGTCCGTATAGCGACTAGACATGGGTTTGGACGGTCGCAGTTTCGAATTTTGGCAGAGGTAAGAAGTTTTTCTCTTATCCAAAATGTACAACCTCCTATATAATGGGTACCAGGTTTATTTCCCAACCGTAAAGCGGCCGGATCTTGATGTGAACTACGCAGGTCATCCCGGAGCCTAGGTTAAGAATGAGTGGAGCTATCAACATGCTCCCACTAAATGCCTGCATAGCGCAGAGAAGAGCAAATGTACATTCACCCTTTACAACTGTATAATCTGAAAATAACACTACACATATTTTTATTCCATGGGCAAAATCAGGATATTTTAATATGAAGGGAAGTGTGATTTATAGAAATTACTCTTCTGTGCAGGGTTAAATACTATTACCGATTATTGCTCATTGCTCACAATCTATATAGAGTTGGTTTTACGCTATCCACTGTTCATAAAATATCTGCGTCACGATTTTTCTGCAACGAATTAAAAGATGGCAATTCGCAAGACGCATTGAATTTCCTCACATATATGACAGTACTTACAGAAAATGTGTTATCTGCCCTAGGCCTTACGTGTACGACCTTAAACGAAATAAAAACCAGGACGACAAGTTGTGTTCGCGACTTCCGTTTAGGAAACGAATCGTGATACCAAGGTATATCATACATTTGTGAGTCACGTAGGAGTTTGTGAAGAGCAAAATTCAGAACAAAGAAAGTGTTGTCTGTTACATAATATAAAATATCCTGTTAGTGTTCAATTTGAGCTTAGTCGAAACGACAAATTACAAAAGGTTTGTGTAACAACTTGATTTTTCTCTCTCTCTATGTCTGGTCCTTCATTAGAAAACGTGAATGATGGTCCTTGCTTCGAGAGTTGCTCATATGTGAAATTTTTGAAACCGAGTCCTATGACTATTACATAAGAAGTTGTATCAGTTTTAAACCCACCAGCCGATGTAGCTTTTTATTTATGTCGAAATGAACGTGATGAAACAATGTGTTTCTGTATCGGAGTGAAATTTGAAAACAATAATCCCCAGTATTACATACTGAGAAATATAACATTATTTTCAAAATAATTCTGTGATTCTATAAAAACGAGGCGTTTCCTGTTTTTCAGAATAGCTTCGCTGCCTTTTAGAATGTAGAAGTTGAAAATTAAAGTACATCTCTCGATTTACTTCTGTTTCTGCTAAACTATGAAGTTCCGTATCTTACACAACACTTGTGAAATTTGTCACACCCGTAAGAGAAGGAGTATTTGTGGCCTTTGCCTAATCACACTCTATGATATGAAAATGTGACATTCCCTGTTTTTCACAATAGCAAACCTGTCAGACTAGTGGAGTGACAGGTCTGTAAGTGTGATGATAAGCCCGTTACCTCAAAACGTATCAGTAGTTGTTTGAATTTGAAGACAGAAGCAGGTAGTTGCATTTTTAACCAGTGTAGACACGCTGCTGCAAATGGATGCAGAGCCTGTAAGTAAAGTTGAAAAATTTCTACAAATCTGCATTAGTCTTATCTCGGACGCATAACTTGGAGATTTCTTTAATTCTTAATATTTGTGGACCAGGTTTTCCGAGATAAGTACGTTTACTTCTCGAATCTATCCCGATAATTGCACTAACCAAATAACTAAATGCATGCAGCAGGTTCCCATTTGAGGAGCAAATAGTGTATATAAACAAAAGAATATTACCGTGTTTGCTACAGCTCGCCACGTTTTCTGGTTTCGAAATAAATAAATCCTGTCCATATGTACTCACTCTATTGCTACGAGACATATTTTGATATTTTTCGCCCTTGACTGCTAGGACTTCCAAGGCGGTTCTTTCCTTCATATTTCCTTACTAATATTTGCAAATAATATTTTACCTTTGCCATGCGTCTCACAATTCCCACTTATCATAAGCATCATCTCATTGTTCTGATAATATTTAGCGAGGAGTACAGTCAGTCTTCTCGGATAATAATTTTCTCTGATCGTCTTTTAATTTTTACTCTTAGGTTCAGATATTCTCCTCAACATCTTGTTCTTTAAACACACTTAGGACTATAAAGTGCTCTGAACTTTTCCATGGCCTCTGAAAAACATATCAAATGCTCATGTTTCAGAATTAACAGAGAACTTACAATTACAATCAGTACGTTCAGCTTAAAAATCAAGATCTATCGCCTTGTTGTTTGTGTTTTTGAATTCTAAGAGCTAAATTTCGTTGACTTGGTCCCAGTGCGTAACAATATATAGAGTTAATGATACCGTTTTCCTGGAACAGTTTAAAGTTACTCAGACATTTCAGATATCATTGGCTTCTAAGGAACCTGCATATTTATATGTGTGTATAGGGTGTCCTTCTCCGTATTTTAATTGAGGTTTCTGAACAAGGATTTTTGTGCTTCTCTCATTTCCAACAGTCTTACTGCATGTCCTTCCCTTCTCATCCTCATTACCCTGGTAATATTTGTAAAGAAATAGAAGAAGCTGTTCCTTGCACATCTTGCTTCATTTTCTCTCATTTTTCCTCTCCTTAGCCCAAAATTCAGATAGATTTATTTTCATTTCAGAGATCCATTGTAGTGGTCATGAAAGTAGCTGTTTTCTCCATCATGGTGACCCTTGTCGCTTCTCAAAGCAGTCAAAGCGAGGTGGGCATGCGCTTTCTTCCTGGTTCGTATCCCGGTGTCTACGCCGGACCGTACCCCGGCCAATATCCTGGAGGTTACGTTGGAGGGGTCCCTGCAATACCCTATCCCAGAATTGTAATTCCTCCCGTAGGGTACCCCTTACCCAGGTACCCCATCAGCGGAACATACCCCTTCAGCGGAGGCTACCCCATCAGCGGAGGATACCCTATCGGGGGCTCATATCCGGGAGTACCCGTGTTTTATAGTAACAAGAATTCTGGCGGGAAAAGTTAATATCCAGGTCTGATAAGGTCACTTTCCGTGTATAAAAAATACAGCTGCATATATAAAACCAGTTTTTCTTGTCAAAGGAAACATGAATTGAAGTATGTAGTACAAGTGAAACTTAAAAGTTACGAAGCATTGAATTAACAGAAAAATATTTTGCAATTGTTTATTCCGTGAATTTGAATCCAAGTTATATTGTTGTAGCATTAAACCAGCAAATGCACACACATTATATACAATTGTAAAGTTTTTATAAATCCTCCAACATTCTTCGGTCCTGTAGCACTATTTCTGGGATTTAAAATACCAAGACTTTATAAATTAAGTCCCTAAGGGTGGTGCTAAAACAATGGAGCAAGTCGGGGGATTTATAAAAACTATACGATTTTGTATATTTTGTGTGCACTTGTAGGCTTAGCGACAAAAATATAAGTAACAGAAAAATATTTCTTTACTTACATTGGTAACTGGGTATGTTGGTCGAGAAGATAGGTTATCACCTCCACGGCCAGCGTTTTTATGATTGCGAAATTTGGTACCCTGTGCTTAGGACTCTTTTGCCAACTTGAAGCATAACCGTTGACAAAGGCTTAGTGGACTTGCGTAGGATGAGCTGTTGTTTGTCCTAACACCCACTTTGGATTATAAATGCACTGTATTATTCATCGCGCTTTTTTGTAAAATAGGACATAACACACAAAAATCTCATATGTAATATCGAACTTAACTAACGGCGTCTACACAAGAGTTCTCTGCGAAAAAGGGACAGCGCAAGTATTTCCGGTCGCAAATAAATGTAAATCACACCAATTAAAAATTTAAAAAAAGTGTTAACATTTTTACCGAAATGTCCTTTCAAACAGTGAAATAAGAGAAACAAGTACACAAGTAAAATAACCATAAGTTGCAAAATATGTGTAAAGTGTCATCGAAAATATTAAGCTAAAATAAAATGTATTAATCTAGACGTGGTGAGTGTTGTCACGAAATATAACAGCTATGAGAGTAGTTCATTATTAAAAAATAAGCTTAATTTCACTTTTAAATATGGTGATTTTACTAAGCAAATTATTTAAAAATGTATTTTGTGTCTAAATGTATTTTCAAATAAATAAAATTTTGAAAACTATACTGGTATATTTTAAGGCACTCAAAGATTTATTTATACTCAATGTAACGGAAACTCTGTTTCTCAGCATGTAACCAAAGTTAAATACGAAGTATGGTTATGTGCGTGGCAGCAAGAATAAGTAGTGTTTTAAAAACTCTAAGAGACATTACTAAATATAAACCTAATTTAACGTAAATGCATATTAATTTTTACCACAGATTGTTTTTTTCTATGTTCTATAATTCTGAAAATAAACAGCTATTATTTTCATAAACCGCATTGATGTTTTTCTTTTGGAGAAAGAAAGTGTTGACTGTGGACTAAGAATTTTAAATTTTGATAATGTTTTGAATGAGTTTAATAATATTTAGCTGTTAATCGCCGTTGCCATTGCCTGTGGCTACATCTCAATATAGAGGATATAAAGGCTATTTCGTGCCAATGTCTTTAGATTTAAGTGTCTTCTTCATTTAACAATAAATGTAATATTTTTATTTACCGTAACAATAAATACAACATTTATTTCGCCCAACAAGTTATCAAGTATCTTTGAACTCTAGGAGCACCCTCGAGATCTGTGAATAAATGGTAGCGGCTGCAGTTTCAACGAGATACCCCTAGGTTTCTTTGAATTTTTAAGTGTCTTATACGCAGATTATTTAACGTAGGGAAAGTGGAGTTAATTTTGTTGACATAATTTTTTGTATTGACTAAAATTACGAGTCGTTGACCTAACGTTATTCTGATTTGTAAGTGTGTAGAGAAATCGTGACTAAAACAGATAACGATGCTTAAGTATATAGTAGGCAAGTGTGCCGAATAAATTTTTTTCTATGCGATATTAATACGTAACTAAGCAACATTACTTTTTCTCTGAATGTTTATTTGTATAATGTTAAGGATTCGAGTCTGCAAAAAGTGTGTCTATATTTTTAACTTCAATCTGACTGTAAATGAAAAGTTTCCAGTTATGAATAATGTAAAAAATAACAGCTTAACAAACAAAAGTGTTTTGATAGCAGCTTGATAGCCAAAATCACTATTTCATAATTTATGTTTCTTCAACCTCCAAATATAGGAAGATAAAGCATAAATATCTCAGAATTTAAACAAGTGTGTATCTGTAACCAAATTCGTATGATTGGTCAGCTTTAAGTATTTCAAGTGTTGTGTTTGTAAGGTGCTGCCTTTCGGAGTAAATGGAAAACTGCGAAACGCCATTACATTTTTTCTGGCTATATAAGTGAGACACTAAACCTGGCTTCTCTCTTTCAACTAAATTTATGATAATATAGCTTCAGATTTCTCATTACATGGGATATGTATGCAATATTTTCAATTTCTTCACGCGCTGCATTTCTTGTACTCAGAAATGGGAAAGAAATTCAAATTGAGAAATTTTTAATGCAGTTTTCTGTAATTGAGGACATGAGAGCTTTGCCTATTGTCACTGGGGTGTGGCATGTTCTTATGCTATATGAGTATAAATAGGATTTAAGAAAGTTAACTGGATTTACATGGCGCAGGATAAGTAAAATAAGAAGGCTCCTGAATGCAGTAATGAAAATTTCTATCTCTCAATATTCGGGGAATATCTTGACTAGCAGCTTAAAAAGAGATTTGAAATCACCTACCTTATATAAAGCCGATACAGTGAACATATATATATATATAAAGACACGTAGTTTCGTCAGTAATTTTAGGACTCAGAAGTAGCTGTCACGACTTTTGGAGATGCGGCATACGTCACTTTTCCAGCCGAACGCCTGTCACATTTCGACATAGACAAGAGCTGCTTCTTGCGCAAGGTTTTCGTGTTGCCTGAATACAAATATGTAATTTAAACATTCGAGACTAAACCACATTTTAATCAATATAACCTTATTAAGTTTTGAAAAATATTGACAATGTAATAAACAAGTAATATTGATGCGCGTTCGCATAACAATTGTTGTCTTGAAGAAGCAAGAAGTATTAAATACTCTGAGTTCGTGTCTGTCACTTCCGTTATCCAGCATGCAAACACAATTGCCGTATGTCACTGTCATCTGTGGACTCTTCGGCTCTACCATATTTTTCCACTTTATTTCAAGAAAGGTAAAATTTGCGTAAAAACGTTATCGAATATAAAATATTTGTTTTAACGTTCTCTACAACTTTTTCTGAAACATTTCTCATTCTAAGAAGAATTGAGCGAGATATGATCATAAAACTGTACATAGGTTTTAACAAAAGGTATCCGTTAATCTCGTTAGATTTTAATAAAACTTGCATTTTCTCGACAGATTTTCGGAAAATGTTCAAATATCAAACGTTATTACAATCCTTCCAGTGTAAGGCGAATTGTTTGATGCGGACAGAAGGACGGATGGAAAGGCAGATAGACATGACGAAGTTAATAGTCGATTTTCGCAATTTTGCGAATGCGACTAACAATGGGGAATAGAGAAAACAGAAGAATTAAGATATTAAGTTTTAATGTCCACGTATTGCAGGTAAGGACTTTTTGTTGCGAAGTCCTGTATCCCCGTTAATGGATAACACTGCTTCACGTGCAACAGGAGGTCGCAGCTGTCTCCGTCGCGGCGTCACAAATGAAAAGAATAAAACCTGAGCTAGAAGCTTGTTTGAAATTTGGCAATTCCGAGTTTTTTTTCGCACTTCTGTGATGTTATTTGCTGTGTTATTATCTTTTGCATTGTTAAATAGATTGTATTAGAATGACCTGAGAGACGGAGTGACACCTGCTGAGTTTGGTCCGACGGAAATAACCACTGTCAATCGCTGTACAGAGAGAGATCTAGTTTCCGGAACGTGTGTTTCTGGCGTAAACAATGGAGAATTTCAAGAAATGAAGTACTTTTAGCAAGGAACGCCGTCATAAGACCCTTCGAAGTGAGTAGAGGGTCAGAGGGTCATGTTCTGAATGGCTGTTTGAGCATTAAACGTACTACGCATCAATTTCAGCTTCCTAATATTTTGTTAATTGTAGCACAGATGTGTTCTATTCATTATAACATAAATGTGAGATAAATTACTGAATTGAGAAAACAAGATTTATAATTTATAAACGCCTTCCAACATTTCCAAGAATCCAATTTCAATCAGCGGGTAGAAGTAATCAGCTGAGGTAAGGATTGTAATGGTACAGTGTACCTGGAAATTGTAATGGTACAGTGTACTTGAAATTTAAAAAAAATTATGGTTTTGTCAGGTCTGTAGCTTTTGAAAGGGTTACATTTTAAAAGAAGGAAGAAATTGTGCTTGGATAATTTTAAAATCAGCAGTTAATTCCACATTTTAGTTTTGTGTGTGATAACACCGTTATTTTGGGTGCCCCTGAACAAAGGGGCACTATTTTCTTCCGAAACCTTGCTATCTACATTCCAGGTAATGTGTAAAATCAACAAGTCTCCTGTCTCCTTTTCTGGAATGTGGTTGTGCATGAGAGTAGGACTGGTGCTCGATGTTTCTATACAGTCTGGTGGTCTCTAAGATCTATTAGGTCTTGCGAGTATTTACAAATGTTTAAGAAAAAAATAACTGTTTCCGCCTTAATGTAGAAGGGATGGATATCGAATGTGTAGCATATAGCTCTCTTCATGTAACTTTCGTCACGTTAAATCTAGACCACTGGGCTGCCTCGAAACGCGGAACACCATTCGCCAAGTACCACGACGCCACATTCCAGAGGCTGCAGTCCTCAACTATATTGCTGCGGAAACATAAAAACTCGCAATTTTCTCTCTCGTTGTTTAGGACGATTCACGAGGATGTAGAATGGTTAGGCCTATTCTTCCTAAGAGTTAGTAACCACTTACGAGACCCATGGTACCATAATCTACATAACCATAATATGGGGTTAACTCTTTACAGTAGTGACAACAGGAGATCTGTTGTAAAATTTTTCTGTTTGCCTTGGAATTAGCAGACTGCAGGCACTACACTTTTGTCTCACATGTTGCCGCACGATCACGGCGAAGTGATAAATGTTACACAATCATACTGCCTCGATCACCTGACTAGGTGTGAAGAAGGATGTTTGATGACATATATTGATTTATAACGTCATCAACCCTAATTACTAATAGAGTAACGTTAAGTTCCTTGAAAACAGTTCCTACGCACTTAACATCTACAGAATAAATTATTTCACGTCTCTGTGCCTCTATTACACACAAAACTCTGGCTGTTGTATTAGCTTAAAATTAGATTGCCTTTTGATTCAAGGCGCAACATTTCCTGTAGATCACATTATCATTCTGGCTTCTTCTTCAGGCTATATAGTGTAGGAAGCACGTTTCTTTGCAGTATTTTTAAAATACCTACAAGTCTTCATATGTTTCATTGACTTAATCATTCCGGCCGCACTATGGCGCTGGAGACGACTAGGCTTGTAACGGAAAAAATTACTATGGACATCTTCGGAAGGAAAGGTGCCCGGGCTTAAGACTGACAATCTCACCACTTTTAAGCGCTGATTTTGTAGAAATTCTGGGAGTCTCAACCTCCTGGAGTTCTAAGGGACTGCCCAGGTCTGGAATGTGCGGACAGCTTTACCAGTGTTTATGGTTTCATTTCCCACAACATTTCTTACGTAATTTTGATCAGAGTTATATTTATCTTGGTTCTTGCCTCTTTGAGGAACTACCTGCCTCCACCTTAATCCTCCTAATCTGAAGACTGAGGCAACGCTTTCTTTCGAAAACTCTGTTAGTAACTATTATTTCAGGAAAAACCCTGATGTAGGATAGATCTGGATCAGCATAGTGTCCTATGGAATGCTGCTGCGCTGCTGAAGTAATTATCAACAGTAGACTATACAGTATAATTTGCTGAGCAACTTCATTAGAAGGTGAAATTATCTCTTACCAAAAGCAAAAATTGCAATAGGCTAGTTTACACAATACGACATTATCATATCACAGAAAAGGAAGTTTTCTAAAATTTTGCGTGACTAAAATGCTTGCCTCGAACAATGACTGATAGTAGTGTTTCTTGTCTTAGCTTCTTTGGATCCATCTAAGAAGCGGGAGACCAAAACTTGGTTTATAACGTGGTATCAGGAGTCTGTAAAACAGATTCATTTAAACATTAGCAATGACATTAGCAACATTTAGGCCTAAATTTCACATATGTTAAAGAGAGTATATTGGACGTGATAGGGTGGAATAGGCTGTTATGACTCATGGTATACAGCAGTGTCGGACTTGAAGGAAATAGTACTCCTTTAATCTTAGGATTCAACTAAGATGCCTACCTCAGCAATTTTAGCCCCTAAACAAAAACGCAGCTTTATGGGAATAATTACCAGTTACGGCAGAAAATATGAATTGCACGTAACATTTCCGACGGCTAGTAATCTGACACTGAATGTTCCCGCAAGATATTTAGTAACATTACAGTATATATTTAAAGTGCTATTCCAGATCTTGAACTACACTTACCATTGCTGTGACCTTCTTGTTTCTTGTAGTCTGCCTTACAGGACGATTTGGGTAACGTGACGATTATGCCATTAAATGAATGTCTTGCCTTCCACTGTCCTGTGAGCAAGTTTACCACACGGGCCTTCTTGATAATTCTTGGATTTCTCAGCTCTCGTAACTTTGCATGTTCTGTACACGCACATGTTATCCTGTATATTCAGATGTTTCAAATTCTGAGTGCAAATTGTGAATAACAACGTTTCTGTTTTCTTGCAGGAGATGGGCAGACAAAATGTCTGCACCGACTGATCATGTTGCTTCAGAAATTATTTTGGGCATATTTAATATTTTTCCCACTTATATCATTCCATCGGTGGAGCACGAGGCTGGACTGTGCCTGGGCTCTGGACCACGGAACGGCTTTCTTCACTCTTCAGGCTGCCAAAATTTAGTCTTAAATCTTACTAATGATATCAACATACCAACATAGCTGTTACAAAGTTATGATACAAGAAAATACATATTCTGTCAAAATTTTCTCGAGAAGCTACACCAGATTTATTGGAAAACCTTTCAATGCTGAACTTATACCCGATCCCAGTGGCCCTGTGGTCTAAGGCGCTGGTCTGCAGGCCACTGGATTTATAGTTTCGCGAGTTCGAATCCCGCTCAGGCTATGGATGTTCTTATCTTGTATTTGTTGTGTATTGTACAGATAGCGGCTTCTGTGGTGAGTCGACCACTCGTTCAGAGGAGTCTTGCCGAGTGTGCGTGTCTAATTGTGCGTAATCAAGCAACATCAGCAATAAGGAGTTTAGGACCGAGTTGGACTGTTGCGACACAGAAATTCTCAATTATTGCTGTTTAATTGCACAATTCCACCACCTCTCTCTCTCTCTGCTTTGTACGCAGTCACACTGTTACAAGAAGAGCAAAGCGCTTATTGAGAATTTAATATTGCCTTGAGATCGGATATTGGGATATAGGTGTAATTCTCTAAGGAGCTCCATTCTTATTTGCAGTCTGGATTACGCCAGTTGTATTGTTACAATATAATGATATCTTTAACTTCCATAATATATTGTCATAATTTGTGAAAGGCCGTAAAATTAAAAAAATTTAGTAGAACTATAACACGTAAATGAATAATAACAAAATACAGCGATACAGTTAATGCAGTATATGTTGGTGAAAGTTAAAATGTATGAACGACTTTTGTTCACACGAAAGAAATTATTAATTACATTTATATCAACGATGGGGATAGTTAATGTTTTTAAGAGTGTCAATGTAAATAACACAAAGAGTGAGCTAACTTGCTTATATCCATCTGATTTTATAGCTTGAACAATGATATTTTGCTTGCAAGCCGGCATCCACATTTCTGCCCATGTCTGGTAACACAGCCAAGTAATCAAGAATACTTCCGGGGGAAAATATTATAACCTAATTTAAATGTCGTTATGTTTATTTCCTTTACCTGTAGAGAAAAGAGAACAAACATCTAAAATAATCTTGCTGAACACTTTAAAACTCGGATTTTGTTTTATATATTAATCAGGTTCAAGACAAAACAATTCTAAGTTCTTACTATATCCTGCACCTATGTCTTTGTATGTTTATGAAACGAACAACGGTTTTTCCTATACAGTGTTAACTGATTGTTGTATAATCGAGAAAGAGTGTGTTTATTGCGAGTTACGTACTAAATCTTTAAATATCATTCAGATTAATGTGACCTTCTGATGGTTATCATACAAGTTGTATACAAAATCCCCTTAGAGATATGAAGGGTTGACTCATTTCGATTTGCAGCACAATTTGCACCAACATGATACATCTGAATACTCTTCTTGTACGAGAAAAACCCGCAAGAGGCAAACTACTGCAATTACCTACGCTGCTTTATGCAACGTCTGGTCATGGGACCACGACAGCCTGGAAGCGTTCATCTGTACGAGCCGGCGAAGAGCTGGACCGCAAGGAAAGTATGAACCAAGAAACATTAGTCTTTCAAGGTCTAAATCGGACTGTAGTCCCAATAAAATACGCTGTTTTAAAAAATATAATCCTGTTGACAAATAAATATCTAAATCGGAATTTCTACGAGTTCATAACATTCTGAGGCGCACGAGCAAATTGATTATCAACGCAAGGTGCTAAATGTGGCATGGAGGGAACTGTATAAAGTTAAATGCAGTTTCTCATGCATATCTAAAATTACTGCATTTATAGGTTTCTGAAGCGTATATGAAACTGGAGTGTTAGAATTTATTTTATTAACTTAAGGCGATTCATCTCCGTTGTGTTTACACTAAAAAAAGCGACAATTAATATTAAATACAACATATATTTAAACAAAATCAAGCTTTACATGTTGTGGCTATATTAGTAATCATCACTGGGCTGTGCAGTGGAAAATAAAAGTTGACATACAACTGCCAATATAATTAGACATCTCAGACTTTACAGTGATATCTTACACAAAATAATTTAAAAAAATGGAATTTGTATACATTTAAAAACACATAGTGTAATGGCAGTAGAGTGTAGCTGTGTGTAGCGTAGTTTAAAAACAAACGTGTAATTAAAAATTATTTCGTAGACACTCTTGAAGGTGGTATAAATTGAAAGGACGATGTGTGTGTGTGTGTGTGTGAGTATGTGTGTGTGTGTGTGTGTGTGTGTGTGTGTGTGTGTGTGTGTGTGTGTGTGTGTGTGTGTGTGT
>Ga0123354_10010115_pt1 | contig 14503 bp, 15 predicted proteins | sample TergutLab28metaG_2_FD_97872 | JGI IMG/M metagenome (GOLD analysis project Ga0123354, IMG submission 97872) | Labiotermes labralis P4 segment gut microbial communities from Petit-Saut dam, French Guiana - Lab288 P4 | ecosystem: Host-associated > Arthropoda: Insects > Digestive system > Gut ... | reverse complement strand
TGATCTCCGTCACTGGTCATTGTTTTCAGTCCTAATCCGTCTCCCCCTAAAAAGTTGGCCTTGACGACGGGGAGAAGATCGACGAAGTGAGCGGTGGCGAAGTCCTTCACCCACGTGAGCGCCGTCGGCGGTGAGGACTTCGAGGCGCGGAGGAGCCGCCGGATCGCCGAGGTTTCATAGCCGGAGTAGTGCCACACCAGTACGGGGGTGTCGCCCAGGGAGGCGATGAAGTTCTTCAGCCACGTGACGGCCTCCTCGGCCAGATCGCGTTCCTGATCTTGGGTCAGGGAGGTGAACCGGTAGAACGGGTGGTAGCGCGGCTGACAGTGCGGGTCGCGCTGATCGGTGACCAGGAAACCCCACAGGTAGATGCGGTTGCGCACCGACGCTTCGATATCGAGGTCGATTTCGACCGGGGCCGATGGCAGATCGATCCGCCCGTGGGTGATGCGCTCCAGCCGGTGCCCGGAGGCCAGCAACCGTCCCTGATGGGCGGCGCCGCGTAGCCGCGTCTCGGCGTTGTTGCGATGGGCGACCTGTGGCAGATAGGCCGGCAACAGGGCGTCGATGTCGGCGGATGCCAAGTCGGTGATCGTCGACACGCCGAGACCGCGCAAGGCCATGATCTCGCGGGCGTCGAGGTGGGCACGCTCGATCCGCGCCGAAATATCGTCGGTCGAGCGGTTCCAGCAGGTCGTCCACCACTCGCACAGCGCGCATTCCGAGGTACGCACGGGTGAGGCGACCAGTTGGGGGTCCTCGGCGGAGCCGGTTTGCTGCAGCGCGTGGATGGCCATCCGGACCCGGAACCGGTGCTCGTGACAGTACCGGTTCACGGGGCTGTACTTTTTCCACTGGTGGGGCGAGGTGTACGAGAAGGTACGGATCTGTTTGCTGTTCAGATTCATCCAGACGAGCATGTGGCCCCGAAAGGCCTTGTCGTTGTCGGTACCGATGATGGCCCCGTAGGGCCGGGGACTGGCGAAACCGGCGAAGCCGAGCAGGTACCACAGGTGGACCAGTTCGAGCAGGTCGGCCGACCCGGTCTCGATCCGGTACCGGAAATCGCCTGGGTGGGCCTGGTTCAGGAAAGGCCTGCACAGCGATGACACGAGCTGTCCGCCCTGCCCGGGCGGCGTCGGCGACACGACCAGGTGGTCTTTGATGACGACCGGGTGGTAGGTGGGGTGGCCATTGACATCGTCGCCCCGCAGGAGCAGGTCGGCGAAACCCCGGCGGTGGCCGGACCGGTCCACGGGCAGATCCGCGCCGATGATGATGGGAGCGCCGTCGGCCATCGCGGACAGGCTGGCCGCCAGACGCGAGGGAGCGGGGATCGACCGCACATCGCGTATCTCGCCACTGTGGTAATGCCGGATCAGCCGGAACACGTGGTCGCGGTGAGTGCTGGCAGGGGGGACGGTTTCGGTTTGAACCGGGTGAGGCGGCGCAATGAGGCGGTTGAACCGATTCTGGGTTTTGACCGGACACGTCGCAGCGGCGTACTGGTCGAGAGCGAACGACTGCAGGTCGGACGTCATGGTCGCGTCGCTCGGTGCAGTGCCACGATTCCGCCGGTCAAGTTGCGCCATTGGATGTCTTCCCAGCCCCCGGCCTCCAGCATGGCCGCCAGGTCCCGCTGGTCGGGCCACGCCCGGATGGAGTCGCACAGATAGGAGTACGCCATGGTGTTGCTGGCGGCCAGTTTCGACAGCAGGGGGAGCGCGTGGTTCAGCCACTGCCGGTGCAGGATCCGGGCGGGAGCCGATGCCGGTGTGGAGAACTCGCAGATCACCAAGGTGCCGCCCGGCCGGACGACGCGCTGTAGTTCGGACAGGGCCTGCGCCGGGTCCTGGACGTTTCTCAGGCCGAAGCTGATGGTGGCCGCGTCGAAGGCGCTATCGGCGTACGGCAGCCGCAGGGCGTCGCCGACGACGAAGATGTGATGCGGATGGCGGGCACGGCCGACGTGGATCATGGACTCGGTCAGGTCGGTCGAGACCACGGTGGCGCCCGTCCGGGCGATCGGGACCGACGACGCGCCGGTGCCGGCGGCGAGATCGAGAATGACCTCGCCTGGTTGGGGCGCCAGGGCGTCGACGAGATCCACCCGCCAACGCCGGTCCTGACCGAGGGAGGCCAGGTCATTCATCAGATCGTAGCGGGGCGCCACCAATGCGAACATGCCCGCCATGTCGGCGGGATCTTTCTCAAGAGTCGCACGCTTACTATGCCCGAAAAAACGCACCTCTCCAGACTGCCACGATTCGGGCCGGTCTTCCAGCCAGCCCCGCCACTGGACCCGGTGAGCGCTGGATGGGGCGGCGGTACGGTCAGGCCCAGGTGATCGGCGCGGCGCCCTGACCGGCCAGGAGTGCGTTGGCCCGGGAATAGGGTTTCGACCCGAAGAAGCCGGATTGGGCCGACAGCGGCGAGGGGTGCGCGCTGGCGATGATCGGGATGCCCCTCAGTTGCGGGGTCAGGGTTTGGGCGTCGCGTCCCCACAGGATCGCCACGAGCGGGCCGCCGCGGGCGACCAGGGCGTCGATGGCGGCCGAGGTGATCGGTTCCCACCCCTTGCCGCGGTGCGACCCGGGTTTGCCGGGTTCGACGGTCAGGACTCGGTTGAGCAGCAGGACGCCCTGGTCGAACCACGGCGTCAGGTCGCCGTTCGGCGGCGCGGCCACACCGAGGTCGTTGGTCAGCTCGGTGTACATGTTGCGCAGGGACGGTGGCAGCGGTCGTACGTCCGGTCCGACCGAGAAGGACAGGCCGACCGGGTGGCCGGGCGTGGGATAGGGATCCTGCCCGACGATGAGTACCTTGACGTCGGCCAGCGGCCGGGAGAAGGCCCGCAGCACATCCGTACCCGCGGGTAAGTAGTGCCGGCCCGCCGCCAGCTCATCGCGCAAGAAGTTGCCCATCGCGTGAATCTGGTCTTCGACGCCGGCGAGCGCCGCCGCCCAGTCCGGGGCGACAATCTCTGCCAAGGGTGCCATGCTTACCTCCCTGGGACCGCTGATCACTGCCTCTTATTATCGCAGTCCGATGTGCCTGACGTGTGGCTGGATGGTCTTGGGCGTACCCCAGGCCATGATCAACCCGATCACGATGAGCACCGCGCCGACCAGCCAGGCCCAGGGCATCGAGGCGGCATCCAGAATAGCGCCGGCCACCAGCGGTCCCAGGATGCCGCCGACGTCGCCGGCCATCTGGAAGGCGGCCAACCCGGCGCTGGCCGAGACGGGCACGGTGTCGGCCAGCATCGCCTGGGCCGCCGATCCGGTGGCCGAGGCGCCGATCGAGTACAGGCACATCAACCCGATCAGCAGGACGTACGAGTGGGTCAGCGACAGCCCGACCGAGACGCTGGCCGTGATGCACCCGCCGACGAGCAGCATGAAGCGGCGTCCCAGCCGGTCCGTACCCAGACCGTTGAGCGGCAGGAAAGCCGCCTGCGCGACGGCGGCGATGGCGAAGGCGACGCCGGACCACACGGTCGACCGGTGCAGGATCTCGACCACGAACAGCGGGATCAGCATGTTGCGGACGCCATTGGATTGCCAGCCCTGGGCGAAGTTGACCACGATGACCGCCCGGAAGCGCCGGTCCTGCAGCAGATCGTTCAGCCCGACGTTGGTGTCGCGCAGTTGCGTACGTTCCTGAACCGGCGTGCGCGGGAGGAAGATCAGCATGAAAACCGCCGAAATGGCCAGGGTGCCAGCGTAGAAGAAGAACGGCGCATGGATGGAAACGGCCGCGATCAGGCCGCCCAGGGCCGGTCCCGCCATGGAGCCGAGGACCGTACCGCCGCCGGCGATCGCGTTCGCCCGGCCCCGCATGTGCGTCGGTACCGCGGCGAAGAGCAGGGCCATCGAACTGACGCCGTACAGCGCCGAGCCGAAGCCCGAAAGCCCGCGCCAGAGCAGGATGCCCCAGTACGAGCGGGCGACGCCGATCATGAAGGTGGTGAAGGCGATCAGGGCGTTGCCGGCGATGGCCAGCTCGCGCGGCCCGATGTAGCGCAGCAGGCGGCTGGACAGGGGCATGGTGGTCAGCCGCAGAATCGACAGCGACGACACCACCAGGCCGATCATGAAGCTGGTGACCCCGAACGTCCGGGCGTACACCGGCAGGACCGGCGACATCACGCCGAAGCCGATGGCGATGAGGAACCCGACGCCGGAGAGGATCCAGACCTCGCGCGGCAGGTGCGAGCTGGGCCCGACTTGCACCTCTGCCCCGCTCATGGCCTTTAGCCTAGTCGGAGCGGTTGGGCCAGATCGCCTGGGCGGGCCAGTCGCTTAGTGTTGCCAGGAATTGGTGGGGGAGCCGGGGTTTCCGGAAGGCAATTATCAGGTTTTCCGGTAGAGTAGGTTCCTCAAGAAAGGCACAATGAAGCAGCGCGATTCTGAGCTCGATTTCGAACTCGACACGACCAGTCACGACATCACACTCAAGGTCCGCGCCCGCGGCCGCCTGATCCTGTTGCACCCCATGGCGAATCGCGGTACCGCCTTCACCCAGGACGAGCGCCGGGAACTGGGGCTGAGCGGCCTGCTGCCATCGGGGGTGACCACGCTCGACCAGCAGGTCCGCCGCAGCTACGCCCAGTACTCGCGTTACACCACGCCCCTGTCGAAGAACATCTACCTGTCCGATCTGCGCGACCGCAACGAGGTGTTGTTCTACCGGTTGCTCAGCGAACATCTGGAGGAGATGCTGCCCATCGTCTACACGCCGACCATCGGCGAAGTCATCGAGCGGTTCAGCAATGAGTACCACGGCGCGCGGGCGGTGTACTGTTCGATCGACCGCCCCGGCATGATCGAGCAGAACCTGCACGATTACGGGCTGTCGGCCGATGAGGTCGATCTGGTCGTGGTGACCGATTCCGGCGGCATCCTGGGCATCGGCGACCAGGGCATCGGCGGGGTGCAGATCGCGATCGGCAAGTTGGCGGTCTACACGGCGGCCGCCGGCATCCATCCCCGGCGGGCCATCCCGGTCGTTCTCGACGTCGGCACCGACAACCTGGAGTTGCTGAGTTCGGACATGTACCTCGGCGAGATGCACACCCGGGTGTCGGGCGCGCCGTACGACGAGTTCATCGACTCGTTCGTGGCGGCCGTGACCAAGCTGTTCCCCCACGCCATGCTGCACTGGGAGGATTTCGGGCCCGATAACGCCCACCGGGTGCTGGCCCGGTACCAGGATCAGTGCTGCTGCTTCAACGACGACATCCAGGGCACGGCCGCGGTGGTACTGGCGGCGGTACTGGCGGCGGTGCGGCTGAAGGGCGCGCGGTTGGCGGATCAGCGGATCGTCGTCTACGGCGCCGGCACGGCGGGTACGGGTATCGCCGACATCATCCGCGAGGCGATGATGCGCGAGCGCGTACCGGAGCCGGAGACCTATGGCCGCTTCTTCGCTTTCAACTCCCGCGGTCTGATTGTCGAAGGTAGCGCCGGCGTACGCGACTTCCAGGAGCCGTACGCCCGCGCGCTGGCGGAGATCGAGGCGTGGGACGTGGCCGATCCCCACGCCGTGTCCTTGCAGGACGCCATCGCCCATATCGCGCCGACCATTCTGATCGGTACCTCGGCGCGGGCCGGCGCCTTCACAGAGGAGATCGTCACGGCCATGGCGGCCCAGTGCGACCGTCCGATCATCATGCCCCTGTCGAATCCGACATCGAAGTGCGAAGCCGTACCCGAGGACATCCTGCGGTGGACCGGGGGCCGGGCGCTGATCGCTGCCGGCAGTCCCTTCGCCGATGTGCTGTACGACTCCCAGGTGTACTCGATCGCCCAGGCCAACAACGCGCTGATCTTCCCGGGTCTCGGGCTGGGGGTCTCGGTCGTCCAGGCCCGCCGGGTCACCGGTTCGATGATCCACGCCGCGGCCACCGCCCTTGCCGGCCTGGTCAACGAGTACCGGCAGGGGGCCTCGCTCCTGCCGTCGATCAGGAATCTCAAACTCGTGTCGTCGACCGTCGCCCTGGCCGTGGCGCAGACGGCCATGGACGAGGGCGTGGCGCAAGCCCATCCGGCCGACCTCGTACGGGCGGTCTTCGAGCGGATGTGGAAACCGAAGTACCCCACGCTGGAGATCCTGGAGCCCATCTCCGATGCGGTCCTCCCCGGCTGAACCGGCGTTCCTACCCATCTCCTGAGCTACCATGGAATCATGAGCGACATGGACATGACTGTCATCCTGGATGATCTGGCGGCCGGGCGGATCGACGCCGCGGAGGCGAAACGCCGGATCGAAGCCCTCGAATTGACTGCCCCGGTACCGGACCCGGCGCAACCGGAGGTCTCGACCGAGTGGCCCGCGCCCAATCAGCCCGCGCCCAACCAGGATGTGCCTCCGGCCGCCCCGGCGGCGTCGGCCAATGGCGTACCGCCGAAGGCCGACAAGATCAACGGGGTGTCCAAGGTGCTGGTCAAGGCGACCGGCCGCAAGGTGCGCATCATCGCCGACGCACAGGTGTCGACGGCCGCGGCTGAGGACGTACACCAGGTCAAGCGCCAGGGCAGTACCCTCGAAGTCCTCGGCGACCGCGAGTTCACCGGTGTCGTCGACGCGATTTCCTGGGCGCGTTCCGTGCGGGGGCTGGACGACGTCAAGGCCCTGGGCATTGGCAAGGAGCTGACCGTCCGGGTCAATCCGACGCTGGAAGTCGACATCGATCTGACCGGCAGTTCGCTCCAGGTGACCGATCTGCCGCACATCGGCAAGGTACGGCTGACGGCGGGTGTGGCGACCATCGCCGGGGCGCGGATCGTCTCGGATGTCCTGGTACAGGCCGGGCAGGCCACCATCGCCGGCTGCTTCACCGACGGTTGGTCGCGTATCCGTTGCGAGTCGGGGCAGGTCATCGTCGAGGTCAGCCAAGATTCGGATGTCGTCATCCGGGCCGACGCCCAGTTGGGCCGGGTCACGTGGGAAGGTACTAGCGGCGCCGATGGCGAGGTCACCCTGGGTGCCGGTACCGCCCACCTCGATGTCGGTGTGGTTGTCGGCCACGCCGGTATCAAGATCGGGTAAAACAGCGGGATGTGCCGGGTGATGGGGGCAGATCGGTGAGAGGTCGGTGGATCGGCCGGGTAGCGGTCGTGGTGGCCGGCGTACTTGGCGTGGCCGGTCTGGCGGGGTGTACGAGCGGTACGCCGCCCCCAGCTCCGACCCCGACAGTGGTGGTGACAGGGTTGTGGCAGCAGAAGATTGCGCAGGGGTTGGCTAACCCGAATTTGTCGGACTTCCAGAGACAGGTGTTGTCTGATTATGTGATTACTGATGCGGAGTATCGGGAAAGTTTGGAGCGTTACATCCAGTGCATGGCGGATTTGGGATGGGTGGCGGTGTCCGAGGGGTCGGGGTTCGAGATTAGTGCCGCGCCCGGGAATGTGAATGAGCCCGGGTCGGAGCAGGAGCAGTCGGATCATATGTCATGTGCGACGAAGACGATCGCGTACATCCAACCGATCTATTTGGGGATGCAGTCTGAGTCGAGCGACTCGGATCACCTGGTGGCGGCGAACCTAGAGATCCGGGCATGTTATATGAAGTATGGCATTACGGATGGGGCGGGATTGTCGGATGACGCGTTTTCCACACTGATGGACGATCCCAACTATTGGCCGAGCACCCCCCAAGCTGATTTGTGCTGGATGGACCCGAGGGAAGAGACCGGTGTGACCCCCGAGCAAGCCGCCGAGTACATCAAGTCGCGGGTCGTCTATGAAACGACCGTGACATTTCCAGACAATCCGTCCGAGTCGCCAAGCGTATCGGTCATACGGAAATAAGTCCCCTGAACATGATCAAGCGTTGTTGAGACAAAAAGAACCGACCCCCTGTCTCAGTTCGGTGTGCCAAAGGATTGGGAAACGACTAGTCTACGACTAGACTAAGTTGTATGAGCATGACTGTTGGCGCGTACGAAGCGAAGACGCGCTTCTCGGAGTTACTCGAACGAGCGGCTCGTGGGGAGACCATCACCGTTAACCGGCATGGGCTGCCGGTGGCGCAACTGGGGCCTATTACAGCGCCGCCTGTGCAGGATTCCCGGTTGGCCGTCGCCGAGCTGCGGCGTCTGCGGTCGGATCTGAGCCTGGGTGGTCTGAAGATCGCCGATCTGAGGGATGAAGGGCGCCGGTGATGTCGTTCGTACTGGACGCTTCGGTGGCGTGTGCCTGGCTGTTTCCGGATGAGACGGCTCCGGCTCTTGAGGATTTGTTGGACCAGGCGGCGGTCGAGGAGGTCTTCGTACCGGGGTTGTGGCGTAGCGAAGTGATGAACGTGCTCGTTCAGGCCAGTCGGCGCGATCGCATCTCCCCCGACGCGATCGTCGAGATTTGGGCTCTGCTTGACCGGTTGCAGATCCGCGAGTCGGCGTACCGCGCGCCGGTGGACCAGATCGTCGGGTTGTGCCAAAAGTACGGGCTGACGGCGTATGACGCTCACTACTTGGCGCTGGCCCTCTGGCTGCGGCTGCCGTTGGCGACCCTGGATGGCCCGCTGGCTGCCGCAGCGGTACGGGAGGGGCTCAAGGTACTTTCGTAGTACCGCCAACTCATCGAGGTTGGGCAGTGCGCTCGATGAGTTCGCCGTGGGTACACTATGGGAATGTATGTGAAAGCAGGGGGTGGATCGGTGAGCGGTCGGTGGATGGGCCGGGTGGCGGTTGTGGTGGCTGGCGTGCTTGGTGTGGCCGGTTTGGCGGGCTGTACAGGTGGTACGCCGTCCCCTACGCCGACTCCGTCGGGGGTGGCGACGGGGTTGTGGGCGCAGAAGATTGCGCAGGGGTTGGCGGATCCGAACATTTCTGATTTTCAGCGTCAGGTGTTGTCTGATTATGTGATTACGGATGCGGAGTATCAGGAGGCGCAGGACCGGTACGTCCAGTGCATGGCTGATGTGGGGTGGACGGTGGTACCGCAGGGGTCGATGTACGAGATCGACCCTGCTGCTGGTAATCCGGGTCAGGCTGGTTCGGATCAGGAGTTGTCGGATAACTCGACCTGCACGGCGACGACGATCGCGTACATCCAGCCGATCTATTTGGGGATGCAATCCGAGTCGAATGGGTCGGATCACCTGGTGGCGGCGGATTTGTTGATTCGGGCGTGTTATTTGAAGTATGGCATCCAGGATGGGACGGGTTTGTCGGATGACGCGTTTTCGACGTTGATGGAGGATCCGAATTATTGGCCGAGTTCGCCGCAGGCTGACTTGTGTTGGATGGATCCGAGGGAGGAGTCCGGCCTGACTCCCGAGCAGGCCGCCGAGTACATTAAGTCGAGGAAATCTTACGAGATGACTGTGACTTTCCCGGACAATCCGTCCGAGTCCCCAACCGTGATAGTTTCACAGAGATGATCTGAGTCGGAGGTTATGAGACAACGAGAACCGTCCCCGTTGTCTCAGGGGTGTGTTATGAGGCGGCTGGGGTGCCCGACGGGTCGGGATTGTCAGCGGATGAGTTCGCGGCGATGGTGGATGACACGGGGTATGTGCCGAGCACGCCCGGGGCGGCGTTGTGTTTTGAGGATCCAGTCGGGGAGTACGGGTTGACGGCGGAGCAGGCGGAGGCGTTGGCGCATGATTCGGCTTCGACTGTCACTTTGAGTCCGTCGCCTCGGTAAGCTCTGACAAGTAAAGCGTTATGATATGTGTATGCGAAGGGGTTTGAGGTGAGGCCGATGAGGGGCCGGTTGATGGCGGGGATTGCCGCCGCGGTGGGCGGAATGTTGGGTATTGCCGTGCTGGCGGGGTGCACGGTTGGCACGTCGTCTCCGACGCCGACTCCAGCTCCAACGGCGGTGGCGACGGGGTTGTGGGCGCAGAAGATTGCGCAGGGGTTGGCGGATCCGAACATTTCTGATTTTCAGCGGCAGGTCTTGTCTGATTATGTGATTACGGATGCGGAGTATCAGGAGGCGCAGGACCGGTACGTCCAGTGCATGGCCGGTTTGGGGTGGACGGTGGTGCCACAGGGGTCCATCTATGAGATCGACCCTGCTGCTGGTAATCCGAGTCAGGCTGGTTCGGCGCAGCAGTTGTCGGATAATTCGACCTGCACGTCGACGACGATCGCGTACATTGAGCCGATCTATTTGGGGATGCAGTCTGAGTCGGACGGGTCGAATCAATCAATGGCGTTCGATTTGTTGATCCGGGCGTGTTATGTGAAGTATGGGATTACGGATGGAGCGGGTTTGTCGGATGACTCGTTCTCCGCTCTGATGCATGATCCCGACTATATGCCGAGCACGCCTCAGGCTGATCTGTGTTGGTTGGATCCGCGAGAAGACTCTGGATTGACTCCTGAAGAAGCTGCCGAGGCTATACAGTCTGGAAACGCGGGGACTTTGACCATGACAATCCCGGATGATCCGTCCGAGTCGCCGAGCTTGGCGTCTTCGCCGAAGTGAGTTGTTGCCAGCGTTGGGGGTGTCGCCGTTCGGGTGGATATCGTGTAAAGCCGGAGTTCTGAGCCTGGTTTGATGAGTTTTAGGATGAGGAGTTCGTGATGGTTGATTCGTCTGAGCCGAAGGTGCGTCGCCGGGGTGGGTCGCACCGGGTGGTGAGTGTGGCCGGGATTGGGCTCGCGGTGGTGGCGTTGGTGGCGGTGGGCGTCCTGGTGGGGGCGCTGGTCGTACCGGCCCGAGTACCCGCGTCGGTTATGAGACAACGGGGACGGTTCTTGTTGTCTCAGCTCGATGCCAAGTTGAGACAACAAGAACCGTCCCCGTTGTCTCACCCTGCACGCCAAACCACGCCAAACTCAGGCGTTGTCTCACTTTTCTCCTGTGAACCACTTTACTTTCGCGGTGGGTGACTGAATCTCTGTTAGGTCGAGCGAAAGTTTCCTTCAATTTCAATCAACGATTATTCAGGTATTGACAGCTACCAGGGTGAGAAATATCGTGAAAATTGGTATTTTCCCTGTACCTGTGGAGAAAGTATTCATATCCATTTCAAAGGAGGCTACGATGAAACATAGGTTGTCTAGATTAGCGGCCGGGGCGGTTGCCCTCGGGTTGGCTACGGTCGTGTCGGTCGTGGGCGCGAGTACTCCAGTTGATGCCGCCACTGCCGCATACTCGTCGTGCACGGCCACGGTGACCCACGGATCCTACACTGCTTCGGTGTACAACACGTCTTGCACTTATGCGCAGGCGTCGATTTCATTCATATACAACAGTGGGCCGACCACTTACTATGGTGTGAAGGTTTCCGCCAAGAATACCTCCACCGCCACTGCCGCAACCGCTGACATCACAAACGAGTGCGCAATATTGTGGCTGGGGTCGTCGCAGAGTCCGTGCACGTCATTCTAGGACGGCTAGTTTATGTGGAGTCGCCGGGTGTCCTTGATGTGTGTGGGTGTGGTCTTGATCCTGCTTGCGGGGTGTGGAGTTACTCCGCCGAACCCCAGCCCGACGATTGCCCCGGAGTGGAAAGCACTGATCGATCAGGCGCTGGCCGACCCGGCACTGAGCAGTTTTCAGCGCGAGATTCTGTCCGATTACGTCATCACCGACGCGGAGTACGGCGAGGCGCAAAACCGGTACATTCAGTGCATGGCCGACCAGGGCTGGTCGGTGACCTTCGACGGCCATGGGTACTCGGTGACGGCGACTCCCGGTGGTTTGCATGACGGTGAGCAGGTGGACTCCGCGACCAACACCCTGTGTGAGAATGAGTCGCTTTCCTACGTCGAGCCGATCTACCTGGCCATACGGGATAATCCTTCCGCGGTGTCAGGACCGATGCTCATCCGCGAGTGTTACGTACGCAACAGCGTTCCCGACGGGGCAGGGTTATCCGACGACGCGTTCGCGGCGATGGTCGAAGACCAGACGTACATCCCCAGTACGCCACAAGGCTGCGTGTGCCTGTTCGACCCCACTGGTTCAAACGGACTCACGCCAGACGCCGCCGTTGACCTGGCCCAGAACAGGGCGGACACAGCCTCAGTTGTCGTGACGGCTTCTCCTTCCAGGTAAGCGGAGCAGGGTTCGGTGAGGTGGTGATGAGGAATCGGCCGATGGCGGGGGAGCGCCCCTCGATGGGTCGCCATGGAACCTGGCAGAATGGGCTTCGCGTATTCGGTGGTGGGAGTTCGTGATGGTTGATTCGTCTGAGCCGAAGGTACATCGCCAACGTGGGGCGCACCGGGTGGTGAGTGTGGCCGGGATTGGGCTTGCGGTGGTGGCGTTGGTGGCGGTGGGCGTCCTGGTGGGGGCGCTGGTCGTACCGGCCCGGGTACCCGCGTCGGTGGCGCCGGCGGCGGTCGCGTCGACGGTTCAGGTGTCGACCCAGTCGTACGACGGCGCGCATCAGGTGGTGGTGAATCCGCAGATCGCGGTGGGGACGAGTTTGAAGTCGGCGGCGACCGGGGTGGTGACGGCGAGCAAGTGCGCGGTGGGGAAGACGTTGGCGTCGGGTCAGGCGTTGGTGTCGGTCAACGGGGAACCGGTGATCGGGTTGGCGACCGCGACGCCGTTGTGGCGGGATTTGGCGTACGGGGACGATGGTTCAGACGTGTCGGCGTTGCAGAAGGAGTTGGCGCGGCTGGGCCAGTCGGTGGACGTGACTGGGACGTACGGGTCGGCGACGCGGTCGGCGGTGGAGGCCGTGATCGCGGCGGCGGGCGGGTCGTCGGAGTACGGGGATTTGGCGTTGTCGTCGGTGGTGTGGTTGCCGTCGAAGAGCGTGGCGGTGTCGGCGTGCGCGGTGACGGTCGGGGACCAAGTGGCCAGCGGGCAGGAGGTGGCGCAGGTCGGTGGCGGGTTGGTGTCGTTGACGGTGCCGAATCCGCCTGGCGATGGCTGGGTGGTGGCGTACGGCGACAAGACGGCGACCATGGACAACAATGGCTTGGTGACGGACGCGGCGTTTCTGGCGGCGGTGGCGGCGGGCCCGGAGTATCAGTACTTCGCCGCCAACCAGAGCCAGGGCGGGTCGTTGCAATTGACTGTTCGGTTGAAGGATACGTTGACGGTGTTGGTGGTGCCGCCGTCGGCGGTGGTGGTCGCGGGTCCGGGTAAGGGGTGTGTGGTCTCGGATGGGGCGACGGTGCCGGTGACGATCGTGTCGTCGTTGTTGGGGCAGACGTTGGTCTCGGTGGACGGGACCCCGCCGACGACGGTGGCGCTGCAGCCGGGTGCGGCGCAATGCTGATCCGGCCAGACGTACCGCCCGGGTACGCCGGTTGGGACATCGGGGACGGTTCTTTTTGTCTCATCGGCGGTGTGCGGTGAAGAGCGTGGTGGGGACTGGGTTGGCCCATGAGTTTCCGGGTACGCGGCTGTTGTTTTCGGACTTGGGCTTTACGTTGTCGCCGGGCGAGGTGGTCGCGGTGGTGGGTCCGTCGGGATCGGGCAAGTCCACGTTGTTGTCGATTCTGGCCGGCTGGGTTGTACCTGTCGCGGGTACGGTCACCCGTACTGGCATCGATCATGTGGGCTGGGTGTTCCAGAACCCGCACGGCGTACCCCGGCGTACGGCGTTGGACCACGTCGTCTTGCCGTTGTTGGCGCGGGGCCGCCGACGCCGTGTCGCAGAGGCCGAAGCGTCGGATATTCTGGCCCGGTTCGGTCTGGCGGAGACGGGGGACCGGGCGTTCCGGGCGTTGTCGGGGGGCGAGGCGCAGCGTTTGATGTTGGCGCGGGCGGTCGCGACCGCGTGCGATCTGTTGCTGGTGGACGAGCCGACCGCGCAGTTGGATTTGGCGACCGCCGCGACCGTCAACCGCGTGCTGTCCAACATCGCCCAGGACAATGCGATCGTGGTCGTCGCGACCCATGACCCACGCACGCAGGACGCCTGTACGCGGGTGATCAACCTCGCCGACTACCAACCGGGCGAGGCAGCCGGGCACGCGGATGGGCCGCCGGAGGGTTCGGGGGACGCGGGATGACGCGGCGAATGCGGGCCGGGTCGGTGGTCTCGGAGGCGTGGCGGAACCTGGTATCCGGTACCACGCGGGCGGGCGTGTTCGCGGTCGTGTTCATCCTCGGGATCGGCCTGATCGGAGTGGTGGATCTGCGGTCGATGGTCACCATCCTGGCTGGCGCGGACCAGTTCCGGGCGGCCGGGGCTTCCGTCCAGGTGTTGAAGGGGCCCGGCATGGTCGACGGCCAACGGTGTGACGCCTTGTCGGGTACGGGTGCGGTCAACCGCGCCGGCGCGCTGCGCAAAGCGGCGTCGGTGACGATCCTGAACCTGCCCGCTTCGCCGGTGACGGTCATCGACGCGACCCCGAACCTGGTCGCCATGCTGCCGATGATCGCGCAACCGGTCCAGACGGGCGCGGATGTGCCTGGCGGGGTGTGGCTGTCCGCCGATTTGGCGCAGGTACTGGGCGCGGCGCCGGGTACGGTCATCCACACGGCGGCCGGTGACGCGGTGGTGGCGGGGGTGTACACGTGGCGCGACGACGGGCGGGCGCGCGACCTGGGGTACGCGCTGGTCAACCCGGTACATA